>Ga0307476_10001880_pt1 | contig 12680 bp, 11 predicted proteins | sample atmos_gasesECM2C_2_FD_203314 | JGI IMG/M metagenome (GOLD analysis project Ga0307476, IMG submission 203314) | Hardwood forest soil microbial communities from Morgan-Monroe State Forest, Indiana, United States - atmos_gasesECM2C_05 | ecosystem: Environmental > Terrestrial > Soil > Temperate... | reverse complement strand
GCGGCGCCGTCGCGCCAGCGGAGCTGGCGCGGATCACAAACGTGAGTCCGGATCCCGCGACGATTGAAATGGCCGGCAAGGTATGCCACTACCTGCTGGTCCTCCATGTACCCCGGCGCCGTCAGCAATGCGACACCGCCGCCCGTGCCGACCCGGTGGGCGATGGCCCGGCTCAGTTGCACGGCGGGATCGCCCGCGGGCGACGTGCCGGGAAAATGCCGCGCCATGAGCGCGGCGAAGCTGGAGGCTTCGGTAAATCCCCCGGGTACGTCGGCGTTGGCTTCGGAGATTCGCCATCCATCGGTCGTCCAATGAAAATCGAAGCGGATTATGCGGGCGGCGGCCGGCGCGCTCGGTTGAGTGACCGCCCTGCGCAGGACGCGCCGGATCCTCCATGGAATACCCGCCGTGGCGTGCAGATCGGGGCGGGCAAGCAGCTCCGCCTCCGCGGCGGCAGCCTCCGCCGCGAGCTCTTCCGCCCAGCGCGACAACCGCCGCCAGACGCCGGCGCCAAGGATAATGGGGAACGGCGCCAACGTGCTGACATCGCCGACCTGTGGGTCCCATTTGCAGCAGTCGAGCATGAGCTGCCGCCGCAGGTGAGCGAAGGCCGCCGGGTCGAGTGACTTTCCCGCACGCCAGGGCAGATCAGCCAAACGCAGCACGCGAACCATTCGCGCCTGGTCGATCATTTCAATGCCCTCTCGCGTGGTTCGTGGGACCCAGCACAATGACATACGCAGCGGCGCCGGCCACAAAAATCAGCGCGGGTAGCAAACCGCGCCGTCTCACAGCGTGCAAAGGTCGGTCGCGGGTGGGATTCCATCGGTACTGAAAAATGACGGCGAACAGAATCAGCGGAATCACCGGCGATCCGTCCAGCAGGAAATCAGCCAGAGTGTCTTCCCATGAAAGCCAGTTTCCCGCGACGGCGCGGCCCAGCACGATCCCGCTGGCGATCAGGAACCCGGCCAATCGCACGCCCGAGGCGGTATCGCGGTCGATTGTGATCGCTTCGGAGACGCGGGTAAACAATTCGACGATAAGCCACGCGGTCAGCAGCGTGCCGCCGGCCAGGGCGGCGGGCAGAAAGGTGGTCCAGATGGTCGGCCCTTCGCCGACGTTTCCGCCGGCGTAACTGCACGTCATCCCGACCCACGCGCCGCAGACCGCCGCCACGGCGGCCGGGTTCTTTGTCTCGATGGCGTCGTCGCGAGCGCTGAGGCCGACGAACGGGAGCATCAGCCCGGTCAGCGCCAGCCAGGCGACGCCGCCAAGAAGGAACAGCACATCGTATTGCGCGCCTTCGCGCACTTCGTGCGCCGCGCAGCAGGACAAGATCGGCTGGAGGCCAGACAGACAGGCGAGTGGAACCAACGCGAGGATCGCACGATGCCGCGGGGGGCTGGCAAGGTGGGTTACGGAAAAGAGGCTGTGATACCACCCGGCCGCGCCCACCAACGCGATTGCTGCGGATACCAGCAGCGCAAAGACTTCGTCGCCGTCCAACTCCTCCAACCCCCGATCATCCATGCGGACGTAGAAAGCGGGCCGCGGCGGCGGATGGCAACTCGCGCCGGCGGGCCGAACGTTGGAAATGATAATGCATTCCCAGGGAACGCGGCCGCTATAAGGTTGGGAGTTGTCTGTAACGCGAAGCAGCGTTTCCCCACCGGCCCGCCTGCGCGGCAATAAAATCATTGACCGGCCGCGGCTAACGTCTTATCGACGTCGATTTCAAATCCCGCAAGCAGGGAAGATGTCACCTTAGAAGTCTCTTCGCTGCCGGGCCGTCGGGATGTTGAGGATCTTGCGGTATTTCGCCACCGTGCGGCGCGCCAGGTCGATGCCCTGGCCCTTGAGCTTGAGGACGATGTCCTCGTCGTTGAGGGGGTTCTTCTTGTCCTCGTTGTCGATGATGGTCTTGAGTTTTTCCTTGACGGCATCCCAGCTCATGTCCTCGCCGTCGGCGTTCTGGGTGCCGCCGGAGAAAAAGCGACGGAGCGGAAACACGCCGCGAGGCGTTTGAATCCACTTCTCGGAGACGGCGCGGGAAACCGTGGCCACGTGAATGCCGAGCTGGTCGGCCACCGAAATCATCGGCAGGGGCTTGAGGTATTCGGGGCCTTTGTCGAAGAACTCGCGCTGGGCGTCGACCACCGCGCGGATCACCCGCATGATGGTACTTTTGCGCTGCTCGATGCTTTCGATCAGCCAGCGGGCGTTGCGCACGTTGTTGGCCAGAAACTCGCGGGTCTTCTTGTCGCAGGTGCGGTTCTTGAGCCACTTGCGATACAGGCCACTGATAAACAGGTTCGGGGCCGGGTCGTTGGTCATCTCGATTTCGTACTTGTCGTTCTCTTCATCGTAATAGATGACCGCGTCGGGGATGATCGGCGGCGCGTCCTCCCCGCCCACCTGCTTCCCGGGATGCGGATTCAGCCGGCCCAGCCGCTTGACGGCCGCCTTGAGCTCGTCGATCGGCCGGCCGAGCTTGCGGCTGATCTGCGGGTAGCGATTCATCTTCAGGTCATTGAAATGATCGCTGATTAGCGCCCGCTCGAGATCGAAGTCATGACCCCGCGACGCTTCCGGGTCCTGGTGAAGGGCCTCGAGCTGGATCAGCAGGCATTCGCCAAGATTGCGCGCCCCCACCCCGGCCGGCTCGAGCGTCTGCACCAGACGTAAGGCCTCATGAAGGTCTTCGAGCGGCAGCGGGTCCTTTGAATCCTTCTGGATCTGCTCGAGCTCGATGCGAAGATAACCCTCAGGATCGATGTACTTGATAATTTCTTCCCCGGTCCGGCGGACGCCGGCCGAACACTCGACAAAAGCCCACTGCCCCATCAGGTGCTCGAGCAGCGTGACCCCGCGAGCCGCGGTGTTGTTCATCGCGTCCATCTTCCGGTCGCGCTCGCCGTCATACACCGCTGATTGCCGATAGTGCGAGCCGTTGGTGGCAAATTCCTCGTTCTCGAGGTATTCGCTGATCTTTGCCAAGCGGTCGAAATCTTCCGCCAGGTTGGAATCTTCCTTCACAACCAGGGCGCGCTCGCCCTCGCTGATCTCGGGTTTATCGGACTGGGCGGGGTCGCCATCGGGGATGGGCTCGGCCTCGGTTTCTCCTTCGTGGAACTCCAGTGCGGCATTGCTCTGCAATTCCTGCTCGATACGCTCTTCCAGCGCCGCCAGCGGCAACTGGAGAATCTCCATGCTCTGGATCATTCGCGGCGTCAGGAGCTGCCGCAGCTCCGGCCGCATCTGAAGTGATTGCGTTAACTGCATATCCAATCAAATCTTAGGACAAGAATGCGCCACAAGGCACATGTTTTGCTACTGCTAACCATAGCACCTTTTTCCACTTTGGCCAAGGGAAGATTGGGCTTGCCAAACCAGATTCCCGAAATGCCTGTCCGCGGCATGCCATCCGATGACTACGCGACATCCCAACGGCCATGCTATACATTCAGCCGCGTGCCGATTGCTGTCGAGATTCAACATCTGGATTTCGCATTTTCGAGCGATCCCGTGTTGCAGGGGATCGACCTGAGCATCGATCGCGGCACGACGCTTGGGCTGGTCGGGCCCAACGGCGGCGGCAAGACGACGCTGATCCGTCTTCTCCTGGGAATGCTGCGACCCGATCGCGGGACGATCCGCATCGGCGGGATGACGCCGGCCCAGGCCGTGCGGCGCGGAAATGTCATCGGGTATCTCCCCCAACATTTGCAGGCCCCGACGGGGCTGCCCCTGACGGTCCGACAGGTCGCGCGCCTGGGATTAGCCGGGAAGACCGGAATGTTCCGGGCGGTCGCGGCGGACGACCTGACATTCGCCGACTCGCTGCTCGAGCGCGTCGGCGTCGCGGACCTGGCCGACAAGCCCGTCTCCACCCTGTCAGGCGGACAACTCCAGCGCGTTTACATTGCGCGGGCGCTTGCGCCCCGGCCGATGCTTTTGCTCCTGGATGAGCCCACCACCGGTATCGACCGCGCCGGACAGCAGCGGTTCATCGAATTTCTGGCCGGCCTCAAGAAGGAGTTGCTACTGACCGTCATCTTCGTCAGTCACGACCTGCGGGCCGTCTCGGCAATCTGCGACCGCATCGCCTGTCTCAATCTCACGCTGCACTATCACGACGTGCCCGATCACTTGCCGCCCGACCTGGTTTATCGCATGTTCGCCTGCGACCTGGAGGCCATGGGAATCCGCGACGGCCGCGTCTGCATGCACGGGCAGTCGGGTTCTGCCGCTGGTCAGTTGTCAGTGGTGAGTAGTCAGTTGCCGATCATCGATGCCGCGACACGCAACTGACAACCAATCACGGACAAATGACAACTAACCAATGGCCAAATCTCGAGACCTTTCATGGTGATTACGGTTCTCGCGGCCGACGCCGCCTACATCTGCGAACTGACGACGGCCCTGGCGCTCGCCATCGCGTGCGCGGTCCTCAGCGTGTTCGTCGTGTCCCGGCGCTGGGCCTTCATCGGCGAAGGGATCGGGCACAGCGGCTTTGGCGGCGCTGGAACGGTCTGGCTCATCGCGGCGTTCGTCCCCGCGGTCGATCACGCGGTCTGGGCGCCGTATGCCGGCGTTATCGTGGTATCGCTCGCGACTGCCTGGGCGATCGCATTCTTCACCCGCAGCGGCAAGCTCAACAGCGACGCGGTGATTGGCATCTTTCTGGCGGCAATGCTGGCGTGGGGAATCCTCGCCCAGCAACTTTACATGCGGCGGCTGGGCCACGACCCGATCGGATGGAACGTCTTCCTGTTCGGCCACATGGCCGACGTTGCACCGATGTTTGCCGCGGCGTCCGTCGTTCTCTGTGCCGCGGTCATCGGGACCATCATCCTGCTCGAAAAGGAAATCCTCGCTTACTGCTTCGACCCCGCCATCGCCGAGGCCTCGGGGGTTCGGGTGGGATTCATCCACTATCTTTTGCTGCTGCTGATCGCCTTGACGATTGTCATCGGCGCGCGTGTGACCGGCAGCGTGCTGGTGCCCGCGTTGCTGGTGCTGCCGGGCGCCACGGCTCTGGTTCTGGCCCGCCGCCTGCGCACGGTGATGGCGGGATCGGTGGCGGTGGCGCTGCTTGCTACCGCCGCCGGCATCGCCGCCGGACATTGGAGCTTCCTGCCGGCCGGGCCGGTGATTGTGCTGGCGATGTTCGTTCAGTTTGTTCTCGCGTTTAGTTTGGCAAGGCTGCGCAGCGTTTGACGGAGCGGAAGGCACCGCGGATTTTCTGAGAGGGCGAGGCTCCGACCGAGCCACGGCTCGCCGGGACGCTCGCCCTCCCAAGCCCGCGAACTCGCCGGCCTTGAGGAGCCGATTCGTCCCGATCATCACAATGCACCGCGAACCGAGGCTGACCACTGATCGACTGATCCTGCGGCCCTGGCGGCCGACGGATCTGGCCGCCTTCGCGGCGCTCAACGCCGATCCGCGGGTGATGGAGTTCCTGCCAAAGCTCCTGGACCGCAGCGAAAGCGATACGATGGCTGCGCGGATTGCCGCACATTTTGCCGAGCATGGGTTTGGCCTGTGGGCAGTTGAAGCGTCAGGTGTGGCGGAATTCATCGGGGGCATTGGCCTGAGCGTGCCGCGATTCCAGGCCCACTTTACGCCGTGCGTCGAGGTCGGCTGGCGGCTGGCTTTTGAGCATTGGGGGCACGGCTATGCCACCGAGGCGGCCCGCGCAGCACTCGACTTCGGCTTCGATCAAGTTGGCTTACAAGAAATCGTTTCATTCACCGTTCCGGCGAACCATCGCTCGCGCCGCGTGATGGAACGACTCGGCATGACGCAGTCTCGGGCCGATGATTTCGATCATCCTGCCTTACCCGAAGGGCACGCGCTCCGTCGTCACGTCCTCTATCGCATTCGCGACACACCCCGCCGACGATCCAGCCAGTGACCGCTAATCTCACTTCCTCCGCGCGGTCAGCACGCGGTCGCGCCCCGCGTAATCCTTGAGGATTCGCACTTCATCGAAAGCGTCGTACCCGGCGGCGAGCTCCTGCGCCATCGGTCCCTGATCGAACGCGATCTCGAGATAAATCCGCCCATCGGCGAGCATCCGCGCCGGGGCTTCGCGGAGAATCCGCCGGTGGAACACCAGCCCGTCCAGCCCGCCGTCCAGCGCCTGTATCGGCTCGTAGTCGCGGACGCTTCGGTCCAGCGTCTCGATCTGCGCCGTCGCGATGTAGGGAGGATTCGAGACGACCAGATGGAACGGCTGCGGGTCCACCGACCTCGAGAGCGGCTCAAACAAATCGCCCTCTTCCACCATCACGCGGCCGGCCAGTCCCAGCCGCTCGATGTTTGCCCGCGCTACCGCGACGGCTGCCGGGCTGATTTCGGTCGCCGTCACCACCGCCGCCTTGAGGTGGTGCGCGATCGCCGCGGCGATGCAGCCGCTTCCGGTACACAAGTCCAGCACTCGCGGCGACTCAAACCCGCTCTGATGCCGCACGAATTGCAGCACGTGTTCGACCAGTGTTTCCGTATCCGGCCGCGGAATCAGCACGTCGCGCGTGACGTCGAATTCCAGGTTGAAAAAATGGGCCTTGCCCGTCAGATAGGCGATCGGCTCCTGCTCGCCGGCCCGGCGAATCAGCTCGCGATACTGCGCCAACTCCTTCTCCGTCAGCGGCCGCTCATAGTCTGTATAGAGTTTGATACGGGGCACGTTCAGGACGTGGGCAAGGAGCAGCTCGGCCGACAGCCGCGGCGGATCGACTTTTTTGCGGGAGAAAAATCCGCTGGTCCATTCCAGAATTCGCCGGACCGTCCATGTCCCGCCTTCGGACATGCCGGCGGATTCTAGAAGGCCCCCGGCGGGTTACAAGCTAATACAGCCGCCCACCCTGCCCATCCACCCACGAGGACTCTATAATGGTGAGGAACGTTCAGCTCGATGTCGCCATACGCGTGGTGAAGGGACTTCTTGCTAATACGGAGCGATTCATGTCGGCAGTTGAATTGCAATCGGTCATGCAGCAAATCGCAAAGCTCACGACTGAAGAGCGCCTACGGCTGCGGCAGTTCATCGATGCGCTTCCGCAGGTTGCCCCGCAAGACGAGCTGGATAGTCGGCTTCATGAAGCCGGCTTAATCAGCCGTCCTCATCGACCGGCGCCACTCCACCATAATCGTTTCGAGCCGATCCGCGTGACCGGCAAGCCGGTATCGCACACCATCATCGAGGAGCGCCGATAAGTGGCGGTCTATTTCCTCGATAGCAGCGCGGTCGTCAAACGATACGTTCATGAGATAGGCACGTTATGGGTGCAGCAGCTTGCCGATCCCGCGTCAGCGAATCGCATTGAGATTGCAAGTATTACGGCCGTCGAAGTAATCGCCGCGATCGCTCGACGGCAACGCGCAGGGCATACGTCTGTTCAAGAAGCAATCAGGGCAATTGCCCGCTTTCGCGCTGACCTCCAGAGTGATTTTCAGGCGATCGAAATCACCGATGCCGTGGTCAATCATGCGATGGACTTGGCCGAGCGTCACGGGCTTCGCGGATACGATGCCATCCAGTTGGCTGCGGCGCTGGCGTTGAGTTCGATTTGCAAAGCGATCGGAACGCCTGTGACATTTGTCTCGGCAGATGGCGAACTCAATGCCGCCGCCCTCAAGGAATCCCTGGCGGTTGAAGATCCAAGCGCGCGCCCATAGACCTCGGCGTCTGCGTCCCTATCGGCCGAAGTGGCAGGGATTCGAACGAATTATCTTTTCATCGTCTTCTCCAGCCTTTGGCCGTACCCGAATTTAGCATATCCAGCGACAGTTGATCCGCGAAAAAATCGGCATGACGGCACCGGCCGCATATGACGACTGTAAATTCGGCCGGACGCAGCGCTAAACTGAGCCCAGGCAGCAAATCCGTGCTGCCGAGCCCCCCGCGCGCGTAGGCAGTCGCAAAGAACAATTCATTTCCTTCGCAGCGAGGACACTTCTCTGGCAGATTCTCTTGTCTTGCGGGCGTTTGGTCTCCATGAAGGCGACGCACCACCATCTTATCACTCGCAAATGAAGAAAACGCCGACATTGGGGACCTGGATGCCGAGCAAGCCAGTATCGCAGACAACCATCGAGGAGCGCCGAAAAGCCTCCTCTTGGCAATTCCTCGCCGCCGTCGATATCGTATTCCAGTGTGAAATCCCATTTATTTTATCGATTGGCATTGATGTGCGGACTGTTGGCAATCGCGGCGATCGGCACCTATGCTGCCAGCCCGCCCGACCAGGGGACGTCCACCGCGATCGCCGACACCTCTCAATGGTCGCGTTTCCGTGGGGCCAACGGATCGGGCCTCAGCGACGCCAACATCCCGGCCCAATGGTCCGACAAGGACTTCAACTGGAAGATCGCCCTGCCGGGCGGCGGGCACTCCTCGCCGATCGTATGGGGACAGGAGCTTTATCTCCTGTGTGCCAGCGACCAGACCGGCCAGCAGATCGTCGTCTGCGTCAACGCCGCTGACGGCTCCATCCGCTGGCAGCGCCCGTTTGCCTCTCAGACCTATCACCACCACCAATACAACAGCTACGCCAGCGGTTCGGCCGCCGTGGACGACCGGCACGTCTACTTCTGCTGGAGCACGCCTGACGCCCTGACCGCCACCGCCCTGGATCACAATGGCAACGTGGTCTGGCAACAGGACCTGGGCCCCTTTGTCAGCCAGCACGGTGGCGGGCAGTCGCCGATGGTCTTCCAGAATAAGGTCATCATCACCGACGATCAGGAAGGCCCGGCCAGCTTCCTGTTCGCCCTCGACCGCGATAGCGGCCAGATCGTATGGAAAATCCCCCGCGGCCAAAGCGACAAGTTCTGCGCCGCCACGCCGTGCGTTTATCAGCCCAGGTCCGGCCCGCCGCAGTTGATTTTCGCCAGCAAGGCGCACGGCTTCACCGCCGTCGATCCCGATAACGGTCACATCATCTGGGAACTCGACAAGATTTTTGACGCCCGGCCCGTAGCCTCGCCCTACATCGCCGACGGCCTGATCTTCGGCTCGTGCGGGGATGGCCCCAGCGGCCACGCCCTGGTGGCCGTGCGGCCCTCCGACGACGGCAAGTCCGCCGTGGTCGTCTGGGACCTTCACCGTGCCGTCCCTTACGTCCCCACATCGATCGTCAAGAACGGTCTGTTGTTCTACGCGACCGACAACGGCGTCTTGACCTGCGCCCACCCCGACACCGGTCAGACGATCTGGAAGCAGCGCCTCGACGGCAACTTCTTCGGCTCGGCGGTTTGCGCCGGTGACAAGATTTTCTGGCTTTCCAAGGAAGGGGATGCCTACGTCATTGCCGCATCCGACAAATTCCAACTGTTGGCCCGCAACCCGCTGAGTTTCGAGCAAAACGCCGCACAGGAGCCGCCCCTCTCCACCACTCCCGCGATCGCCGGCGGCCGGATGTACATCCGCACCTACCGGCATTTGGTCAGCATCGGCGGCAAGGAGCGACAATAGTCGCGCCGGGTTGGTTACCATGCCACAAAGCGACATCCTTGAGATTCTGTTGACCCACGACGCCTGGGCGACGCGCCAGATGCTGGATGCCTGCGCGAAGCTGACCGATGCGCAGCTCCACCAGGGCTTCGCGATCGGGCCGGGCTCGTTGCACGATACGACTTTGCACATGCTGGGCTCGATGCGGCTTTGGACGCAGGTCCTGGCCGGCCAGCAGCCGCAGCCACGGCTCGATCAGGACGGCCGGCGGCGCTCACCGGCGGAACTGCTCGCGCTTTTGGATACCTGCGCCCCGGAATTCGCGGCCCAGGCCTGTCGCCGTCCGCTTGCCGAGATGGTTTCCCGCACTCGCGAAGGCAAGACGCATCAGTTTACTCGCGGCGCGGTGATCGCGCAGGTCCTCACGCACGGCATGCACCACCGCGCCCAGTGTCTCAACATGCTGCGCCAGCTCGGCGTCCAGCCGCTCCCGCCCAGCAGCGTCATCGAGTGGGCGAGAATGGACGATCGGTCCGCATGATCAGAATCCGCGATGATCGCGTTCTTCGCGCACGCGAACTCAACGGTCTGTTGAAGAAGAGGCGCCGCCATCGCGTTCGATCACCAGAAAATCACAGCAGTTGACCGATAACTGAACCTCCAGCCGCAACGCGCGGTCCGGGCCGCGCGCGAGCAACGACGCTTCAGATTGGACCTGGCACGCCCTGCCGACCTGTTCGGCTTGCGCCTTGGTGTAGACGGCGGGGGTCAAACTCGCAGCGGGGCGGGGAGTGCTGACGATCTGCTTGATGATACGGTAGGGGGAGTTGTGATCGCGATCGAAACGGTATTCGCGCATCGACGCCAGACCTTTCCCACCCAAGCCTTTCATATCGAGACTGACGTCAAACGATGTATCCGACCGCGATTGTGTGTCCTGCGCATCATGCGTGTAGAGAAGGACGCGGACAACCCCCTGGCCATCCCGCGAAGCAAACCCGCCGATCACATGGCCGCCGGCCGAATTGGCTGAAAGGACCCAGTACTCATCTCCCAGGTCCGACAGCAATCCGAGCATGTGGAAAATCGGCATCGGCACGGTTACGGCTCGCTCGGACCGGCCGTCGTCGTCGCGATAATGGATGACCCTCGTGACGGCGTTGAGCGTCGCGAAATTGTCCGGCGGCGGCCAGACGGTCAGGATCGTCTGACCAAATCCGAAGCGCGGGTCGGCCGCGGCCGCGGAAAGCTGGCGATGAACAACGTCGGCGCACCAGCTCGCAAAATACCCGTCCCCGAGGTACGAGTCGCCCGCCGCCTCATCCGGCGGCGGCATCCAGTCGGGGCACGACTCATGGGAATCCACCCATAGGCCCTTGTAGAATTCCGGGTCGACCTCCAGCGCGATTTGCTTGGCCCGGACCAGCTTGGCGGCCATCGTTTCCGAGCGGTTGTACGAGTGGATCGAGATGAAATCGCAGGGGCTGCCCTTTCCGCCGTGCGCCCGGCACAACGCCTCGACCCGACGCGAGCGATTGCCGTCGAGCCGATGATCGGCCACCGCCGCGTTGCGCGGAAGCGCTCCTTGGGCCTGCGCTCGCGGCGAGCAGTGGACCAGAAACTCCCGCAGCCTCAGGTTCGTCCCGAAGATGGCGCCCAGCTCCAGCCCGCCGACGAAGACCTTGTCGGAGTCGTACCCGCGGTCCTCGAACGCACGCAGGATCGCGTCGCTGGTGTAATCGTAGTACGTCTGGAGATCATCCCACGACGCCCGCCAGAACAGGCCGCTCAGGTCCGGCTCGTTGAAGATCGTCCAGACGAAGCCCACCGCGTCCTTGCCGTACCGATCGATGATGTGCCCGGCGATGTCGCGGGCGACCTCGTGCCACTGGGTATAATCCTTGACCGTCGTCCAGCTTCGGCCATCCCGCGAGAGGTCGCCGGGGGCGTCGGCGAAGTCGGGCATGACGCGGCGGCGGTCGCGACGGGCCAGGTCCCACTCCTTGTCGAGCCGGCCCCAGAAAAAGCAGGCCGTGCCGTGCGGATTGTACTTGCGCAGATAACACCCGCCCGGCGGAAACAGCCCCGGCGCATCCGGGTCCTCCTTAGCTGGAAGCGGCCCGTCATACGCGATCTTCCAACCATCTTTTGGCGACTGGACCGAACTCACGGTGACGGTCCTGGCGGCGTTGTCGGCGGCCAGCACTTTGACCCGCGCATCGCGAATGCCGTCCGCGATCAGCACCTCGTCGCCGACGTGATAGTCATCGGCCACCGGGCGATCGGAGGGGATTCCATATTGCTCGTGGCCGAACATGTCCTCGAGGCGTAGCACGATACCGCCTGCGAGCGGCTCCATCTTTGTGATCCGGCGCGTCTCGCGCTCGCGGACGATGTTCGGCAGGTTGCTGGGGAAAAAGCCGGAAGGCGGGCGATCCTCCGTGCCCGTCAGCCAGAAATCGCGGCTCAGGTCCCAGGCGCGCGGGTGCTCTTTGTGCGCCTGGCGCATCAGCTCGTAAGTCGGCCCATAATTTCCAGCGCGGGTGCAGAAGATGACGTTGCAGATTCCGCAGAAGAACTGGCCGTGCCAGCGGACCGGCGGCGACGACAGGTCGAGCTGATAGTGGATCGGCTCCACCGCTGGTGCGGCCTCGGTGGTGAAACCCCACGACCCGACATCGATATGAGCTGGGGCGCCAACTGAAACATGAACGGCGTAGTGTGTCGCCGGCTTCAGTTTCCCGCCCGGCTCGATATAGACGTAGACCGATTTGCCGGAAGCTCGCACCCAACCTGCCGCGCCCAGGGCAAAGCGCTGCCCCGGCCGCAGTAGCTCGACGATTTGGCCATGGTCAGCCTGGAGGCTGACGGCCAGCGCTCGCAGCGCCGAGTCGTAGGTTTTGACATCCGCCGGCGCCGCCAGCTCGAAATAGATGCTGGTCCGCAGCGGCACGTCCTTCGCATCGCGAAACGGCCGCGGCGAGCCGTGCGGGTCAGGCGATCGTTCGACGAGCTTGAGCCGCGGCGCCGGCTGCGTAAGTTCAGCCAAGCCGGGCGAGGCGCCTGCGAAAAGGAATCTAAGCGCAAGCGCGATCACTGCAACGGATTTGTGCGTCCCACGGCCCATCTTCACCAGTGCCTGGATGCAATATAGCTACGAAGCACTCCGCCGATACCTGCGTGCCGATGACACAACCGCGCGACGCCGAGTGCGACA
>Ga0307476_10001879_pt1 | contig 12680 bp, 7 predicted proteins | sample atmos_gasesECM2C_2_FD_203314 | JGI IMG/M metagenome (GOLD analysis project Ga0307476, IMG submission 203314) | Hardwood forest soil microbial communities from Morgan-Monroe State Forest, Indiana, United States - atmos_gasesECM2C_05 | ecosystem: Environmental > Terrestrial > Soil > Temperate... | reverse complement strand
TACGCCGGCAACCCGCGCAAGAAGGGCTTCGACCGCGTGCTCGCCGCTTGGCGGCGGGCGTGCCGGCCGCCGGAGGAATTGCTGGTCGTGGGCATCGGGCGGGAGGGTCTGCGACGGGCGGGCTTTGAGCTGCCCGGGCACGGCGTTCGTGCGCTCGGATCGCTCTCCGGTGAGGAGCTGCGCGAGCTGCTGCATCGCACCCGCGTCCTGCTGTGTGCTCCCCGCCGGGAGGATTACGGGCTCATTCAGCTTGAAGCTCTCGCCGCCGGCTGTCAGGTTGTCACCACCCCCGCGCCGGGCGCCTACGCGGCGCTCGCAATCGCCCATCAACTCGACCCCCGCCTGGTCAGCGAAGACCTCGCCACCGCGTTGCGCGATGCGCTCGACGCGCCGCTGGCGGGCTACTCGGCCCGCGCGGCTCGTCTGATCGAGCCCTTCGGGGTGGCGGCGGTCGACCGTCTGGTGGCCGAGAACTTGTTGCCGCGGCTGCTCCAGTCGGAGACAATTTCCGCCAACTGATGGATATAGCTTGGTATTTGGACTGCCCATCGGCTAGCTTCGGGCGGTGTCCGCCGGCAGTGGCATACATATGTCCTCCGAAGGAGCCGCCACAACCGGCTCCGCGGTGGGCCGCGCGCCTCGCCTGCGCGGAGCCGGGCGGCAGACCGCGCTCGCGGCTCGCCTCGGAGTAGCGCGCTGGAGCGGCTACGCCTGGGGAGCGATCGCCGCGACCGCGGCCTTCATCGCGATGACCATCTGGTGGCTGAGCCAGGATCGCAGTATCCCCATCTACGACGCCGGGCATCACCTGGAAGTCGTCTTTGCCTTCCACAGCATGATCGCCTCCGGCAACTGGCTGGGGCCGTTCGAATACAACGAGGTCTACCCGCCGCTGGGACACCTGGTCGGCGCACTCGGGACGCTTATCGGGGGAGTCACCGTGCCCGCCCCGATCATTGCCCAGAACCTGGTCTTCGTGCCGCTGCTGGCGCTCGGGGTCTATCAGACGGGACGACTCCTCTTCGGCTCGGCGGCCGGGCTGCTGGCGGTGATCTTCGTGCTCTGCACGCCGCTGCTGATCGCCCAGCTGCACAACTTCATGCTCGATCCGCCGATGACCGCGATGGTCGCGGTCTCACTCTGGCTGCTGCTCGCGAGCCGGGATTTCGAGCGCATGGACTACTCGCTCGCCCTGGGCGTCGCCGCGGGGATCGGGATGCTCGTCAAGGTGCAGTACCCCGTTTACCTGGCGGGGCTCGTGCTGCTGATGCTCGCACGCGGAGGCTGGAGGAACTGGCGCGGCTTCCTCGCGTTCCTGGCCGTCGGCACGGTGATCGCGGCGCCGTGGTACATCGTTCACATCTCCGAATTTGGTCGCATCACCGAAATCGCCGGGACCGGCACCGGATCTGGCGTGCAGCCCGACCTCGCCCCTCCGCCGCTCAGCTCCGCGAACTTCCTCTGGTACTTCTGGAGCGTACTCAACTCGCAACTGCTCGTGCCGCTCTTCCTGCTCACCGTGGGGGGCGCGCTGTGGATGTTCGTCACGCTCCGGCGCCGGCGCGGCGGGGACGCTTACGGCGGCCGTCTCGAGCTGCTCGCCGGCTGCTTCTTGACCTGGCTGACGATCACCATTACGCCACACCACGACATCCGCTACGGCATGCCGCTGATCCCCTACATGGCCGTGATCGGGACCGGCTGGATCGTCTGCCTGCCGCGCAGGCCGGCCCTGGCGGCGCTCGCGCTGCTCGTGCTCGGTGCGGGCGCCAACACGCTCGGCGTCACCTTCGGCGTGGGTGACGAAGAGGTAATCGCGCTGACCCACCCGCTGCCCAAAGCCGAGGAGGAGTCCGACCGAGTCATTTTCTACGCCACGCAGGCCTTCGTCAACGCGGCGCCCAGCCGTGACGGCAACGTGCCCGGCCTGCTCGACGAACTGCACCGCGCAGGCGTGCGGCTGGTCGCGGTCAGCCTGCAGCAGAGCGCGGGCATCGACTTCTCCTTCGAAGGGCTCGTGCCGCTGGGCGAGATCGCCGGCCTGCAGGTCGCCGTTGTCCAGAGCCTCGAATTCGGTCGCTCGCCTGAAATCGCCACGCTCATCCACGAACCGGTCGGCGCCGGTTCGTCGCCGACCTGCACCCGCGTGAGCGACGGCACCGGCGTTTGGGTGGCTCGCTTCGACGCCGCCGCCGGCAAGCTCGCGCTCTACTGTCCCAGTCGGCGCATCAAGTACTACGCCATCGGGCACGTTCACTGAGCGAGAGGCGGCCGCGACCCGGGCCGGCTCAGCTGCGCGGCGTCGCCCCGCGCGGTGTCGTGCGCTTGCGCCGCCGCGCCAGCTCGGGCCAGGGAAGCGTGTTGGCGACATCGGCCGGGGTCAGCCAGGCGCGCCGCGCCGTGAGGACGCCCCAGCGCATGTTGGCGACGGTCTGCGTGCGGTGGGCGTCGGAGTCGATCACCAAGCGTGCGCCCGCGGCGGCCGCCGCGCGGGCGTGCGTCTCGCAGAGATCGCGGCGGTCGGGGTTACCGTTGATCTCGAGCAGCGTGCCGGTGCGCGCCGCCGCGGCGAAGATCGCCGCGAGGTCCACGGCGTAGGGTTCCCGGCGTTGGATCAGCCGACCCGTCGGGTGGCCGATGGCGTCGACCAGGGGGTGTTCGATCGCCGCGATCATGCGCTCGGTCATCCGTTCCTGCGACATGCCGAATGCCGTGTGCACGCTGGCCACGACCCAGTCGAGCCGGGCCAGCAACTCGTCGGCGTAGTCGAGCGAGCCGTCCGGCAGGATGTTGACCTCGCTGCCCGCCAGCAGCTCGATGCCCTCCAGGCGCGCGTCGAGCTCGGCGATCCGTTCGATCTGCGCAGCGAGCTCCCCGGGCGAGACGCCGTTGCCGAAGCCGTGCGAGGCCGAGTGGTCGGTGATCGCCAGGTACTCGTACCCTCGGTCGCGCGCCGCGCGGGCCATCTCGGCGATCGTCGCGCGCCCGTCCGAGGCGACGGTGTGGCAGTGCAGGTCTCCGCGGATGTCGCCCAGCTCGATCAGCCGGGGCAGCTCTCCACGCGCGGCGGCCTCGAGCTCGCCGCGATCCTCGCGCAGCTCCGGCGCGATCCAGGGCAGGCCGAGCAGTTCGTACACCTCGGCCTCCGTCGCGCACATGCGCGACGCGCCGTCGGCGTCGTCGAGCACGCCGTACTCGGACACGTGCAGGCCCGCTCGCACGGCTCTGGTGCGCAGCGTGGCGTTGTGCGCGGCGGAGCCCGTGAAGTGCTGCAACAGGTTGCCCAGCTGCGCCGGGGTGGCGATCCGCAGGTCGATCGCGACGCCGGAGTGCGTGCGCCCGCGCGCGCCGGCCACGCTCGTGGACGCGACCCGCTCGATCTCGTCCAGGCGGCCGAGCGCCTGCGTGAGCTCCTGTGGATGCTCGGTGACCGCCACGAGGTCGAGGTCCTTCACGGCGTCCGCGCCCCGCCGCGCCGAACCGGCGATTCGCACGTCGGCGTCGGTCGGACCCTGCGTGTGCAATCCCTCGGTCAGTGCCGCGCCGAGCTCGAGCGCCGCGGGCAGCAGCAGCCGCGTGGCGCGCCGCGGCAGCTCGTTCTCCTCGCCGTCCGACTCGGCCGCCAGCTCGTCCAGCGCCGCGAGCACGCTCGTCTCGAACTTCGGCCCCAGACCCTTGACCGTCCGCAGACGCTGTGCGAGCGCCGCCTCGCGCAGCGCCTGCAGCGAGTCGATCCCGAGCTCGCGTTGCAGCAGCCGCGCCCGCTTGGCGCCCACGCCGGGCAGGCGCGTGAGCGCCAGCAGCCCCGGCGGGAACTGCTCGCGCAGCCGCTCCGCTGCCGGGATCGCGCCGGTCTGCACCAGTGCGAGGATCTTCTCCTGCAGCGTCGCGCCGATCCCCGCCAGCTCGGTCGCGCGCCCGGCCTGCGCCAGCCCGCCGACCGAGCGCGCCGACTCGCGCACCGACTGCGCGGCGCGGCGGTAGGCCAGCACCCGATGGACGATCGCTCCGTCGAGCTCGTAGAGGTCGCCCAATTCCTCCAGGGCGTCGGCGATGACTGTATTGGAGACATCCGGCATGCTGGTGTTCTAGGGTAAGTGGCCTCGATGGATGGCGCCGCCTGGCTGATACTGCCCACCTACAACGAGGCCGAGAACATAGAGGCGATCGTGCACGCCGCCGGCGAGGTGCTCGCGGGGGCTCCCTGCGCGGACTTCCGTGTGCTGGTCGTCGATGACGGCTCGCCCGACGGGACCGGCGAGATCGCTGATCGCCTCGCCGCCGAGCACGGCTGGGTGCAAGTGCTGCACCGGACAGCCAAGGAAGGCATCGGGCCGGCCTACCTCGCCGGCTTCCGCCATGCGCTGCAGGCCGGGGCGGCGTACCTGATGGAGATGGACTCGGACTTCTCCCACGACCCCGCCGACCTCGCCCGTCTGCTGCAGGCCGTCGCCGACGGCGCCGATCTGGCGCTCGGCTCGCGCTATGTCCCGGGTGGGGGCGTCATGGACTGGAGCCTGCTGCGCCGGTTCGTCAGCGAGGGCGGCTCGACGTACGCGCGGCTCGTGCTCGGTCTCGGTGTGCGCGACCTCACGGGGGGCTTTAAGTGCTTCCGCCGCGAGGTCCTGCAGGCGATTGGGCTTGACGGCGTGCGCTCCCAGGGCTACGCCTTCCAGGTCGAGCTCACCTACCGCGCGGTGCGCGCCGGCTTTCGCGTAGTCGAGGTCCCGATCGTCTTCCGCGACCGCCGCCACGGCCAAAGCAAGATGTCCTGGCGGATCGCCGCCGAGGCGATGTGGCTGGTGCCGCAGCTGCGCCTCGGCCGCCAGCCCGAGGGCGGGCGCGGGTCACGGCCCGAGGGCGGGCAGGGGTCCATTTCAGAGCCTCACTACACTTTGTATAGTGATGGGGGCAGCCGCGCCGCCGCCGAGACAAAGGAGACCCCATGGCAGCCAATCTGAGTGAAGTCACCGACGCCAACTTCCAGGCGGAGGTCATCGAGTCCGAGACTCCCGTGCTCGTCGACTTTTGGGCGCCCTGGTGCGGGCCGTGTCGTGTCGTCGGCCCGGTGCTCGAGGAGATCGCCCAGGAGCGGCAGGACCTGCGCATCGTCAAGCTCAACGTCGACGAGAACCAGCAGACCGCCGCGAGCTACCAGGTGCTTTCGATCCCCACGATGATCCTCTTCAAGGCCGGCCAGCCGGTCAAGACGGTCGTCGGGGCTTACCCGAAGAAGAAGATAGAGGCCGAGCTCGAGCCGGCGCTCGCGTAGCGCTCCCCGCATTCGCAGGCCGCGCCGACGCGCGGGTCGCGAGTGACGGGGCCGGGCTGGTCGGAGACATGCCCGCGGTAGTGCATTTGCCCGAAAACGTGCGTCCACGCGGCGATTCGCGCCGCGTCGGCTGGCTGCACAGGCGGGGCGGGGCGGTGCGATAGGCCGAGATTATGGTTTCGCCGCGTGCAGAGCGAACAGGCCATCGGCGTCGCCCACGAGTCTGACCGGCGCAGGCCCGCCCGTGAACGGGGGGAGGGCGCTCGATGGATCATGCGCGCGGCCCTGCCACTGGCGGCTGCCACGCTGCTGATCGTCGCGCTCAGCTGGCCGATGCTGTTCACCCGGGGCGAATTCAACCCCGACTGGACGCTGCGCATATGGTTCCTTTGGAAGGAGAGCCTGGGTATCCGCGAAACCGGCGTCCCGACCTTCTTCCTGAACTACTCGCGCGGCGTCTTCTATCCCGAGTTCGCCTTCTACGGCGGGACGTTGTACGCGCTGCTGGGGGCGCTGTCGCTGATCGTCGGCAACGCGCCGATCGAAATCTACGTCCTGTCCTACTTGCTGGGCTTCGCCGCGGCATACGGCGGCTGGTACTGGCTCGGGCGGATGGCCGGTCTCGGACGCTGGTGGGCGCAGGTCCCGGGCGTGATCTTCATCACGGCGTCCTACTACCTGACGCTGATCTACGCCCGCGGCGACCAGCCCGAGTTCCTGGCGGTGTCGGTCATGCCCCTGTTGATCGCAGCGGGATTGAGCGTCCTGCGAGCCGAGCGGCTGCGCTTCTGGCCGGCGCTCGCGCTGGCGCTCAGCGGGGTCATCTTCGGCGGGAGCCACAACCTCACCTTGATCTGGGGCTCGACGTTGATCGTCTTGACTGCCGCGCTGGCCCTGGTGTGCATACCGCAGGCGCGCAGCCTGGTGACCCGCCGCGGTCTCGCCCGGCTGGCGTGTCTGCTCGTGCCGTCGCTGCTGGTCAGCGCTTGGTACCTGCTGCCGGCGGTCGCCTACGAGTCGCACACGCACATCAGCCGCGAATCCTGGAGCCTGACGCTGATCGGCACGATGCCGCTGGTCGCCGCGGCGGTGCTGTTCACCCTCTCGCGCGCCTCGGCGAGCACGCCGGGCGCTGACTTCGCGCTGTCGCTGCCGATCCTGGCGATGGCCTGGTCGCTGGTCGCGATACCGCTCTGTCTGCGCCGGGGACTGCGCGAGCCGTGGGTCAGGCTGCTGCTGATATGCGCCGCCATGACCGTCCTCGCGACGATTGTGATGACCCACGCCGGGCTGATCCTGGCGCTGCCGCGCCCCTACGCGATCCTGCAGTACGCCTACCGCCTGGAGAGCTACGTGATGCTGTGCGTGAGCGCCACCGTGCTCGTCGGCCTGCGCTTGGTTCAGCGCGACTCTGCTCGCCCGCGGCTGTGGGCCTGGGCGCTCGTGGCCGTGCTGGCGGTGGGCTTCGTCGGGGCGATCCAGCAGGTCGACGCCATCCCGACGTCGGGCAACCGCGCTAAAGCGGTCGCCTACACGGGCGGGCCGGTGCCCCATCCAGAAACCTTCCCCGACTACCTCGACCTGGCCCTGCCGCTGCTCGTGGACCAGCGTGGCAACCCGCCCGAAGTCAACTTCCCCGAAGCCGCCGTGCGCACCTACCATGCCTCGGCGACGCTGCACCTGCCGCCGCGCGAGCTGGTCTACTCGAATATCGCCGCCGGGCCTGAATTCGTGCACGTCAGCGGTGCGCGTATCGTCGGGATCGATCACGAAGGCGGCGACGTCCTGGAAATCGGCCCCAGCGTCGCCGGCGCGCAGCCGACGCCCGGCGCAGCTCGCCCGCCGACGTGGACGGAGCACGTCTCCGTCAGCGCCGCCGACGGGCTGCCGATCGTGGCCGGCCGGTTTATCTCGCTGGCCGCGCTCGCATTCTTCGTGGGCCTATTCGTCTGGCTGGGCGTGCGCGGACTGCGGCGCCGGCAGGACCGCGGTGCGAATGGTCCGCCCTGAGTTCGGCGGCATCCCGGGTACGGCGACGCGCGCTTAGTCGGGCGGCGCGGCCGGGGTGTGGTGGCGCGCTGTAAACCGGGCGGTGCGCCGGTGCGCCCTCAGTCGGGCGGCGTGGCCTTGACGGCGACGTCGAAGGGGAAGGGGCGGCGCAGCGCGATACGCAGTGGTAGATCCTCAATGTCGACCTGCTCGTGGTGCGCGTCTGCGAGCTCCGCGCCGTCGAGCTCGAGCTCGACAGCGAGCGTCTCGGCGGCGATGCTATGGCCGTGCTCGCGCGCCGCCTGCAGCAGCGCCACGTCGCCGCCGAGCGCCAGCTCGATCCTGTCCTCCACCGCCAGCCCGGCGTTGCGGCGGGCATTCTGCACGGCGTGCACGATCTCCCGCGCGCGGCCCTCGCGGCGCAGCTCGTCGTCGAGTGCGAGGTCGAGGGCGACCGCGTGCGCGCCCTCGCGCTCGACGCTGTAGCCCTCGGGCGCCTGCAGCGTGAGGATCACGTCCTCGGCTGAAAGCGTGTGCTCGCGGCCCGCCACCGAGATGCCGATCGTCGGCCCGCCGTCGGTGTCCGCGCGGACCGCGGCCGCCACCAGCGCGGGGTCCAGCGCCGCGATGGCGTCGGCCACCTGGGGCATGTCCCTGCCGAAGCGCGGGCCCAGGCTGCGGTAGTTGGCCTTGACGTCGTAGCGCCCGAGCTCCTCGGCGGCGGCGACGAAGCGCACCCGCTTGACGTTGAGCTCCTCGCGCACCACCTCAGCCAGGCGCTCGATCGCCGCGCGCTCACGCCCGGCCGCCACCACGACGGCCTCGCGCAGCGGCTGGCGCACCTTGAGCTTGGCCTGCCCGCGCGCCGCCAGCCCCAGGCGCACGGTCTGGCGCGCGATCGCCATCGCCTGCTCGAGCTCGCGGTCACGCTCGGGCAGCACGGCGCCGATGGGGAAGTCGCACAGGTGCACGCTCGCGAGCTCGCCGTCGAGGTTGTCGTAGATCTCATCGGCGACGAACGGGCAGAACGGCGCCAGCAGCTTCGCGACCGTCAACAGGCAGGTGCGCAGCGTCGCAAACGCGGTTCGCTCACCGTCCCAGAAACGCCGCCGCGAGCGGCGCACGTACCAGTTGGAGAGCTCGTCCACCAGCTCCGCGATCGCCCGCCCGGCGCTGGTCGCGTCGTAGGCGTCCAGGCGCTCGGCCACGAGCTCCGCCGTGGCGGCCGTGCGCGACAGCGCCCAGCGGTCGAGGTCGTCCTCGTCGGACGGCGGCTCCCGGCTTCCGTTCGCGCTCGCCGCGCCGCCGCTCAGCGCTTCCGCGTTGGCGTGGGCGTAGAGCACGTAGAAGAAGTAGGTGCTCCACAGCTGCTTGAGGAACAGCCGCACGCCCTCGCCGATGGCCTCCTCGGAGAAGCGGTAGCCGTCCCACGGCTGCTTGGAGGTGAAGAAGTACCAGCGGAAGGCGTCCGCGCCGTGGCGCTCGAGCACCTGCCAGGGCTCGACCGTGTTGCCGCGCGACTTGGACATCTTCTGACCCTCGGCGTCGACGATCAAACCGAGGCAGACCACGTTGCGGTACGGCGGGCGATCGAACAGCAGCGTCGAGACCGCCAGCAGCGAGTAGAACCAGCCGCGCGTCTGGTCGAGCGCCTCGCAGATGAAGTCGGCCGGGAAGCGCTCGGCGTCGGCGGCGAAGTCGGCGCTCATCGCATGGTGCTGGGCGAAGGGCATCGCGCCCGAGTCGAACCAGACGTCGATCACCTCGCTCACCCGCCGCATCGGCTCGCCGCAGGCGCTCCCGCCAGGCGCCGCGTCGTCGCCGCGGCTCTCCCGCTGCGGGCAGGGGAACTCGACCTCGTCCACGTACGGGCGGTGGTGGTCGGCCAGCTCCGTCCCCGCGCGCTCGGCGAGCTCGGCGAAGGAGCCGATCGCGTGCACGTGACCCCGCGGGCAGCGCCACAACGGCAGCGGCGTACCCCAGTAGCGCTCGCGCGAGAGCGCCCAGTCGACGTTGTTCGCCAGCCAGTCCCCGAAGCGGCCGTGCTTGATGTGCGGCGGGTGCCAGGCGACGGTCTCGTTGCCGGCCAGCATCCGCTCGCGCACCGCGGTCGTGCGGATGTACCAGCTTGCCTTGGCGTAGTAGATCAGCGGCGTCCCGCAGCGCCAGCAGTGCGGGTAGGAATGCTCGTAGCCCTCCGCGCGCAACAGCAGGCCGCGCTCGTCGAGGTCTGCGATCAACTCCTCCGCGAGCGCCGGGTCCTTGACGAAACGCCCCTCGTAGCCGGCGACGCGCGCGTCGTAGGTCCCGTCGGGCTTGACCGGGTTGAACAGCGTGCCGGGCTCGGTCGCCTCGAACAGGCCGGCCGCGCGGGCGGCCTCGAAGTCGTCCTCGCCGAAGGCCGGCGCGATGTGCACCAAGCCGGTGCCGTCGTCGGTCGTGACGAAGTCCCCCGCGACGATCGGGAATCCGCCGGACTGCCCGGTGGGGAAGATCGGCCCGGCGTAGGTGCTGGCCAGCAGCTCGCGTCCGGCGAAGCGCTCGAGCAGCTCGGCATCCTCGCCGAGCACCCGCGAGACCAGCGCCGCGGCGAGCACGAGCGTCTCGCCGTGGAAGCGCGCGCGCGCGTACTCGACGTCGGGTGCGACGGCCACCGCCCGGTTGCCGGGCAGCGTCCATGGCGTCGTCGTCCAGATCAGCAACGCGTCGCCCTGCCGCAGCGGCGCGGTGGCGGTCTGGATCGGCAGCCGCACGTACACCGAGGGATCGACCACGTCGCGGTAGCCGAGCGCGACCTCGTGCGAGGACAGCGCCGTGCCGCAGCGCGGGCAGTACGGCACGACCTTGTGCCCCTCGTACAGCAGGCCCCTACGGTGGATCTCCGCGAGCGCCCACCAGACGGACTCGATGTAGCTCTCGTCGAGTGTGCGGTAGGCGCTCTGTAGATCGACCCAGAAGCCGATCCGCTCCGTCAGGCGGTTCCACTCCTCCAGGTACTCGAACACCGACTCCCGGCAGCGGGCGTTGAAGCGCTCGATCCCGTACTCCTCGATCTCCGCCTTGGAGGCGATCCCGAGCTGCTGCTCGACGGCGATCTCGACCGGCAGGCCGTGACAGTCCCAGCCGCCCTTGCGCTGCACCCGGTGTCCGCGCATCGTCTTGTAGCGCGGGTAGATGTCCTTGAAGACCCGCGAGAGCACGTGGTGGGAGCCGGGGCGCCCGTTGGCCGTCGGCGGCCCCTCGTAGAACACCCAGGGCTCAGCGTGCTCGCGTGCGCGCAGGGACTGCGCGAACACGTCGCGCTCGCGCCAGCGCGCCAGCACCTCCTCCTCCAGCGCCGGCAGCGACTGACGCGCATCGACCGCGCGGGGCGGGATTAGGGGATGGCGCTCGGGTTGGCTCACGAGCGGCCCATTCTAGGCGCGCGCGAGTGCCCGCCACCGTCGGCGAGCGCCGCACGGAGCGGTCGCCACGGACGAGAGAAACAAACGCGCCGCAATTCTCGACCGCGCGCGGTCCTGCTGTTAGCTTGGCCGCATGCCTGCGCCGCCGCCATCCAGGGGCATATCGGCCCCCCGCCGCCGGCGATGAAGGCCGTGATCCTGGCCGGCGGCCTCGGCTCCCGGCTCAGCGAGGAGACGACCAAGCGTCCCAAGCCGATGGTCGAGATCGGCGGCAAGCCGATCCTCTGGCACATCATGAAGATCTACGCCGCCCACGGTGTCGAGGACTTCGTGATCTGCCTCGGTTACAAGGGTTACCTGATCAAGGAGTACTTCGCCAACTACCACCTGCACACGTGCGACGTCTCGCTCGACCTCTCGCGCGGCGCCCTGCAGGTGCATCGTTCGAGCACCGAGCCGTGGCGCGTGACGCTGGTCGACACCGGCGAGGAGACGATGACCGGCGGACGGCTCAAGCGGGTGCTGCCCTACGTGGGCGACGAGGACTTCTGCTTCACCTACGGCGACGGTCTCGCCGACATCGACATCGGCGCGCTGATCGCCTACCACCGCGAGCAGCGGGCGCTGGCAACCGTCACCGCCGTGCAGCCGCCCGGGCGTTTCGGCGCGGTCGAGCTCAACGGCACCCGCGTGCTGAGCTTTCAGGAGAAGCCCCGCGGGGACGGGGGCTGGCTGAACGGCGGCTTCTTCGTGCTCTCGCCCGAGGTCGGCCGTTATATCGCCGGCGACGCGACCGTCTGGGAGCACGAGCCGCTGCGCACGCTCGCCGACGAACGCCAGCTCGCCTCCTTCCGCCACGAAGGCTTCTGGCAGGCGATGGACACGCTGCGCGACCGCAACACGCTCGAGCAGCTCTGGGGCGCCGGCGAGGCGCCGTGGCGGATCTGGTGAGCAGCTCACAGGCGGCGGCGGGTCAGCCCCGGTCAAGGGCGCCACACGGGTCGGCGCTGCGAAGCCGCGTCGCAGACGACGAATACGCGCGGGGCGCGGTTGACCCGGCCTTCTGGCGCGGACGGCGCGTTCTGGTGACAGGTCACACCGGCTTCAAGGGCTCCTGGCTGGCGCTGTGGCTGCAACTGCTCGGGGCGCGCGTGAGCGGCTTCTCGCTGGGGGTGCCCACCCGTCCCTCGCTGTACGAGCTGGCGCGCGTCGGTGAGCAAATGCACGGCATCGCGGGCGACGTCCGCGATTTCGACGCGCTGCGCGCGGCGTTGCGCTCGACGCAGCCCGAAATCGTGATTCACATGGCGGCCCAGTCATTGGTGCGCCGCTCGTTCGCCCAGCCGCGCGAGACTTACGAGGTGAATGTGATGGGCACCGTCAACCTGCTCGAGGCGGTGCGCCTGCAGGGCGACACGCGCGTGGTGCTCAACGTGACATCAGACAAGTGTTACGAGAATCGCGAGTGGGAGTGGGGCTACCGTGAGCACGAGCCGCTCGGTGGACGCGACCCCTATTCGAGCTCGAAGGGTTGCTCCGAGCTGGTCACCGGCGCCTACCGCGAGTCCTTCTTTGCGCACGACGGCGCTGCGCGGGTCGCTTCGGCGCGTGCCGGCAACGTGATCGGCGGTGGCGACTGGAGCGAGGATCGGCTGGTCGCCGACATCATGCGCGGTGCGCTCGCCGGCCGTCCCGTCACCGTGCGTAACCCGCGTTCGGTCCGTCCCTGGCAGCACGTGCTCAATCCGCTCAGCGGCTACCTCGAGCTCGTGCAGGCGCTCTGGTCCTCCGCTGCGTACGCTGGCGCCTGGAACCTCGGACCGGAAGACCACGACGCCCAGCCGGTTGCCGCGATCGTCGAGCAGATCGCCTCGCTCTGGCCGGAGCTGTGCTGGAGCGTGGAAGGCCAGAGCGAGCGGACCGAGCACGAGGCGCGCTACCTGAAGCTCGACTCCTCGCGCGCCCGAGCGCTGCTCGGCTGGCACCCGCGCTGGAGCCTGGGCGAGGGACTGCAG
>Ga0307476_10001878_pt1 | contig 12681 bp, 9 predicted proteins | sample atmos_gasesECM2C_2_FD_203314 | JGI IMG/M metagenome (GOLD analysis project Ga0307476, IMG submission 203314) | Hardwood forest soil microbial communities from Morgan-Monroe State Forest, Indiana, United States - atmos_gasesECM2C_05 | ecosystem: Environmental > Terrestrial > Soil > Temperate... | reverse complement strand
CGTCGAGCACGCGGCTCTGGATCTGCACGCCCTCGGCCGGCACCTCGATCGCCGACGGCTGGAGCTCGACGTCGGTCGCACCCTCGCGCGGCGTCCACCCCGCGGCGGCGATCGCCAGCAGGTCGCTCGCGGCGGCGATCGGCCGGACCCGGCCGCCAGCCTGGACGACCTCGACGACGTCGCCCGAGGCGCTCAGCTTGGTGCGCACCGCCGACGCGATGCCGATCAGCCGGCCGTCGTCGCCGACCACCGGCCCGCCCGAGTTGCCGTGCCGGATCGCCGCGTCGGTCTTGAGGAAGTCGTTGCCGGCGGCGCCATCGACGCCGCTCCACCCCAGCGCGTTGCCCTCGCCGAGCGTCAGGCCGCCGCCCCCGACGTCGGGATAGCCCAGCACCCACAGCCGCTGGCCGGTCTTGACGTCGCTGGTGTGGGCCAGCGGCAGGATCGGCCAGGCCGCGCCGCTCTTCGCCGGGGTCCAGCTCCGGCCGTCGAGGTCCAGGTCGCACTTGATCAGGGCGAGGTCGAGCTCGCGCTGCAGCTTGCTGCGGCTCGGCTTGCCGGCGCAGTGCAGCTGCGGCGCCCGGTCCTGCTCGCTGAACCGGCCGATCACGAACGCGTCGTGCAGCCGGCCGTTGCGGTCGTGGATCACGTGGTAGTTGGTGAGGATCGAGCCGTCCTTGCCGACGATGACGCCCGAGCCGCCGCCGCGCGCGTGCAATCGGCCGTCGATCAGGTCGGCGACCACGACCATCACCGTCGAGTCGAACGCGCGGGCGACCGCGTTGGGGTACTTGCGCGACGACAGGTGGCCGGTCTGCGGCACGAGCGGCAGGCCGGTCTGGGTCGCGACCCGCAGCGTCGGCACCACGCTGTCCTCGAGCTGGTCGATCTCCGCCGGCGAGCCGAACAGCGTGAGCACGTAGAGCTGCTCGCGGTCGATCGTCGCGTACTCCAGCGCGTGATCGATCCGCGGCACGTCGCCCTTGTCCTGGACGTGGGCGAACCGGTAGGCGGTGCGCAGCCACTGGTGGTCCTCGACCGAGCGCACCGAGCTGTCGTCGAGCGCGTACAGCTCGCCCCACCGGGTCCGGCGGTCGAGGTCGAGCCCGGCGACGATGTTGCTCCACGCCGGCTTCTTGTCGATCATCACCTCGACCCGCGCGCCGGGGTCCGCCGTCGAGGTCAGCTCGACGCGGTACGGCGCACCGGCCGGCCTGCCGGGCGGCGGCGACGCCTCGTGGACGATCCGCGGCGCCGGCAGCGGCTCGGCCGGCGACACCAGCCAGCCGCGCGGATGCTGGAACGTCAGGCCGTGGTCGGCGCCGGGCTCGAACGGGACCAGCGCCGGCGTGACCAGCCCGCTGTGGAACCGTCCGGCGACCAGGATGATCACCAGCGCGCTCACCAGCACGACGATGTCGTGGCGCTGGTACTGAGCGCGGAGCTCGGCGAGATCGCTGCGGGCGCGCGCGCTCAGCCGGGCGATCGCCGCCGCCGCGATCGCCACCGGGTCGAGCCCGTCGTCGAGGTCATCGGCCGCGTGGTCGTCGCGCCCGGGGTGGGTCGCGGCCCGGCCCTCGCGCGCGAGCGGCGGCTGGCTCGGCCGATCGCCGATCGCGGGCGCGATCGCCGCCGCTCCGGCGCTCGCGGTGGTCGCCGCGATGTCCTCGGCGAGCGCGCGCAGGATCCGCTCGCGCTGCATGCGCACGGTGACCACCGGATCGCGGTTCGCAGCCTCGTCGGGCGGCGGCGGGGGTCGCTCGGGCTCGCCCGCAGCGACCCGGGCGCGCGCGACCTCGATCGCGGCGCCGGCCGCGGCGGCGGCGACCAGCGCAGCGCCGGGGGCCGACTCGATGTCGCCGACCATCTCGCCGACGATGCGCGCGGCCTCGTACGCCGCGGCCGCCGGGCTCGGCAGCTGCGGCGCCGGCGCGGGCGCGGGCGGTGCGGCAGCGGGCTCCGCCCCGGGCGGGAGCGCCTCGCCGGAGTCCAGCGGCCAGCCGTCGTCGTCGTGCTCGACCGGCGCCGCCTCGGCCGTCGCGCGGCGATCGGCGACGCGGCGCTCACCGACCCGGCGATCGCGCTCGGGCCAGGTCGGCTCGCCGGACGCCGCGGGTTCCCCGGGGGCGCCGGCGACCTGCGCGGCGGCGGCCTGCTCCTGGGCCGCCGCGCGCGCCACCGCGATGGCCTGGCGGTCCGCCGCGGCGTCGGCCAGGACGGCGTCCTGCGCCGCGACCACCGCGCGGGCCTCCTCGGCCTGTGCCTCCACCGCCGCCTGCGCCGCGACCGCCGCCTGTACGTCGGCCGGCGCCGGCGCCGGCGCCGCCACCGCGGCCTGCTCGTCGGCCGCCGCCCGCGCCTCGGCCATCGCCTGCTGGTCAGCCGCGACCTCGCCCTGGATCGCAGCCTCCGCCTCGACCGCCGCTCGGGCCTCCGCCGCCTCGGCCTCGACCGCCGCCTCGGCCTCGACCGCCGCCTCGGCCTCGACCGCCGCCTCGGCCTCGACCGCCCCGCGCGTCTCCGCGGATGCCTCGTCGCCCTCGGCGACCTCCGGCGGCGCGGCCTGCGCGGTTCCGGCGACCGGCGTCCGGCGCGATCGCTGGCCACCCCGGGGCTTCGTGCCGTCGGTCATGCGGCCGGGTCCCGGAACGGCGACCGCGCGAGCAGGCGCTGCGACACCAGCCAGATGATGCCGAAGATCGCGGCCGCGCTCAGCGCGGCGTAGCCCACGCTGTACCACGGGTGAACGGCGAGGCCGCGCTGCACGACCCAGCCGGTGACGAGGGTGAACTGACCGTTGAACGCCGCCGCGAGCAGCAGGCCCCCCATCACCAGGATGCCGCGCACCGGGGCCCGGCGGCGCGAGAACTTGGCGCGGCCCATGACGTAGCCCAGCACGCCGGCGAACGACGCGTGGGCGAGCGTGGTCACCACGGCCTGCGCCGCGCCGATCGACAGGTAGACCTCGTGGTTCTGCCCCGACAGCCGGTGGAAGTTGATCCACACCGCGAACCCGGTGCCGCAGGCCATCATGTAGACGATGCCGTCCATCGGCTCGTCGAATTCCCGCGACATGTAGATGGTGTAGCGAACCACGGCGTACTTGCACATCTCCTGCGACAGCCCGACGATCAGCACCGCGTCGAGCACGCGGTCGAGCGAGAACGGCGACAGCCCGGCGACCCCGAGCGCCGCCGGTGGCGCGAACTGCGAGTGCACGAAGTCGGCGAGCGGCGCGGCGATCAGCGCGCCGAGCACGCACACCCCGGCGACCAGCTGCTTGGGCTCGGGCTCGTGGCGGTCCATCAGGTAGAAGAACCCGAGCCAGAACACCCCGGGGATCCCGGCCATGATCGCCGCGAGCAGCGGCCCGAGGTTCACCGGGTCGTGCAGGCCGGCCACGAGCTCGACGAGCCAGGCGAACACCACGAAGCCCAGCAGGCCCGCGATCAGCATGAACTTGGTGCCGACCAGCGTCCGGGCTCGGCGGAGCGACCAGCGCGGCCTCTGCATGGCGAAATTCTACGCTGCCCGAGCTATGCGCGGGCCCGGCCCACCCCTAGAATCGGGCTGCTGTTTTTCGACGGGCACCATGGGTAAAAATCGCGGCACCGACGCGCAGTTGCTGACCATGCACGAGCTGGCGGCCTACCTTCACCTCGATGAGGCCACCGTCACCAAGCTCGTGATGCAGGGCAAGATTCCCTCGCTGCAGGTCGACCGCCAGTGGCGGTTCAAGCGCACCGCGATCGACGAGTGGATCGAGCAGCAGCTGGTCGGCGAGGACGAGAACTTCGCGGACGTGCCGGACGGCATGAAGCTCCCGCTCGACGACCTGCTCCCCGATCAGGCGATCATCACCAACCTGCGGGCGCGCACACCGGTCGGTGTGATCGAGGAGCTCGCTGCACGCGCGTACACCAACGGCTGGCTGTCCGACAAGCCGTGGTTCGTCGGCGCGGTGGTCGAGCGCGAGTCGCTGGCGTCGACCGCGATGGAGGGCGGCGTCGCCTTCCTCCACACCCGCGCCAAGGACAAGGGCAAGATCGGCCGGCCGTTCATCGTCGTGGGCCGGTCGTGGGAGGGCATCATGTTCGGCGCGCCGGACAGCGCCCCGACCTACCTGTTCTTCCTGCTCGGCCTCAAGTACGACCGCCTCCACCTCCCGATCCTCGGCCGGCTGGCGCGTGCGCTGCGCAACCCGGCGACGATCGCCAAGCTGCGCGCGCTGAGCTCGCCGGACCAGGTGCGTGCGCTCCTCCTCAAGGAGGACGCGGCCGTGCGCCTGGGACACACTCCTGAGATCCAGGCCCCGGCGGCGTTCAAGCCCAAGCTGGATCGCACGCTCCGGCTGCGCGCGATCCGCCGCTTGCAGTCGGCGAAGCAGGCCGAGCTCGGTGCCACGGAGCGCCGCCCCGGGAGCAAGTCGGCACCGTCCAGGGACGGGGGCGGCGACAAGGCTGCGCGCGGCCGGTCCACAGGTGAACGGCCCTCGGCAGGAAAATCCGCCGCCAGACCGACCGGCAGGACGAAAGCCAAGCCGGAAGCCAACCCGGAGGCCAAGCCGGAGGCCAAACCGGAAGCCAAGCCAGAGGCCAAGCCAGAGGCCAAGGACGCCAGGAGCGTCGCGAAGCCCGACACGGACAAGCCCGCCCGCGCAGCGAAGCCCGCCGCCCCCAAGGGCGGACGGACCAAGAGCGTCGGCGGCGGTTAGGGTTTCGACCTCGACGTCTCCCCGCCAGGCTCCTTCATCGGCAGGCTGCGGCAAGGGTTGGCCGCCGCGGCCGCCGCCAGCGTGATCTACGTCGGCGCGGGTGGTCGGACCCTGCGCTATGATCTGAACATGGGTCGCACTGCCCTGTATCGCGATCCTGCTCCATTCCGTCCTGCGCGGGCCGAGGTCCAGCTCGATTGCGATGTGCTGTTGCTCACGATGCCCGACGGCAGGCCCCGCCGCCACGCCCTCGACGGCCGGTCGGCGACCCAGCTCGACGGCCTGTACACCGCGCGCGCCACGCCGTTCGCGCACGCGCGGCCCGAGCGCCGGTTCGTCCGCATGCTGATCGTCGAGCGCGACGACGAGCGCCACGTCCTCATCACGCCGCCCGAGCACGGCGCCGTCGCGCCCAACGTCGTCCGGCTGCCGGTCGCGCCCGACGACGCCGCGATCGTCGACGACCCCGCGTGGGACGCGCTCGCCGACTGGATCCTCGGCGGCGGCCGGCTCGCCGCGTGCGCGATCGCCGACCTCGCGCGGCTCGCGGCGGTCGCCACGCCGCGGTTCGCGGCCCTGATCGGCCAGGTCGCAGCGCAGCGGGCGCTGGAGCAGGTGTGGGCGGCGCGCGGACCGCTGCGCGGCGTCGACGATCTCGAGGCCGCGCTGCACCCGCTGGTCGTGGCGGCCCGGAGATCGCCCCGCGTGGCCGACGCCCTGCGCGCCGCGCGGGCCCACGCCGGAACCACGCCGCGCCGCCGGCGAGCGTGACCGCCGCCGTGAAATTGGCGCGGCCGCGCAACGCGCGCTAGCTTCGCGGGCGATGCGAAGTGCGATCCTCGCGATCGTCGGGGCGCTGGCCGCTGCGTGCCAGCAAAGCGACGTGTCGCGCTCGGTCGGCGCGCGCTGCGACGCCATGGACGACTGCGACCAGCGCTGCCTGGCCCCGAGCACCCAGTACCCCGGCGGGTTCTGCACGACCGCGTGCGGGAGCCGCAACGACTGTCCGGACCGCACGACCTGCGTCACCCGCGAGAGCGGGGTCTGCCTGTTCACGTGCGCGACCGACCCCGACTGCCTGTTCCTCGGCGAGGGCTGGCACTGCCTGTCGCTCGACCTGCAGGGCGGCGGCATCCAGGTGAAGGTATGCGCCGGCAGCTGATCGCGCCGGATCGAGGAGGGGACCCTGCGGGCTTTGCCCGTGGGGAGGGGCGGAGCCCCTCGGGATCGAGGCGCACGCGAGGATCACGCCCGGCGATTCTCGCCGTGGCGCTCGTGGCCGCCGGCGGTGTCGCCCACGCGCAGCCCGCGCCGGATCCCGCCGCGCCCGACGCAGGGCCTGCCGCGCCCGCGGCACCGGGCCCCACCGCGCCGCCCGCCGCCCCGCCGGTCGCCACCGCGGCCCCGTCGGACGACGACGTCGGCGACCAGGCGATCTCGGCCGAGCTCGGCGTCGCCGCCGGAGGGCGGGTCACCCCCGGCGGGCTGCGGATCGCCGGCCAGTACCTCTACCAGCTGTCGGACGACGACTGGTTCGCCGGCGTGGCGAGCTTCACCTACGGCTCGGGGTCGGCGGCGTGCTTCCGCGACCGCGGCACCGGGGTGGTGTGCCAGCACGGCCTGGCCGACGGCGCCGGCCTCGAGCTCCAGGCCACGATCCGCCACATGCTCGCGCCGCAGGGTGCGTTCCATCCGTTCGTGCGGCTCGGCGTCGGCCTGGGCGTGGTGCGGTTCGGCCGCGACGACGTCTCGGGGTTCACCATCCCGGCCCACGGCGGCGGCGGCATCCGCGTGGCGATCGCGCCCGGCGTCGCGCTCGTCGCCGAGGGCGACCTCGTGCTCGGGTTCGGCAGCTTCAGCCGCGGCCTCGGGTCCCAGCCCCAGCTCGGCCTCGCGATCGCGGCAGGCGCCGAGTTCCGGCTGAAATGACTCCCGGCCCGGGGAGCGCGCGGCGCCGGACGCGGCTCGCCGTCGCCGCGCTCGCCGGCATCGGGATCGCCGGCATCGGGGTCGCCGGCCTCGCGCTCCGGCGGCACCCGCCGGCGTCCGCCCCCCGGGGATCGACATCGACCACCCTGCTCGCGCTGCGCGTCACCGATCGCGGCGCCCCGGTCGCCGCGCGCGTCCTGCTGATCGACGCCCGCGGTGGGTCGCTCCACATGGGGAACCTCGACCTCTACGGCCAGCGCCAGGGCGGCGCGGCCTGCGCGATCGCGCCCGACGTCGTCGGCTCGTGGGACGGGCTGATCCTCGGCCGCGGCGTCGCCGAGGTCCCGGTCGGCGCCGACCGCTGCGTGCCGTCGCCGGCGATCCCGTACGGCCGCTACCGCTACGTCGCGTGGCGCGGCATCGAGTACGAGCGCGCCGAGGGCGAGGTCGACCTGTCCGAGGGCCGGGGCCGGGTCGAGCTCGCGATCGCGCTCGACCGCGCCTGGACGCCGCACGGCGCGCTCGCCGCCGACCTCCACGTCCACGCCTACGCCTCCGGCGACTCGCGGCTGCCCAACCCGCAGCGCGTGATCGCCCAGGCCGCCGCCGGCATCCAGGTCGTCGGGCTGTCCGATCACGACGTCAACGGCGACCTCGACGCCGAGATCGCCGCGCTCGGCCTGGGCTCCGCGATCGCCTCGATCGCGTCCGACGAGCTCAGCGGGGAGCAGCTCCACGTCGGCATCTACCCGGTCCAGGTCGTGCGCGGCGCGCCGCACGCGGGCGGCCCCGACGACGCCGCGATCGCCCGCGCCGGCCCGCAGCAGGTGTTCGACCGCGCCCGCGCGCTGTCCGGCCGCCCGGCCGACCGCACCGTCGTCCAGCTCAACCACCCGCGGTTCCGGGTCACCGCGCTGTACGACGGCACGCACTGGGACGGCGTGGCGTGGCCGCCGCCGTTCCCGCTCGGGTTCGACGCCGTCGAGGTGCTCGCCGGCTACACCGCGTTCAACGCCCCCGGCGATCGCCGGTTCGACGACAGCGTGCGCGACTTCTACACCCTGATCGACCACGGCCACCTGATCGCCCCGCTCGGCAACAGCGACACCCACGACCTCAACTGGGTGCTCGACGGCACCACCCGGACCTACGTCTACGTCGATGATCCGCGGGTCGAGCCATTCGACGAGCCGGGCTTCATCGCCGCGATCCGGGGCCGCCGCGTGGTCGCCACCAGCGGCCCGTGGCTCGACGTCGAGGTCGCCACCGGACGGAGCGCCACCCCGACCGTCGGCCCAGGCCAGGCGCTCGCCGCGCGCGGCGCCGCGTGGCTCGACGTCCGCGTGTCGCAGGCCCGGTTCGTCCACGCCACCTGGCTCCGCATCACCGTCGGCTCGCCATCGGGCCCCGCGCTCGCTCGGACGATCGACATCCCGCCCGGCGCGCGCAGCTTCCGGTGGGCCGGCGCGGTCGACGTCGGCACCGCCGACACCTGGATCGGCGTCACCGCCGACGGCGACACCCCGCTGCCGCTCGAGCAGACCGGCAGCTACCAGCGCGACCGCTGGCACCGCCCCGGCGTCACGCCGTTCGCGATCGTCGCCCCGATCCTGGTCGACGCCGACGGCGACCGCCGCTGGAAGCGCGGCGACGCCGACCTGCCGCTGCCCTGACCCGGGCGGCCGCTACTTCGCCACGCCGCGCGGCAGCAGCAACCAGTACTTGCCCGGCCCACCCATCCGCCCGCCGAGCTCGGCCGCCTCGGCGTCGTCGCCCCAGTAGATGTCGCCGCGCACCGCGCCGAGGATGCCGGCCCCGGTGTCCTGCGCGATCAGCAGGTGGTGCCACAGCTCGGTCGCGCCCTTCTGGCCCGGCACCGGCGCGTGGGCCTCGACCCAGATCGGCGTCGACATCGCGATGAACGCGCGGTCGACCGCCATCGATCGCCGCGCGGTCAGGATCGCCTTCTGCGATCCGACCGCGCCCGCGCGCTTCGACACCGAGAAGAACACATACGACGCGTCCTGGTCGGCGATCTCGTCGAACCGGCCCGGGTGATCGCGGAACCATTGCCGGATCCCCAGCATCGTGCCCTCTCCCGGCCTGAGGTAGCCGCCGCCGCGCAGGATGCCGCCGACCCCGCGGTACGCCCGGCCGTTCTTGCCGGCGAACTCCAGCCACACCGCGGTGCCGTCGTCGAGGTTCGCCTTCGCCGAGCCCTCGATCTGCGCGAACAGCAGGTCGACCGGATCGTCGACGTACATCAGCTCGAGCCCGCGGTGCGCGAGCGCCCCCTTCCGGATCTCGGCGCGCGTGTAATACGGCACCAGCTCGCCGTGGTCGAACCGGCCCCAGATCCGGCGGCCGTGCGCGTCCTTGAGGTAGCCGGACAGGTCGACCATCGCCAGGTCGTCGGGCCGGCCGAGCACCGGCGTCTGGAACTTGCCGTGCCGCGTCCGCGACGCATGGATCTCGGCCACGTAGTAGCCGGTCAGCTTGCCGGTCGGCCCCGCCGTGCCGGCCGCCTGGTACGCCACGAACTCCGCCTCGAACATCGCGCGCGCCGCCGCCGCGTTGCCTGTCGCCTGGCCCGCGCCGAGCTTCGCCGCGGCCCGGCACGCCTTGCGCCAGTGCCGCGCCTTGCCACCGTGGCCGTCCGCACCCATGGGCGCGTCATCGGGCAGCGCGGCGAGCTTCTCGCACGACCTCAGGAACGACGGCACGGCGCCGGCGAGATCGTCGTCGGCCCAGCCCGGCAGGTCACCGAACGCCACCGGGGTCAGCGTCAGCGCATCCTGCGGCGCGCTCGCGCCCTCGATCATCGCGCTGTCGTCCGTCGTGCACGGCGGCGCCGCCGCCAGCGGACCGGCCCCGGCATCCCCCGCCGCCCCGCCCGCCTCCGCCGCGGCCCCCGCATCGGCCGCCCCGGCATCCTGCGCCGCGGCGACTCCCGGCGTGGTCGGAGGCCCAGGCGCCGGCCCCGGCCCGACCGGCGACTCCGGACCGCGGCATCCGACCGCCGCCGCCAGCGCCCCGATCGCTACCGCGAGCCGAACCGAACCGACCTGGGCCATGGGTCCAGCGGCAACGCGCACACCCCGCGGCACATTCCGCTGCCGGGAGCGTTCCCCCGTTTCCCCGGCGGCGTCGATCGTGGTCGAGATCCGCAAGCGAGCGTCGTCCTCCATCTTACCCGAACCGCGATCGGCCCGGAAGCCCCCGGATCGACCCGCGGTTTTCCGGTCAGCTCCGTGCGGAAGCCCTGGCGTTCCCGCGCGCAACGCGCCCCGCGGCGCGTGAGCCGAGCTTCCCCGACCCGGGAGCGCATCGCCCGTGGCCTCCGGACTTGACACCCCCGACCCCAACCGCTATTTACAGCGCCCGCACACTGGGTCCGTAGCTCAGATGGATAGAGCGCCGGGCTTCGAACCCGTAGGTCGGGCGTTCGAGTCGCCCCGGACTCACCTGAAAATCGAAAGCGCAGTTCCAGCCGGGGGCATAGCTCAATGGTAGAGCATCGGACTCTTAATCCGCTGGTTGAAGGTTCGAGTCCTTCTGCCCTCACTCCCCGAACCCGCTGAAAGCGGCCGCATCTCCCCGGAAGCGGCCGCTTTTTTCGTCCGGAGGCTCGCGCACCCGGTCGCGCCATGAGCGCCATCTGCGCCAGGAATCGCCACCAGGTTTGGCACACCCGTGGCACACGGTTCGGCAGCCTCGGCCGCGGCGCTCTCCGACGGAAAGAGCGCCGGGAACCGGGGCAGCCGGGCCATCGCCTCGCTCTTGTTCTTTGGCGCAAGGTGACCGTAGTAGCGCTCGACCATCTTGCTGTCCTTGTGGCCCATCAGCTTGCCGACCACGAACGTGTCGACCCCGGCCTGAACGAGCCACGAGCCGAACGTGTGGCGAAAGGTGTGTGGCGTCACCCGCTCGATGCCGGCGCGCTTGCAGGCAGCGCGGAGGTCAGTGCAGGCGTTCGCCCACGGGCGGAGCACGGGGCCGATCCGGCGCCTGGGCGGCACGCGCCGGAGGGCGGCGGCGAGCTGCGGGTCGAGATCGATCGTCCGGTCGCGGGTTGCGTTCTTCGTGCCCGGGATGCGGATCCGGCCGGCCACGAAGTCGACGTCCGTCCAGTCGAGCTGCGACAGCGCCGACAGCTCGGCCCCGGTGAAGCAGGCGACCGTGACGAACAGCTGGCGGTCGGCGACATGCTCGCCGTGCTCGCGGAGCTGGCGCTCGGCCTCGTCCGGCTCGAGGCCCGAGGCTCGCTTTGCCATCCACTCCGTCGTGTCGAGCGCGGCGAGCAGCTTCGGGAACTCGTCGAGCGTGAGCCACCGCGTGCGCGGCTCCGACTGGGCCGCGAACGGCGGCACGCGCTCGATCGCCGCCGAGTGCGGCACCCAGCCCCGGTTGCCGGCGTGCTTGAGCGCCACCGACAGCGTGTTCAGCTCCTTCTTGATCGTCGTGCGGGCGGCCCCCTCGGCGATCCGGTGGTCGATGTAGCGGACGACATCGGCGCGCTTGAGCTTCGTCAGCTCGATGCTCCCGTGCTTCGCCTCGCAGTCCTCGACGGCAGCGAGGTCACCGTTGACGGCGCAGCCGCCGCACACGCGCAGCAGGCGGTTCAGGTGACCGCCCTTCTCGCGGTACATCTTCCTTGTCCCGGCGGAGATCGGCTTGCCGCTCGTGTTGGTGTGCGCTTCGACCGCGAGGTGCCAGGTCAGGTCTTCGATGGTCCGGCCGGCCGCGTCCGAGGCAAGACCCGCGGCAGCTTGCGCGGCGGCATCTCGCTCCCGCTGCGCGAGGATCGTGGCAGCGGCCTTCCGGTCGGTGACGCGCGTGCTGAAGCGCCACCGGATGCCGTTCGGATCTTCGTAGTCGGCGTACCAGGGGCCATTCTTCCTTCGTCGGTAGTTGCGACTCGCCGCGAACCCGACGATGGCTCGGCTCGTCGATCTGTCCGTGCGCGAGCCGTACCTCAACGGCGGCGGTGAGGTCGACGAACTCCGTCGCATGATGGGAATCGCCACCGAGATCCCGACGTGGGTACAGGTACGTCAGGGAGCCGTGAACGCGATCAGAGCGTTCGAAGCAAACATCCGCGAGCGGCTTCCCGATCTCTGGATCGTCGGCGAGCCTGAGAACCCAGGCATCGACGATGCGTGCACCAAGCTCGCAAGGCTCCCGTTCATCGATGCCAGCACGGTGAAGACGCATGTCGTGATGGCCGAGCAGCTGTTCCGAGAGTGCAAGTGGAAGCCGGCCGCAGCCACGATGCGATCGGCGCTGGAACAGATCATCCAGGACGCGTTCTCGAACCTGCGCACGACGACGCCCACCGTTGCTGCCGCGAACAACTTGCACGAGAAGGCGCGCGCTCTGGGCCTGCACGGCGTGATCACACCCGAGACGGGGAGATACGCGTACGGCACCTACGCGCTTCTCTCCGAGGTCGGGAGCCATCCGGGGGATGTCGACGCTGTGGACGGTGAGCGGGCGTGGCATGCAAGTCGCGTTGCTGTCGGCTTGCTCGCCGATCGACTCGGGTGATGTCCAAGCGCCTGCCGAGCGCCTGCCGGACACGATGCCGGCCAAATCTCGGACCGCATCCAATCGAAGACCCAGGGAACCGTGTTGCTGCGAGCACGAGGTAGGGCGCGCGTCATACGCCATCGAAATTGGCCGGAGCCTCGGCAGAACGGTTCCGGCGGAATCGAGCCACGATGCCGATGAAGGCACCGACGCTGTCATTGCCTTGTTGCGTGTCCATCGGGAGGTACGCCGACGCTCTGCGCGACGAGTCGGACGCAGGTTCCATTCACGGCTTCAGGATGAGGAGGGATCGCTCCGGCGAGGCGGTCGGCCTAGCTCAGCTCACAGCCGGAAAGGATGTACGATACCCGACCTATGGGGAGTACGGCCTTGCCGGTCCGATGGTCGGCGTCCGTGGTGTGGGACGACCACGCTTGCGCTCTGCTGCACGCGCTTGCTTGCGACGAGATCGCGGCCCGTCGTTCGCGCCGGTTGAGTGAATCCTGCCT
>Ga0307476_10001877_pt1 | contig 12684 bp, 12 predicted proteins | sample atmos_gasesECM2C_2_FD_203314 | JGI IMG/M metagenome (GOLD analysis project Ga0307476, IMG submission 203314) | Hardwood forest soil microbial communities from Morgan-Monroe State Forest, Indiana, United States - atmos_gasesECM2C_05 | ecosystem: Environmental > Terrestrial > Soil > Temperate... | reverse complement strand
AACCAATATCATCATGACGCGCGATGGCGATTTTCGCGCACCCGGTGCGGTTGTTGCCACTTCGCTGGAGGCCGCCCTGGAGGTTGCGACCGCTGAAGCGCTGCGGCGTTTCGTCACTGAGATTGCAGTCATCGGCGGCGCGGAGATCTATGCGCAATGGATGGATCGTGCTGATCGCCTGGAAATCACCGAAGTCCACACCCACCCCACGGGCGATACACATTTGGCCCCGCCAGACACGGTCGATTGGCAGGAAGTTGCGCGCAGCCGTCATTCGGCCGGACCAGGCGACAGCGCCGATTTTTCCTTCGTCACCTATGTCAGGCGAAGGCCGCATTAACTATTGGTTACATTGACAATTATTGGACGAGGCATAGCTGCTTGCAGCGTCAAGCTTGCGTTGTAAGGGCGCTGGCCGTCCCCTATAAAGCCGGGCGGGTTTACGAGGCGGGGCTTTTTTGGGCTCTCAAAAGCCTTCGAAGGAGAAGTTGATGCCGTGGAAGAATCAGGGCGGAGGCCCTTGGGGTTCGGGTCCGAAAGGGCCATGGGGCTCCGGCCCCCAGCCGGTTGGGCCGAGGCCGCCCGACCTTGAAGACCTTCTGCGCCGCGCCCAGGACCGCCTCCAGCAATTATTGCCGGGCGGCCATTTCAGCGGGTTCGGCGTCGCACTCCTTTTGCTTGCCGTCGTAGCCATCTGGGCCACGTCCGGTTTCTATCGCGTTCAATCGGAAGAGCTGGGCGTCGTGCTGCGCTTTGGCAAATATGTCCGCGATGGGCAGCCCGGATTGAACTATCATCTGCCCTATCCGATCGAGGCCGTCCTGCTGCCGAAAGTGCTGCGCGTTTCCACCATCTCGATCGGCATGACGCTGATCGATGATCCCGCGCGGCGGGGCCGCACCATGCGCGACGTGCCGGAAGAAAGCCTGATGCTCACCGGCGACGAGAACATCGTCGACGTCGACTTCACCGTGCTCTGGCGCATCAAGCCGAATGGCGCGGGCGACTTCCTGTTCAACATCCAGAACCCGGAGGGCACCGTGAAGGCGGTTGCCGAAAGCGCCATGCGCGAGGTGATTGGCCGTTCCAATATCCAGCCGATACTGACCGGCGCCCGTACGACCACCGAGCAGGCGGTGCAGCAGCTGATGCAAAAGACGCTCGACAGCTATGGCTCCGGCATCCAGATCAACCAGGTGCAGATGCAGAAGGTGGACCCTCCGGCGCAGGTGATCGATTCCTTCCGCGACGTCCAGGCGGCGCGCGCCGATCTCGAGCGGTTGCAGAACGAGGCACAGACCTATGCCAACCGCGTCGTTCCCGACGCCAAGGGACGCGCCGCGCAGATCATCCAGGTCGCCGAAGGTTACAGGCAGCAGGCGGTCGCGGAAGCCAAGGGCCAGAGCGCGCGCTTCCTCAAGGTCTACGATGAATACAAGAAGGCGCCCGGGGTTACCCGCCAGCGCATCTATCTGGAAACGATGGAGCGCATTCTCGGCTCCTCCGAGAAGCTCGTCTACGACGGCGGATCGTCGCCGGGACAGGGCGTCCTGCCTTATCTGCCCCTGAGCGAGCTGACGCCGCGGCGTACCGCGCCGCCGGCGCAGAGCCAGCCGCAACAGGGAACCGCGGGAGGCACGCGATGAGATCCCCCGTTACCGGCATTGTCGCGCTGCTCCTGCTGCTCTTGCTGCTGATCGTCGGCTACAGCTCGGTGTTCACCGTCACCCAGACCGAACAGGCGCTGGTGGTACGGCTCGGCAAGCCCGTCGACGTCGTTACCGAACCGGGCCTGCATTTCAAGGCGCCGTTCATCGACAGCGTGATCGACATCGACAAGCGCATTCTCGATCTCGAAAATCCCTCGCAGGAAGTGATCGCCTCGGACCAGAAGCGGCTGGTGGTGGATGCGTTCGCCCGCTACCGCATCAAGGATGCGCTTCAGTTCTATCGAAGCGTCGGCACCATCCAGGCGGCCAACCTCCAGCTCACTACGCTGCTGAACGCGTCGCTGCGCCGCGTTCTGGGTGAGGTCACCTTCATCCAGGTGGTACGCGACGAGCGCGAAGCGCTGATGGCGCGCATCCGAGACCAGCTCGACCACGAAGCCGCCGGCTACGGCATCCAGGTGGTCGATGTGCGGATCAGACGCGCCGACCTGCCTGAGCAGAACAGCCAGGCGGTCTACCAGCGCATGCAGACCGAACGGCAGCGCGAGGCTGCCGAGTTCCGCGCGCAAGGTGGCCAGAAGGCGCAGGAGACCAGGGCCAACGCCGATCGTGAAGCGACCGTGATCGTTGCCGAAGCGAATTCGACCGCCGAACAGGTGCGCGGCGAGGGCGACGCGGAGCGCAACCGGCTGTTTGCCGAAGCCTATGGCAAGGATCCCGATTTCTTCGCGTTCTACCGGTCGATGAGCGCTTACGAAAACGGGCTCAAGAGCAACGACACGCGCTTCCTGCTGCGCCCGGATTCCGATTTCTTCAAGTTCTTCGGCAGCGCCTCCGGAAAGCCGCCTGAGACGTCGGCATCGGCGCCAGCGCCGAAGCCGTGAGTTGGGCTGGCGGCAGGCCGGGGCCGATAGCGCTCCGGCCTCATTAAAAGAACGATTCAACAGGGAGGTTCCGGTCCGATGAGGTCCATAGCGTTCGCCGACTTCCTCATCGGTGTGGGAATCCTGTTCGTGCTGGAAGGGTTGCTGTTCGCGGCGAGTCCGGCATGGATGCGGCGGGCGATGAAAAGCGCGCTTTCGACCCCGGATAACGTCTTGAGGGCGATCGGCATCGGTTCCGCCGTGGCAGGCCTCATCCTGATCTGGTTGGTCCGGCGGTAGTCTGCGGCCTCGTCGGTTTTTCGCCGAAATGCTGGTCTCAAACGCTTGCAGGATCACCCCGTTCGGGAGCACTGTGCGCATCAAATTCGCCTTCCCAGAGAAGAGAGAAACAACATGACCGGTGTGAAGAGAGCCCTGAGCCATCGACTGCGCCCGATGATGGCCGCGGTTTGCCTCAGCGCGACCCTTGGTGTCGGCCTTGGCTGCGCGGGCCTTCTGACCTCGAGCCCGGCGCTCGCGCGTGGGCCGGAAGGGATTGCCGATGTTGCCGAGAAAGTGATCGATGCGGTGGTCAATATCTCGACCTCGCAGACCATCGAAGCCAAAGGCGGTCCCGGCGAGGGCAGGGGAGCGACCCCGCAAGTGCCCCCCGGCTCGCCGTTCGAGGAATTCTTCGATGATTTCTTCAAGAACCACCGCGGCGGCCAGGGCGGCCCGCGCGGCGGCGATACACAACCGCACAAAACCAATTCGCTGGGTTCCGGCTTCATCATCGACGCGTCGGGAATCGTCGTGACCAACAATCACGTGATCGCGGATGCCGACGAGATCAATGTCATCATGAACGACGGCACCAAGATCAAGGCCGAGATCGTCGGCATCGACAAGAAGACCGACCTTGCCGTGCTCAAGTTCAAGCCGCCGAAGCAGCTGGTTGCGGTGAAATTCGGCGATTCCGACAAGCTGCGGCTCGGTGAATGGGTGATAGCGATCGGCAATCCGTTCAGTCTCGGCGGCACGGTGACGGCAGGAATCGTCTCTGCGCGCAACCGCGATATCGCCTCTGGCCCCTATGACAATTACATCCAGACCGACGCCGCCATCAATCGCGGCAATTCCGGCGGCCCGCTGTTCAACCTCGACGGCGAGGTGATCGGCGTCAACACGCTGATCATTTCTCCGACCGGCGGCTCGATCGGCATCGGCTTTGCGGTGCCTTCCAAGACCGTGATCGGCGTTGTCGACCAGCTTCGGCAGTTCGGCGAGTTGCGGCGCGGCTGGCTCGGTGTACGCATCCAGCAGGTCACCGATGAGATCGCCGAGAGCCTCAACATCAAGCCCCCGCGCGGTGCGCTGATCGCCGGCGTCGAGGACAAGGGCCCGGCCAAGCCGGCCGGCATCGAACCCGGCGACGTCGTGGTCAGGTTTGACGGCAAGGAGATCAAGGAGCCGAAGGATCTGTCGCGCGTGGTCGCCGATACCGCGGTCGGCAAGGAGGTCGATGTCGTCGTCATCCGCAAGGGCGAGGAGCAGACCAAACGGGTCACACTCGGGCGTCTGGAGGACAACGACAAGCCGCAGCCGGCGGCTGTCAAGTCGCCGGAGCCGGCGGAGAAGCCGGTGACGCAGAAGGCGCTTGGTCTCGACCTTGCCAATCTCAGCAAGGATCTGCGCAGCCGCTACAAGATCAAGGACAGCGTCAAGGGCGTCGTGATCACGAGCGTAGACGGCACATCCGATGCTGCCGAGAAGCGGCTCGCCCCGGGTGAGGTGATCGTCGAGGTCGCGCAGGAGGCGGTGAGCAACGCCGCCGACATCAAGAAGCGCGTCGATCAGCTGAAGAAGGACGGCAAGAAGTCCGTGCTGCTGCTGGTGGCGAACTCGGAAGGTGAACTGCGCTTCGTGGCGTTGAGCTTGCAGTAGTCTCAACGCAATGGTCTCAACTACGTCATTGCCGGGCTCGACCCGGCAGACGAGTGTCATTGCGAGGAGCGAACGCGACGAAGCAATCCATCGGGTATGACTGGATCGCTTCGCTTTGGCTCGCGATGACGGCGCGACGCGGCCCTATCCCCCCACGAAATCTTCGCGCCGGTAGCCTTGCGCGTACAACAGTGCGGTGAGATCCCCGTGATCGATCCGCGCTGCGGCTGCGGTCGCGACCGCAGGCTTGGCATGATAGGCGATGCCGAGCCCTGCATGTACCAGCATGTCGAGGTCGTTGGCGCCGTCACCCACGGCCAGGGTGTCGATGTCGTCGAGGTCGAAGGATTCGAGCAGCTCGACCAGGGTTGCGAGCTTCCTGGCCCGGCCCAGCACCGGCTCGGCCACCTCGCCGGTCAGCCTGCCGTCTTCGACAATCAGTTCGTTGGCGCGGTTTTCCTGAAAACCGATCATCTTCGCGACCGCGCGGGTGAACAGGGTGAAGCCACCCGAAATGAGGCAGGTGTAGGCGCCATGGGCGCGCATGGTCGCGACCAGTTCGCGGCCACCGGGCGTCAGCGTGATGCGTTCCTTCATGACCTTGTCGACGATGCCGACCGGCAGCCCCTTGAGCAGCGCCACGCGGTCGCGCAGCGCCGGTTCGAATTCGATCTCGCCGCTCATCGCGCGTTCGGTGATGGCTGAGACCTCAGCCTTCTTGCCGGCGAAGTCGGCCAGTTCGTCGACACATTCCTGGCCGATCATGGTGGAATCCATGTCGGCGAGAAAAAGCTTCTTGCGCCTGGCGATGCGAGGCTGCACGACAATGTCGATGGGCAAATCGCCGCGCGCCTCACGCAGGCGGCGCTCGATTGCCCCGATCTCCTCGGTCCCTTCGAAGGGGATATCGGCTGCGACCTCGTCGAACAGCCATTGCGCGGGGCCAGGCGAGGGCAGGAGAGCGCGCGCGCCGTCGATCACCGTGCTATCGAGCGCGGGATTGGCGGGGTTGCAGATGAGCGTGACGACGAAAGACATGCGGTGAATTTTCGGTCCGAAAACGACAATGCCGTGCTTATCGCAGGGCCGACCGCAAGCGGCAAGTCGGCGCTTGCGCTTGTTTTCGCGCAAAAGGCCGGCGGCACCATCATCAATGCCGATTCGATGCAGGTATATCGCGACCTCCGCATCATCACGGCGCGGCCGACGCCCAAGGAGGAGGCGATGGTTCCGCATCGGCTCTATGGCCATGTCGATGCCGCGGTGAATTTCTCCGCCGGCGCATGGCTTGCCGATGCGGCCAAAGCATTGACCGAGGCACGCAAACAGAACCGCCTGCCGATTTTCGTCGGCGGCTCCGGCCTTTACTTCAAGGCGCTGACACGCGGCCTGTCGGCGGTGCCGCCGGTCCCGCCGCAGATACGCGAGGCAGTACGCGCAAGGCTTTCGCGCGAAGGCGCTGAGGCGCTGCATGCGGAACTTGCACGGCGCGACCCCGCCGTCGCCGCACGCCTCAAGCCGCGCGACCGCACCCGCATCGCACGCGCGCTCGAAGTGATCGAGGCTACAGGGCGCTCGCTTGCCGACTGGCATCGCGAGGGTTTGCCGCCGCTGTTGCCCGCGGGAACGTACCGCGCCCTGTTTCTCGAGCCGGAGCGCGACCTTCTCTACGCGCGGATCGATGCGCGGTTCGATGCGATGCTCAAGGCCGGTGCGCTGGACGAGGTCGAGCGGCTTGCGGCGCGAAAACTCGATTCCTTGCTGCCGGCGATGAAGGCGCACGGCGTGCCACCCCTGATCGCGCACCTTTCGGGCAGCGTCACGCTCGAGGAGGCGGGGGCGGCCGGCCGGCTCGACACCCGCCAGTACGCCAAGCGGCAATTTACCTGGTTCCGGCACCAGCTCGCCGAATTTACCTGGGTGAAGCCGGAAGCGGCAGGGGAGTGGTTGGAGGAGCCGACCTCATCCTGAGGAGCGACGTTCGGGCCGCGTCTTAAAGGATGGGCCGGAAAGAGGCCTCATGGTTCTCAAGGCGATGCGAACCATCGTCCGAAGACGCGCTTGTGCGCCTCACCCTGAGGGACGCAGCGCATGGCTAGAAACCGAAAATTCACCCTCGCCGCGGCGCAAAAACCTCGCTAAACTCCAAATTGAGGGTGATTTGTGCCGATGGCTTGACTTTCGGGCCTCGGTGAGTATGGTTGCGCAACCTTTGGGAAGTTCGAGCGGTCGTATGTGGAATAAAATTACCAAACTTCTTATCGTCGTCGTACCCAGGCGCGCCGCCGGGTATGGCTAGATGCCATCCACTTACGGGCGGTGCGCACGGGGCCTCTTCGGGCCCTTTTTTATTTCCGAAGCCCAATCATCCAAGCCTCGAGCCTTTCGAACCTAGAAGCCGCGCAGGAACTGCGCATCCGGAGCCAGCCATGAACGACAAGAGCCACGATCAGAACCAGATGACGGGAGCCGCGATGATCGTGCGCGCGCTGATCGATCATGGCGTCAAGCACATTTTCGGCTATCCGGGCGGCGCAGTGCTTCCGATCTATGACGAGATTTTCCAGCAGAGCGAAGTCGAACACATTCTGGTGCGGCACGAGCAGGGCGCCGGCCACGCCGCCGAGGGCTATGCGCGCTCGACCGGGAAGCCCGGCGTGGTGCTGGTGACCTCGGGACCGGGCGCCACCAACATGGTAACGCCGCTTACCGATGCCTTGATGGATTCGATTCCGCTGGTGTGCATCACCGGGCAGGTGCCGACGCATCTGATCGGCAACGACGCGTTCCAGGAATGCGACACGGTCGGCATCACGAGGCCCTGCACCAAGCACAACTGGCTGGTGCGTGACGTCAAGGATCTGGCCAAGGTGCTGCACGAGGCGTTCTACGTCGCCAGCACCGGCCGCCCGGGCCCCGTCGTGGTCGATGTACCGAAAGACGTGCAATTTGCCACCGGCACCTATCACCCGCCGCGCAAGTCGGACGTCCATGTGTCCTACGCGCCGCGCGTCAAGGGCGAAGCTGCGCAAATCCGCAAGGCGGTGACCATGCTGGCTTCGGCCAGGCGGCCGGTGATCTATACCGGCGGCGGCATCATCAATTCCGGCCGGGAGGCCTCAAAACTTCTGCGCGAGCTCGTCGAGGTCACCGGTTTTCCGATCACCTCGACCCTGATGGGGCTCGGCGCCTATCCGGCGTCGGGCAAGAACTGGCTCGGGATGCTCGGCATGCACGGCACTTACGAAGCCAATATGGCGATGCATGATTGCGACGTCATGCTGTGCGTCGGCGCGCGTTTCGACGACCGCATTACCGGACGCACCGATGCGTTCTCGCCGGGCTCGAAGAAGATCCATGTCGATATCGATCCTTCCTCGATCAACAAGAATATCCGCGTCGACGTACCGATCATCGGCGACGCTGCCAACGTGCTTGGCGACCTGTTGCAGGTGTTCAAGGCGGAAGCGAAAAAGCCGGAGATCCGCGCCTGGTGGCAGCAGATCGCGAAATGGCGTGCGCGCAAGTCGCTGTCCTATAAAAAGAACAACGAGGTGATCCTGCCGCAATTCGCGATCCAGCGGCTGTTCGAAGCAACCCGCGGGCGCGACGTCTACATCACGACCGAAGTCGGCCAGCACCAGATGTGGGCGGCGCAATTCTTCGGCTTTGAGGAACCGCACCGCTGGATGACTTCCGGTGGGCTGGGCACCATGGGCTACGGCTTGCCGGCCGCTGTCGGCGTGCAGGTCGCGCATCCAGACAGCCTCGTGATCGACATCGCGGGCGATGCGTCGGTAATGATGACGATGCAGGAGATGTCGACGGCCGTCCAGTTTGAATTGCCGATCAAGATCTTCATCCTGAACAACCAGTACATGGGCATGGTGCGGCAGTGGCAGCAGCTTCTGCACGGCAACCGGCTGTCGCATTCCTACTCGGAAGCCTTGCCGGATTTCGTCAAGCTGGCGGAAGCCTATGGCTGCGTCGGCATCCAGGCGGTCAAACCCGGCGATCTCGACGGCGCCATCAAGGAGATGATCAGCGTCAAGCGCCCGGTGCTGTTCGATTGTCGCGTGGCGACGCTGGAAAATTGTTTCCCGATGATTCCCTCGGGCAAAGCGCACAACGAAATGCTGCTGCCTGCGGAAGCCAACGACGAGGCCACTGCCGAGGCGTTCGCGACCGGCAAGGCGCTGGTGTGAGCATGTGCCCTGTGGTCACGAGGCGTCCCGCAAATAAAGCTGTCATCGTCCGGCTTGACCGGATGATCCAGTACGCCGCAGCAATGGTTTTCAAGCCAAGGCGCCAGCGATTACTGGATACCCGCTTTCGCGGGTATGACGACCATTGGGGCACCTATGTTTGACCTCGCCAGCCTCGAACGGGCGCATGAAATCGTCGGCCGGGCGATGCCACCGACGGCGGCGCATGCGTGGCCGTTGCTTGCCGAGCGGCTCGGCACGAGCGTGGTCGTCAAGCATGAAAACCACACGCCGATCGGCGCGTTCAAGGTGCGCGGCGGCCTGGTCTATGTCGACCGCCTGAAGCGCGAACGACCCGACACAGCCGGCATTATTTCCGCAACGCGGGGCAATCACGGCCAAAGTCTCGCATATGCGGCTGCCCGCTACGGCCTGCCGGTCACGATCTACGTGCCGCATGGCAATTCGACCGAGAAAAACCGCGCCATGAAGGCGTTCGGCGCCAATCTCGTCGAACACGGCGAGGATTTCCAGGCATCTCGCGAGGAGGCCGAACGCCGCGCGATGCGCGACGGGCTGGAAATCGTGCCGTCCTTCCACGCGGACCTTGTGCTGGGGGTTGCGACCTACGCACTCGAACTGTTGCGCGCGGCGCCCGATCTCGACGTACTTTTCGTACCGATCGGGCAGGGATCGGGTATCTGCGGCTGCATCCTGGTGCGCGACCTGCTCGGTTTGAAGACGGAAATCGTCGGCGTGCAGTCGACGGAAGCGCCATCCTATGCGCTGTCGTTTGCCACCGGCACGATCGTAAACACAAACTCCAGCAACACGCTCGCCGACGGCATGGCGACGCGGGTTCCCGATGCGGACGCGCTCGCGATCATCCGCAAGGGCGCAGGGCGCATCGTGCAGGTCACCGACGACGAGATAGCCGCGGCGATCCGCAGCCTTTGGACCGATACCCACAACCTCGCCGAAGGCGCAGGCGCAGCCTCCCTTGCCGCCGCCCTGCAGGAGAAGCCGAAGCTTCGTGGCAGGCGCGTCGGTCTCATCCTGAGCGGCGGCAACATCGATTTCGAATTGTTTCGGCGATGGGTTGTTGGCGAGACCGTCGCCGGCGACAGGGTGATGGTGTGAGAGAGCCAGATACAAATTTGACTGTCACCGTCCGGCTTGACCGGACGATCCGGTACGCCGTGGCGTCTCGATCGTTCTCGGGCGTCTCCGGGATACTGGATCCCCGCTTTCGCGGGGATGACGAGAAGTGCGGCATGACGAGAAGGACAATGGGGACCTTGATATGAACCAGCCCGCATCCGCCTATTTCATGGAAGAGCGCCACGATCCGAACGAATCGCACACGCTCTCGGTCCTCGTGCAGAACGAGCCGGGTGTGCTCGCCCGCGTCATTGGACTGTTCTCGGGACGCGGCTACAACATCGAAAGCCTCACGGTTTCGGAGACCGAGAGCCAGAAGCATCTATCCCGCATCACCATCGTCACCACGGGCACGCCGATGGTGATCCAGCAGATCAAACACCAGCTCGACCGCATGGTGCCGGTCTATCGCGTCGTCGACATGACGCTGAGCGGACGTTCGATCGAGCGTGAACTGGCGATGGTGAAAACGCGCGGCACCGGCGAGCATCGCGTCGAAGCCTTGCGGCTGGCGGAAGCATTTCGTGCGCGGGTGATCGATGCCACCACGGAAAGCTTCGTGTTCGAGATCACCGGCGACTCCGGCAAGATCAGCCAGTTCATCGACCTGATGCGCCCGCTCGGCCTTGTCGAGGTTTCGCGCACCGGCGTTGCCGCGATCGGCCGCGGGGCCGAGGGGATGTGAGCGATGCTGGCGCGCGACTGGTACTACAACGAACGGCGGCGGATCGGGCTCGATTCCGCGGTCGCCTCGATCTACGACCGGCATGACGACAGCGACCTGCGCGCCCGTGCCGCGCTGATCATGCTCGGCGTCAAGCCCGGCTGGCGGCTCGCCGACATCGGCTGCGGCAACGGCGTGCTTGCCTGCGAGGCCGCGCTAATGGGCGCCGAGGTCGACGCGATCGATATTTCTCAGGCGATGCTGGCGCTTGCCGAACTACAGGCCAGGGATCGAAAAGTCGCGATTCGTACCCAGTCCGCGGGTCTGTTGAGCTTCGCCTATCAGCCCAGCAGCTATGACCTGATCGTCAGCGAATTCACGCTGCACCACCTTCCCGACTTCTGGAAGGCGGTGGCGTTGTCGCGGATTTTCGCCGCGCTGAAGCCCGGCGCGAATTTCTACCTGCGCGACATCGTCTTTGTCGGCGCGCCCGATGGTGTCGAGCGCGACGTCGAAGGCTGGGCCGAGTTCAGCATCAAGAACCACGATTTCAATCGTGACAGCGTCGTCACCCATATGCGCGACGAATATTCGACTTTCGGCTGGGTGATCGAACGCATGCTTGCCGATGCCGGTTTCAGGCTCACTTCAGTCGATTATCACGCACCGCTGCACGGAACCTATCTGTTGCGAAAACCCAGACACGGCGAGCAGGGCTGAGGGACGATGACGTCGAGGCAAGCTATCGCGGCGGCGGGACAGCGCTCCCTCTCCCGTTGGGAGAGGGGTGGGGTGAGGGGTCGCGGTCCATCGTTAGCGCATCTCCCCCTCACCCGGATCGTTTCACGATCCGACCTCTCCCCGTCGGGGAGAGGTGCAGTTTCCGTGCGTTTGGTTCAACTTGAACAGCACCGTGCTCGCTCAGGAATCCCATGAAAGCCGGCGACGTCTGCCTTGCCGTCACGGTGGCGGTGATCTGGGGACTTGCCTTTGTCGCGAGCCGGATTGCGCTTTACGAATTCTCCCCGGCGTTGATGACGACGCTGCGGTTTGCGATCGCAGCCATCCCGTGCCTGTTCGTGCGCAAGCCCGACGTCTCCTGGCCGACCCTGATCGCAATCAGCTTCACCCTGTTTCTGGGCCAGTTCCTGTCGCAGGCCTATGGCATCGCGCATGGTGTCCCGGTCGGCCTGTCCAGCGTGATTGTGCAGAGCCAGGCGCTGTTTACGATCGCATTCGCGGTGATCGCTTTTGGCGAGCGGCCGACGCGGATGCAGACGATCGGCATCGCCATCGCCGGAAGCGGCCTTTTGATGATCTGCGGCACCGTCGGCTATGATTTCAGCATCGGTGCCTTTGCCGTGCTGATGATATCGCCGGTCAGCTTTGCGATCGGCAATCTCCTGCTGCGGCGGGCGCAGGGAGCGCCGATGTTCGACCTGTTCGCGTGGCTGTGCCTTGTGGCCGCAGTGCCGCTGTTTGGGTTGACGCTTGCCGCCGACGGCGTGCAACCTACATGGCATGCGCTGTCGCATATGTCGCTGACGGGCCTGTTCTGCATGCTCGGTCTTGGCGGGGTCTCCACCAGTATCGCCTATTGGCTTTGGGGCCGGCTGCTGCGCGATTATCCGGCGGCACAGGTGGTGCCGTTCGCGCTGCTTGTGCCGTTCGTGGGATCGGCCGCTTCCAGCGTCGTGTTTGGGGAGAAGTTCGGACCGCTGCGGCTCGCCGGCATGGTCACCGTGGTCGGCGGCATCGCCGTGATGCTGCTGTCCAAACGCCCGCAAGCGCTGCCGAAGGTCGCATGAGCCATGTCGCACTCGCTGCTGATTGCCTTCGTCGTCTTTGCCGCCGTGATGTACTTCACGCCGGGGCCGAACAACATCATGGTGCTGTCGTCGGGACTGACTTTCGGATTTCGCCCCACCGTCCCGCACATCGCGGGAATCACCTTCGGCTGCGCTTTCATGGTCGCAGCCGTCGGGGTCGGATTTGGCGCGATCTTCATCGCCTATCCGCTGCTGCAGACCGTGCTGAAATATGCCCGGCTCCGCCTACCTGGTTTATCTCGCTGCCACGATCGCCTTGTCAGAGCCCGTCAAGCCGGGAGAGGACACCGGTCGGCGCCCAATGACCTTCTGGGGCGCGGCCTTGTTCCAGTGGGTCAACGTCAAGGG
>Ga0307476_10001876_pt1 | contig 12686 bp, 8 predicted proteins | sample atmos_gasesECM2C_2_FD_203314 | JGI IMG/M metagenome (GOLD analysis project Ga0307476, IMG submission 203314) | Hardwood forest soil microbial communities from Morgan-Monroe State Forest, Indiana, United States - atmos_gasesECM2C_05 | ecosystem: Environmental > Terrestrial > Soil > Temperate... | reverse complement strand
TCTGTCAGGCGACGCCTGCGATCTGACGGCCCGGTTCTCGCCGAACTCAGCGGAGGAATGGACTCCTCGGCAATCGTATCCGTTGCCGATTCTGTAATCGCAGACGGCGGTGGCGAAGGTCCGCTTCTTGGCACCGTTTCTTTTTACAATGACGCAGAGGCAAATTGGGACGAGCGTTCCTATTTCAACAAAGTTGAGGAGAAGAGACGACGAGCCGGCTTTCACATCAACGTAAGTGATGATGAGCTCGTGCAGATCTCGTCCGAGCGAGAGCGATTCCCCTCGGCACCTGGAGATCCGGGCCGGCTGGTTTCGCGGAGTGCTATTGCCTTAGCTTCTTTCATCACCTCATCGGGGAGCCGGATCCTTTTATCAGGCATTGGGGGTGACGAAGTGACCGGCGGCGTGCCTGCGCCGGAACCTGAACTTGCAGACCTTTTATTTCGTGGCCAGCTCCGACCCTTCATACGTGCCTTGAAGGCCTGGGCTTTGGCAAAAAGAAAGCCATGGTTCCAGCTTCTCTTCCATTCCCTCAGTCCGTTTCTCCCCGCCCATCTCTCCGTAACGTCAGAGCGCTTGACTCCAGCTCCGTGGCTCAATGACTGGCTTCTCAAGGAGAACCGGGCGGCATTCGCTGGCTATCGTTCGCGGTTGAAGGTCTTCGGACCGCGGCCGAGTTTTCAGGAAAATATCAATGCGCTCGATGGCCTTCGTCGGCAGTTTGGCTGCACCGGTCTGCCGTCTTTGCCGCCCTACGAAAAACGCTATCCGTTTCTCGACCGCGATCTTCTCGAATTCTTGTACGCCATCCCCCGATCACAAGTCCTTCGTCCGGGAGAACGCCGATCTCTCTTGCGGCGCGCGCTTCGTGGCATCGTGCCGAATGAGATCTTGGACAGAAAGAGAAAGGCCTATGTTGTCCGTTCGCCTATGGCTGCAATCGCTACGCGCTGGAAGGTCTTAGCCTCCACGAGAAAGGAAATGCTGAGCAGTGCCTTTGGTTTTATCGACCAGTCGGAATTTCTGAAAGCGATAGAACATCTGCACCAACAACAAGATCCACCTCTTGTGTTCCTGCTTCGTACGTTGGCATTTGAATCTTGGCTAAGAGATGTCGAAGCGCGTGGGGTTGTAAACGCTCCGCATGGTTCCCCAATACGTCGTTGGGGCACACACCACGGGGCACCATGCAAGCAGGAAGAGTTCAGCTAGCTGGCTGTGAAACCGAAACCAAATAGGAGGGAGGTGAAAACAATGAAATACGAAAAGCCCGAAGTTCAAGTCGTCGCTTCGGCTTTGGATGCGATCCAGGGCATGGATAAGCAGATCAATCCACACCCGGACAGCAGCGAAGTCGCGAAGACGGTTCCTGCGTACCGCGCCAACGACTAACACTCGCTCGCGCTTCCGAAGCGCCTGGCTTCGCTGGGCGCTTCGGACCTATTCAAGCCATGACCGTGCACTCTACTTGTTCAGATACTTTTCAAACCAAGCCAATACGCGATTACAGAAATCGAACTGGTTGGGATAGCTCCACTGAAGAGGAGAATGATCCTCGCCTACATATTTTGCGTAGACCGCGTGCTTTCCGAGACGCCTTAAACCGACGAAAATCTCGTCACCCAGAAACGGAGCCACGGCAAGATCCTCCGAGCCGTGAACCAAAAGAAGTGGTGTTTCAATCCGGTCCAAATAGAAGATGGGTGAATTCTCAGCGTAGCGGTCCCGAAATTCCCACGGCGTTCCTCCCATCAGCACTTGTCCGTGCTCTACGACAGATGCTCCATAGGCCGTGCCGCTCTTGCTCATCTCTCCGTACAGGCCGAAAAGGTCCCCCATGCCATCAGCTTCCACCGCCGCTTTGAAACGGCGTGTTTGTACGATTAGAGCGAGCGTGCAGTATCCACCAAAGCTGTGACCCATCAAGCCGAGCCTCTCCGGGTCTGCAATCCCGATCTCAATTGCCTTGTTGACTCCCGGTAGCACCGCTTTTCCCAAATCCGCCATCGTCGTGCCAACGTGCAGCGGCGCATCGGGGAAGAGCACAGCAAAGCCCCGAGTCGCGAACAGCTGCATATTGAAAGCTCCGGACCCTTCAAACCCAAATTGATTGAAATGATTCGAGAGTGACTCGCCGCCGTATACCCAGACCAATAGCGGATAGCGAATTCCTTTCCGGAAATCCGCCGGCAGCAACAACGCGCCATTAAGCGTCTCTCCGTCGTCATTGAGCCAACTTATCAGTCGCGGCTCGCCCATCCTGTATTTGTCGAATTGTGGGTTGAGGTGAGTCAACTGCCGCGGAGCCCGAAACGACGGATTGCTCGCCCATAGGTTCGGTTCGTGCTGAGCGTCCTCGGAAAAATATACGAGGTCACCCCTATCCTGCGCGGCTCCACTAAATCCTCCGCCATTCACGTTCATGCACGTATAGCACTTTCCGTTCTCAGCGAGCTTCGCGCTTGTGCCACTCTTCACGTCGACCTTATAGAATCCGTCCTGTTTTCCCGCGTCGTCGTGCGTTACGACGACCGCCGAGACCCCTCCGTCTGTGCTCCATAGAACGTTCGGTATACGTGCAACCACCTGAGTAACTTTCCGGCCTGGCACGCTCGCAAGCTCTGCGCTCTTCGCCTCCTTTATCGAAGCGCGCCATAGAGAACCGTCCCTAATGAAGTAGATTGTCGTGCCATCATTGCTCCAGAGAGGCGCTACCGGTTCCACTCCCTTCTTGCCCGGCGGAAGATTCGTAAGATTCTGTGATCCTTCACGATTCGCGCTGACGAGAAAACAATCATTGTTCCATTCTTCCGGCCCGTAGGTTCGGTAAACGAGATGGACGCTGTCAGGTGACCAGCTGAACTGTGACCCATCGTAGTTCAGCCGAATATTGGAAGCCGCGAGCCGGTCCTCGCCAGTGCCAAGCGCCAAGACCTGCATGTCGAACAGGATTTGCTGCGAGCTTGGTTTCTCGAATGATTTCTGGACCGTATAGGCGAGTCGAGAACCATCTGGGGAGAGCAGAAACGTGCCAATTCTTTTGTCGCGCACGATGATTCTGGCATTTCCCGTGACTACGTCAATTGAGGCAAGGTCGCGTAACCTTAAATCCAGATTCAGCGGGGCGGGCATGCTGCTTTTGGATTCCGGTCCCGGGATTTCCGATTTGTATAGGACGACAGTCGCAGCTCCACGTGTCCCTCCCGTGGTCGCGCTTTCACTCCCAGAAGATGAGGCAACTTTTTCTACATAGGCTTCAAGCGAGAGAGCCTGAGGAACCACCGGTGTAATAACACTTTTACTGTCGGAGGTCCATTGCAGCTGGCCAAATTGCCTTACACCGAGATTTGAAACCTTCTTGAGTTGATTTCGCGCCGTGTCCCAGATCCAAAGTCTCAACTGCTTCTCGCCGTCTCTGTCCGAAACAAAGGCAAGATAGCGGCCATCAGGCGACCACGTCGGCAAAAAGTTGTCCCCTATATCACCTGTCAGATTCTTCGTCTCGCCTGTTTCTGTGTTGACGATCCAGATGTCTGTTCCGGTGAAAACACTTCGAACGCCTGAGCGGACCCACTCTTTAAACTCTACGGCGCAACTCTTTTGATTGTCTTTAGTCGTGTACGCGAGCCATTTCCCGTCAGGGGATAGGGCAATCGGCGTCAGCTCAGCGAATTCCTTCGTCTGGAGCGCGTCTTCCACGGTTAAGGGAGTAATGGTTTGAGCCATCGCTCGATCAGCAGTTCCAAACTGCACTGTGATCCACAGAAAGAACCAAACGAAAATGTATCTAACAGCCATCAAATGCAAACCTCTAGACCACGATCGCGATCGAATTCAGAAGAAGATTGACGTTCGGGCGTACCAAGCGCTGCTCACGTCGCACGCTCGACGGAACGAGTACAAGGCTTAGAACATCAGCTTGAGTGCAAGCTGTACCGACCTGGGGCCACCAATTTGATACAAGGCGTCGAAGCCTCCGCCCCCTAGATTTCCGGAATTCAGACTTTGTCCCAGCATCTGGATGGACTGGCCAAAACGCGAACTGCTCACGTCGGATACCGGCTGCCCAAAGTTGGGGTGATTCAGGAGATTGAACAGTTCTGCTCGGAACTGAAGTTTGAGACGCTCTCCCATCGGAAAGTCACGATGGACTGCAAAATCCCACTGGGTTGCCCCGAACCCTCTCAGAGAGTTGCGACCAAGGTTTCCCTGACGTAGGGGATTTCCATCCGCATCAGACGGTGGCGGACAAAAGGGTCCGATACAACCAGGGCCTCCTTGGCCAGGCGTGTTATTGAGAATTTTTCCCCCGGGATATTGCGATCCGTAGAGGTAGAGCGGAATGCCGGGAACCAAGTCCGGCCTGACTTCTGCCAAGCCACCATTGAGCGTTGAGAACTCGCCATCAAAAACGGTCACAGGCGGTGCGGACCGAGCTTGTAGGACACTCTGCAGGGACCAACCGCCGACGATCTCACGGACGACTTTGTGCCCCTTAGGCGTTGGAATGTCGTACGTCAATCCTGCGGAGAACGCGTTGCGAATGTCGAAATCCGATGGTCCTCGATTCGCATTCGGGTTGACCGAAGGAATCAGCGCATTGCTGCCCTCAAAACTCGACCCGGCGGACGCGCTGTCAATGGAATGCGACCATGTGTAGGATGCGAGCGCCTGCAATCCAGACGAAAGCCTGCGCTGAAACTGAACTTGTAAAGCGTTGTAGTTTGATGTTCCAACGCTGGCTACGAGGTTGGCGTTTCCAAAACTCGGATTCGGATTCTCGATAAATGCTGACTGGATGAGTCGTCTTCCTGCGGCTCCCACATATGAAAGCGTTACGGATTGCTGCGTTCCAAGTGCCTGTTGGAAGGATGCATTCCACTGCAATGTATAAGGAAGCTTCAGGTGAGGGTCGAACGCGCTCAAGGTCGACGAAGACGAGCTTAAGCTCTCCGGTGTAATCGGCGGAGGAACTGCATCGGACGCAGCCAAAGGAAATGTGCCGCCAAAAACCATCGTTCTGGCACCGAACGGATATCCCGGGTCGCTAAACAGATTTCCGACCTCGGAGCTTGCGAGATCATAGAAAACTCCAAAGCCTGCCCGGACAACGGATTCCCAGTTCGCTCTCTGAGACGCTTGATATGCGACGCCAATGCGCGGCGCGAAATCTCCGTAAGACGTCTTGAACGGTGCCGTCCCCGCTGGAGCAAGCGCGAGATTCGAGAGATTGGCTAAGTTGAATCCGGTAACCGCTGCCAGACTCGGCCCCTTAAGAGACGAAGGTGCAAAATCTATGTCCCAGCGCACGCCGTACGTCATAGTGAGGCGAGGCGACACTTTCCATGTGTCTTGCGCGTAGAGTCCGAGGTTATGGAACAGCATCGTTGCGCCCAACTCAGATTGGACGACACTGAAGAATGGACTTCCTGTCTCCGCCGAAGCAACATCGAAGAAGATCGGCGCTTGGAAATACTCTGGTGGCGCGAAGCTCGGGGACAATCGCCGAAAATCCACGCCGAATTTCAGGCTGTGTGCGTTCTTCTGGGAGGTGAAGCCATCGACCACGTTGATTTGGTTTTGCGTGGCCTGCTCCCCGCGCCCCACGAGCAGGCCTCCGCCCGTTAAGGTAATCAGTTCGAAGTTCAGCTTCGAGTTTTCACTGGTGAACGAATCGGGAAATGGCAACGCACTAAACGGGACCGCACCGCCAAAATTGTCGAGATGCGAGGAATTGGAAGAATCTGTCCGACTGTAATTAAACCTGAAGTCGTTGGTCATTGTGGGGGAAATCGCGACTGCCGCGCCAAGTGTCCCCGTCTGGGTTGTAATCCGAATGGGTGATAAATCATTGAGTGGCGAGCCGGCAAAACCGCGCTGCACAATCTCGGATGGCGAATAGTTATAGCGCCCGAAGATTGCCCACTTACCAATCCTGTGATCGATTCGCAGACTATAAGCATCGAGAGTTGCAGCATTCGAGAAGCTCGCATTGAATTCAGCGATTCCGTTACCCAGATCGGGCTGTGCCGGATCCAACGGAAACGCGTTAAGGAATGGTTGTATCGCTGAAGTGGCGTTTTGCCGAGCCGCCAAATCTGGAACATCCGTCAGTCCAACTTGTGGCAAACGCAAGCGCAGACCTTCGTACGAGAAGAAGAAGAAAGTGCGATCCTTGATGATCGGTCCGCTCAGCGTTCCTCCGAAGTCATTCTGCCGCTCAGCCGGCTTTGTCAAATTATTTGCGTTGGCGAACCAATCGTTTGCATCCAATGCATCGTTTCGCAAGTAGTCGAAAAGCGTCCCGTGAAACTGGTTTGCTCCCGATCTTGTGGCGATGGAAATCTGCGCACCAGGGGTGCGCCCAAATTCAGGAGCGAATGTTGAGGTTTGGATGCGGAACTCTTGCATCGCATCGACCGAAACTAGGCTATTCGTTCCGCCAAGTACGCTGAAGGAAGGAAGCGTTCCGCCAAAACCGTTTCCTGGGGTCGAGCCTGCGGCGCTCACCCCAATGTTTGCGCTCACCCCGTCGACAGTCCAATAGTTGGAACTCGCACGCTGCCCATTTACGCTGAATTGGCCCGAGTCGAAGAGGTTACTCGGCGTTATGACAACGCCAGGCGTGAGCTGAATGAGTGTCTGGAAACTTCGTCCGTTCAGCGGCAGATTCTCAGCAAACTGGCGATCCACGACGGTGCTTACTGTCGCGTCCTGCGTATCGATCAGCGGCGCCCCACCCTCCACCGTAATGGTTTCAGCTACGGAGCCAACCGGCAGGGTGAAATTAATTGCCAACGCGTCTTGGACGTTAAGCGTGATGTCCGGCTTGATGAGGGTTTTGAATCCGATCTTTGCGACCTGAAGTCGGTAAGACCCGGGGAGAAGATTGGGAAGAACATAAACTCCGTCATTGTTGGTTTTGGTTACGCTCTGGACGCGCGTCGCATCGTTTATGACGGTTACATCGGCGCCAGGAACGACCTTGCCCGTAGAATCGAACACGGTCCCACTAAGCGTCGCGTTGGGAGACTGAGCGTGCGCCGGCCATATGAATAAAACGCTGATACAAAGAATAAGTATGAATTGAAGCTGGCGCACGCGGCATCTCCTCTGGCAGACGGATTGGTAATGCTCTTTCGGTCTACGCGGGAGAATCCGGGCTTGTACCAAATCCGCTATCGTCGAGGAACGTTTCGACGATAGCAGACCGAGGAGGGACTACGGGTGATTTGGTGCGATCTGAAGATACGCTGACAGCAGCGGCTTGCCGCTTGGCTTCTGGCTTCCACCTCGCGGCTCAACCGTCACAAAAACTGCATCGATTTCTTCTAATGCTTTCGGGTCGTCAAACTTAAGTACCCAACGCTTTTTCGAAGCATTGTCCTGGTACAGGATTCCAAGATTCAAAGCTTCTTTTCTGTCCGGGCCACGGCGCCCCCAAACTTGGAAGGTGCTGGCATTTCTGACCCCAGGTTCTTGATCGAGGTCATACGCGTAGAAGATTAGCGATTTGCCTTCGGTGTAAAAAACCCGCCCGTAAGGCTTTTGCGTTGTGCCATCCCGGCCTACATCGTAAACATCTACGACATAGAGTTTACGAGCTCCCATAAGATCGCGGATATCGCGGTCGTGAGACAGAAGCTCATCTTGCTTCGCGACTGTTTGCGTTTCTGATCGCAACTGTGCGGATAGATCCTTGATCTGACCTTGCAGGCTCAATTCCCGGGCTCCATCCGCCTCTCGTTCTTTCCGGAGCGAGTCAAGTTCAGTTTCCATCTTCTGGAGGGTTGTCTGTGCTGTCTCGAACTTCTGACTCAACGCCGCTCGTTCGTCGAGGGCTTGCTGCTTTTGAACCTCGCTGCCCTGACTGGAGCGCTCCAGATTCGCCTGCACACTCTTCATGTCGTTCAGTAATTTCGATTGCTGTTCGGTTTGATGGCGCAAGTCGGCGATGACGCGATCCCGCTGATCGAGTTCGTCCTTCAGCGCCTTGCTTTCGTGTCCCGCATCGCTAATACGCTGTTCTAGGGCCTCTATTTGTGAGTTCTGCGGTACAACACCGATCCGAGCAGCTTCCCGATTCCGATCTCGAGTGACGCGAAATGCATAAATTCCTAGTGCCGCTGTGAGAAGAACGCAGGCAGCAAAAGGCATCCATACGTAGTTCCAGTTCACTTGCGAAGGCCGGTACCTATATCTGCCGGCGAAGGCAAAACCTCTCCGTTCATCCAACGCAGGAGAATGTTCGTCTTCTGATTCAGTTACGGTATTGCTTCTCGCAGATGGGGAAGCGAACGGAGAATCACTCTTTGCTGCTGATTGCTGTGACCCAACTTCTTCGTTCAGCAAACCGGACAACTTGGATGCGAGCAGCGGAACCCCAACATCGACCGCGCTCTCAAACTCCCGCAATGCTTGTTTACACTCAGAGCATTCTGAAAGATGCGCCCGCAGTTTCTCTTGTTCTTCCTGGGTCAAGTCTCCTGAGGTAGAGACTGCACACAATTCGAGGAACTTTTCGTGCGATCCCGTTTCGGAGCGATCCCGGTTCGCATTTTCGTCAGGTCTATTTGCCATATGGCCCGGCATCCCGCACCTTACTCCCGGCCATGTACTTTCGCAACTGAGCTAAGCCGCGATAGTAATGGTGCCTAACATTCCCGTGGGGTTGGCCAAGAATTTCGCCGATCTCAGCGAGGGTGTATCCTTCAAAAAAGTGCAAACACAATGTTTGACGTTGGTCCTCGGAAAGCGATTCGATCACCCTCTCTAAACCATTACGCCCAAACACCGCCTCTGCGGAATAATCGTCTTCTGTGGTCGCAGCAGCGACCATCTTTTCCGAAATGTCATCGAGTTCCTTTCGGGAATAGAACTGACGTGTAGCCAAGTACCTGCGACGTGAGATCGCTCTGTGATACGCCATCTGCACGATCCAAGATCGCGCCGAACTCTTCGAAGCATCAAATACAACCGACTTACGTTGAATAAAGATGAATAGATCTTGAACAAGGTCTTCCGCTTCATGGCCGTCGCCGAGAATTCGCAAGGCTACGGAACGCAATAGCCTGTCGTACCGTTCAAAAAGAAGCGCCAAAGAATCTCTTTTTCCGGCTGCAGCTTGAACCAAAAGAGTTTCGTCCGAGGCTTCTCCCTCTGTCCGACCATCGCATGTCGTGCCGGCGGAAGTAGAGGAACTCTTGACAAGGGGTATCCGTGGAAGCCGTGTTGATATAAAAGAGCTCAAACTGCCGCCCTTTCAAGTCCAAAACCGATCCCGAAAATGACGAGTATCCTCCGTAGGAACATACTCGTCATCACGTCACGATAGCCTGCGTAATGCGGGCAAAGAAGAAGCAAGTTCAGCCTCGCTCGGGTCCCGAAAGGGCTTTCGGCGAAATTCTGCGATCTAAGAGGAAGAAGGTCGGGCTCTCGCAAGAAAAGCTGGCGTTTGAAACAGGTTTTGACAGAACTACGATCAGTTTGATGGAGAGAGGCCTTCTCAGTCCGACTCTGAGGACGATGGTCCGGCTTTGTGGCTTGCTGAAAACTTCGTTCGCGCAATTGGCGAAGGAAGTGGAAGAGTCCAAGCTGTTTTGAATTTGCAAAGCTACTCCGCTCAGCTTCCCGAACGAATCCGCAACGATGTTCCAACGCACTTCCAAGAATCTACATTATCCGTCGAAATTATCAACATTATTCAACATTTACCGCCCTACGGGTATAGACGATTTCTTCGTACTGTTTCAGTGACGATGACTCCCAAGGCCGGCGATCTGTTTCGAGAAAGGCTCGCGATCCTCAGAAAGGCGCAGGGCCTTACGCAACAAGAGCTCGAAAAGAGAATCGGCAAACTTGAGACCGAGGCCGGCTACATTAGCCGTATCGAAACCGGGAGCATCGAAACTCCCCCCTTTGAAGTAATAGATCGGATTGCCCAAGAGCTCGGCGTTGAAGTTTTCGAGCTATTTTTTGGGCAAGGGTTGGAGAGTGATGCCGAACAATTGCGTGCAAGAATTGCCAAACTCTTGTCCACACAGGACGTAGCTCAATTGAGGAAGATCTACAGACTTCTTCTCGTCAGTTTAGAAAAGTATTCGAAGTAACTACGGTCGCTAACGGCGCCCCATTTTCTGAGCCATGTGCATAATTAATTTGCGGTTATCTTCTTCCATCTTTCCCAACAACCGACGAAATTTATTTAGATAACGCGCATCCTTGCCCGAACTTCCCCAAGCTATGTCGCTTGAAGATTTCCGCTTTGGTAGGTTGGGCAATTGAGGTGGCTCTTCGCCATCGTAGAAAAGCTGGTAGAGCGGGATTTCGAGTGCACGGGCCAACTTCTCTAGCGTTTCGATGGCCGGAACAGTATGGCCATTTTCCACGCGAGAGATGTAGCAACGAAGCAAACCCGTCCGCTTCTCAATGTCGCCCTGTGAAAGTTTCTTTTCTTCGCGCATCGCGCGAAGACGGTCACCAATAACCATGCGGCATTATTACACTCGATAGAACGCCCGGCAAGACGACCATTTCTCCAGCTTTCCAGACACTCCGGTCGCTTTCTGATATTTCTAAAGTGATGAAGCTGGAGCTATAGAGAACGAATTGACTCTCAAAACCGCCCCGGCGTAGGATTCACCCGAGCGGTAACGTAATCGGCTATTTCCTATTCGCGCAACGATATTGCGCTGGTTGTTCAACGCCGCCATGCATACTTCAATTCCAACCCGACAACTCGCTCCGCGGCCCCGTTGGGAGTTCATCGGTTCTCTTGTAATAGCATCTGCCATCGTTGCGCTCATTTTCGCGGTATTCGGACCCCGCTCGTACACCATTCCCGTTTCTACGCTCTTGCTTACGCTCGTGTTTGTGGCTCTTTGCGTAGCGATTCTGCTTCATGTGCGATTCATAGTCGTGGCTCGACGCGAGCAACGCGAGACCGCCGGCATACTTGATGCAACGGAACGCGAGTTTCAATCTGTCTTCGACAACGCGCTCGACGGTATTCTCATCCTCGATGACACCGGGCATTGCGTAGAGGCAAATCCTGCCGCGCTACAGCTCCTGGCGGCCACCCGGAATCAGCTGGTAGGTCAATCGATCCAGCAGTTTCTCCCACAATCAATCTCGGATTTCGAAGGCAACTGGAAAGCTCTTTTAGATCGTAGGACAGCAAAGGGCGAAGCACGGCTCGCTCGTTTGGACGGTGAAGAAATCTTTGTCGAGTATACGGCGAAAGCCAACTACCTCCCCGGCAGGCATGTCGCCGTCCTTCGGGACGTGACTCTCAGAAAGCAAGTGGAAGCCGCGCTTCGCGAAAGCGATGAGCGCTTTCACCAGATGGCTGACAACATTCGGGAAATTTTCTGGATGCTCGACGCACATTCCAAGGATGCGTTGTACGTTACACCAGCATATGAGGCGATTACCGGGCGTTCGTGTGCATCACTTCGGGAAAGCCCGAAGTCCTATCAGGAAATGTTTCACCCAGAGGACCGTGTCCGCATCCTTACGCGCCTTGAAGAGGCTGCTCGCTCAGGAACATTTGACGAAGAATTCCGGATCATTCGGCCCGACCATGCGATCCGCTGGCTTTCGGTTCGAGGCTTTCCCGTTCGCGATTCGAGCGGCGACATCCTCCGTCTAGTCGGAATCGCTCAGGATATTTCGAGTCGCAAATCGGCGGAAGAGCAACTGGCCAGGAATCTCGCTCTTGCGGAATCAGCGTGGGCCGAAGCCGATGCCTTTCGAAAAACTACGCTCGCCCTTACGCAGACTCTCAGAATTGACCGGGTTCTCGACATCCTTCTTGAGTCGCTCCTTCAACTGATCCCGTGCGAGTCAGCCCGGGTCTTGCTCGTGGAAACGGGAACCCATCTCTTCCTGCAACGAGAGGCTCAGAATTGTGTAACCAGTCGCCGCTCGGCGAAATGTCCCGACACGCTCGACGGGCAAACCAATTACTTCCTCATGCGCGTTCTGACCACAAAGAACAGCTTGCTGATCCCGGATACGAGCGAGGAACCAGACTGGCCCCACTTCAAGGGACACTCTCATATGCGCTCTTGGCTCTGCGTTCCTTTGATTGCCTCGAATCAGATTCTCGGGCTTCTCTCAATTGGTGATACGAAGCCTCACTGCTTCAATCAAGATCATCAGCGCCTGGCAAAGTCGCTGGCAATTCCAGCGGCAGTCGCAATCCAAAACGCAAGGCTCTACGAGCGAGCGGAAATCTACGGCGTAGAGCTGGAGCAACGCCTTGCGGATTTGGAGCAGACCGAACAGGCGCTTCAGAAAGCCGAGGAGGGCCGGACACGTTCGGAGGAGCGATTCACACGGGTTTTCCGGTCAAGTCCTATCGCCTTTTCCATCACGACAGTCGCTGACGGGCGTTTTGTCGATGTCAACGATGCGTTCGAGCGACGATACGGCTACGCACGGGAACAACTGATTGGGCGGACTGTTTTTGATATTGGTATTTGGGACGAACCGAGAGAACGGCCCGCAATGATCGGTGATGTTCGGAAGCAGGGCAGCATTAGAAACCGCGTTACACGTTTCAGAGCTAGCTCGGGAGAGATACTCGAAACGCTTTATTCCGCAGACATCATTAGTCTTGATGGAAAGCAGTGTCTCTTGGCTGTTTCTGAAGCAGTACCAAGTTCGAGAGATCTGTCTGGGGA
>Ga0307476_10001875_pt1 | contig 12687 bp, 9 predicted proteins | sample atmos_gasesECM2C_2_FD_203314 | JGI IMG/M metagenome (GOLD analysis project Ga0307476, IMG submission 203314) | Hardwood forest soil microbial communities from Morgan-Monroe State Forest, Indiana, United States - atmos_gasesECM2C_05 | ecosystem: Environmental > Terrestrial > Soil > Temperate... | reverse complement strand
CCGTCGCCAGCATGATGTTCATGATGCCAATGCCGCTGACCAGAAGAGTCACGAAGGCGACCAGCAGCAGAACCAACGTAAGAGCATCAGCAACTTTCCCCGCGACTGTGAGAAGCTGGGTCAGGTTCTCCACGTTGTAATTGGACTCGGGACGATGCCGGGACTGCAGCACCCGCTTGATAGCAGCGGTAGCAGGGATCACATCCTGCGGAGTGGCCACCGAGAAGTAGATCTCATAGACCGCAGCGGTTGGGGTGAAGAAGCGACTGACGGTGTAGGGGATCAGCATGGTGTCTTCCTGAATTTCCGACTGTCCGAAAGTGTCGACGCTTTCCTTGAAAACCCCGACGATGGTGAAGGGAAGACCGCCGCTGAGCTTGATCATCTGACCGATTGCGGGCGCGGACGCGCCGAAAAGCTTCAGCGCAAGTTTTTCGGTGATGACGGCGACCTTGTTGTGGCCTGAGGAATCTTCGGTATCGAAAAACCGGCCGGCGAGAACCTTCAGATTGCGTACCCGAAGATACTCGGGATCGACGCCGAGGATCAGGATATCGCTCTGCTTTCCACCCCCAACACTGATGCGGTCCCCGAGAGCTACGGTAGGAGAAGCAGCCACCACACTGGAGACCTGCTGCCGCACCGCCTGGACATCCTCGATGGTCATGGGATCGGGCGTGGAGTCGATGCGCTGCGCTCCACCCTGGTAGTCGGCATGAATCATGTTGGTGCCGATGGCTTGGAGCTGGCGCAGGATGTACTGCTTTCCCGTGAGCCCGATTGTAGCCACCAGAATCACAGAGGCCGTACCCACCGCCATGGCCAGCGCCGTGAGCGTGAACTGAAGTTTATTGCTGCAGAAGGCGTCGTAGGCGAAGCTCAGGATCTCGCTGGACCCGATCGTGAAGCGTCGCTGGGTCGTGGGAGGCAATGAAATCGCGTTCGGCATCGATAATTAATGGTACCCCCCATTCCAGAGACACGGCAAGGAAACGGAAATGCGTGGTGCGATGGTCAATTGTTGATTGAAAACCCTGTCAGTGGGTTTAGAATCGGTTTGCTTGGGGCAGACAAACCAATTCACGAAGGTAGATGCCACTCCACGTCCGGCAACCAGCGAGGTCGCGGCGATCGAGTTGCGCTTCGGTCGAGAATTTGACCGGCGCCTGACTGACCGTCGAGTCGACAAATTCAGTACCTGGCTGGTCTTGCTGCTGCTGACTGGAGCGGCGGTACTGGTGCACGGGTATCATCCCTATGTGGAAGACGCCGAGATTTACTTACCCGGCATCGAGCGCATCCTGAACCCCCAGTTGTTCCCTACCGGGCAGAAATTTTTTCAGTCGCACGCCAGCATGTCTCTGTTTTCGAATCTTGTGGCGTACTCCATGCGGGCAACGCATTTGTCCCTGGAGTCGGGGCTGTTTCTGTGGCATGTGGCTTCGATCTTTCTGCTGCTGCTCGCCTGCTGGGAGTTAACCAGTATTCTGTTTTCGAGTGCGAGAGCGCGATGGGGAGGAGTGTGTCTGATCGCTGGGCTGTTGACAATTCCGATCGCTGGAACCGCGCTTTACATCATGGATCAGTATTTGAATGCGCGGAATCTGGCAGCGTTTGCAGCAGTATTTGCTGTGGCTCGTACGCTGCAAAAGAAATATCTTCAGGCGGCACTGTGGATACTGTTTGCCGCAAGCGTGCATCCCCTCATGTGGGTGTTTCCGTTTTCGTTTTGCGCGTTGTGGATGGTTCTTCAGAAGATCGAGGGCAACGTCAAGGCGATGATCTCGAACGTCAAGACCAGCCCGATTGCCATGGCGTGTCTTAGCTTGGCTTGGATACCGTTGGTCTCGCAGTTTTCTCCGGCGTATCACGAAGCCGCGACCCTTCATGCCAATCACTACATCCAGAACTGGGAGTGGTATGAGTGGCTGGGCATCGCTGCTCCGCTGGGTGTGTTCTGGTGGTTAGGACGGATGGTGCGCACGCGGCAGCAGGCTTTCCTGGCACGGGTGTGTCGAGCATTCCTGATGTACGGTTTGATTTATGTTGCGGTGTCGCTGGTATTGGACCTTCCAGCTCGGTTTGAAAGTCTCGCACGGCTCCAACCGATGCGCAGCCTCCATCTCCTCTACATTTTCCTTTTTCTTTGCCTGGGGGGATTGCTGGGTGAGTATGCGCTCCGGAAAAGCATGTGGCGCTGGACGGCCCTGTTTGTACCCTTAAGCCTGGGGATGTTTGTGGCGCAACGGTCGCTTTTCCCCGCAAGTGTGCACCTGGAGTGGCCCGGCCGCGCGGCGAAGAATCCGTGGGCGCAGGCTTTCGTCTGGATCCGGCAAAATACTCCAGTAAATGCGGTTTTCGCGCTCGATCCAGGTTACATGCATATCGAAGGCGAGGACGAAATCGGATTTCGATGCTTGGCGCAGCGCAGCCGATTGGCCGACGCTATCAAAGACAACGGCGTGGTCAGCATGTTTCCTCTGCTTGCCGATGAATGGTGGGCACAAGTACAGGCGCAGACTCCGTGGAAGCATTTTCGGGCAGCGGATTTCGAACGTCTGCGAGATAAGTACGGGGTGACGTGGATCATTGTGGAACAGCCGGGCGTCCCGGGTATCGATTGCGAGTATAAGAACTCGACGCTTCAAGTCTGCCGCCTGCCCGCCTCTGCACCTGCGTTAGCCGGGGCACACACCGACGGCGGCGAGCACGACGATGATCGGATCGAGCGGGCGAAAGTAGTAAGTCTCAGGATGCGAGAAGTAGTAGGCGAGCGGAAAGAGTAAAAGAACGATGGCGAAGCGCGCCCCAAGCGCGGCGTCGCGTTGAAAGACGCGCCGCAAACCCCAGAGTGCCAAAATCGTCAAGGTTGTACTGAGAAAAATGTTTGGCGGATCAAGCGGTTCGTCCTTCAAATAAGCTCGATCGAAGCTCCAGTAACCCGTCCACATATAGACCATTCGCCGAACCGACATCCACAGGTACCATGCAGGATGGCTGCGGATGTAGTCTTTTGCCTGTTGAAGCTTGTGATCCATGTAGGCAATTTCGCCCACGCGTTCGTATTCGGCAAGTTCGTCATGGCTGTGATTTGGGTGCAGGTTGCTGTTGACCCAGCGCTCTGAATAACCATTGTTACCGATATAGAGTTCGAGGCCGAAACCGCTGCGTACGGGAATGAAGCGGTGAAACACGATGTAGTTGCGCACGAGCCAGGGAGAGAGCATGACCATCCCCGCGAAGGCAACGCAGACTGCTTGCATTCGCCAAGGCCGATCAAGACGATAACGACGGTACAGAGTGTAAATCCCGAGCAAGGGAAGGACGGCGAGCACGACAGGTTCAGTGAGCGCGGAAAATCCGCAGAGCGCACCGAAGACAAGCCAATCTCGCTTGCGCGACGAGTTTTCCAAACGCCACGCGAATAAGAACAGGCAGCAGAGTTCGAGCGCAACCAGGCAAGTCGACCACGCCCAGTCGGCGCCATAGTAAATACCGTACGGAGAAAAAGCCCATCCCCAGCCTGCCCACTTGGCAACGCGCTGGCCGAACGCTTGGCGGGCCAGAAGAAAAACCGGCACTCCAGTGAACGCCGAGAAAAAACTGTTTAACGATAGAGCCCCGAGCACCGAGGCCCGCGTTTCGATGCCGAAGATTTTGAAAAGGCCGGCGAGAAGATAGGAATATACCGGAGGCAAGAGCGCAGACAGTCCGGTATCGGCAAACGGACTGCCGAAGCCGTGGCCGGATGCGATGGAACGCGCGATCCTTCCAAAGGCCCAGTGCTCGAGCACGAAGGGATCCATCCAGTCGTGGTAGACGAAAGGAATGACGGCGAGGCGAACGGCCAAAGCGGCGAGAACCATCGGAACATAGGGCGGGATGCGAGTTTGAGAGGAACTGTCGGTTGGCATGAGTTCGTAGGCGCGACATGCGGGGACGAGACGTCCCGCGACAGCCGGCGGGACGCCGGCGCTACTTTCCGGCGCGCCGCTTTCTCAGTATAGACGGCAGACTTGGAGTAGTTCGTTCTGATAAGGACAGCGGATTGTCAACTTCGTCGAGTGGTTCTGATCCAAAGTCTCTAATCTGCCGCGCGAGAGGACGACCCAGGTCACGCCGAACTCATCTTTCAGGCGCTCGAAATCTACGGCTTGGAAATTCTGCCAACCGGCCTGTGCATTCACTTCCTGGAGCCAGCGCGGAGCGAGGCGGGGAACGCGGGCGGCCATGCCACCATCCTTTTCACAATCGGCGAGGACGCTGCGTTCGGCGAGGGCGCGAAATCCGTGGTAGTCCTCGCCCGGCAAAGTCATGTAATGAGGATCAAGGGCGAAAAGGCTGTCGCTGGGAGTATTCTGCCGAATCCAGTCGAAGGCTTCGAGCCAGCCGTTCTTCGTTGCCACGCCAGGCAACTCCAGGTGCGCGGACGCGGGATACATTCGATGCTGCGCATAAAACATGACCGCACTCAAGGGAAGAAAAAGCAGCAGCCAGCGGTAAACACTCCGGCCGAGGAAGTAGCGACCGAGCAACCCACCCGCGATCATGAAAAACATCCAGTAGACGAGCTGCAGATAGCGCATCGGCTCAAAAGGCCGCACTCTCTCGAGGCTTGGGGGAAGCACGAGCGCGAGCCCAACGACGGTCTGGAAGACTCCATAAAAGAGAACACTCGAAACCAGCACCGGCAGCGCGGAGCTGTCGCTTCGCTCTCGGCGACGCCGCAAATCGCGCCGAAGCATGTCGAGGAGTAGCAACGGCGCGAAAACGCCTAGCCACTCATACCAGTGCCAGCGTGCGACAAAGTAAAAACCACGAGTCGCAGCCGCCCGGCGCCAAGCGTCGGAAGCTGGTTCAAACATCCATCCCAGCGGGATCAGCAAGGCAACGGCCACTGGCATTGCCGATGGCCGCCTCGCTCGAGAAGCGCGCAGATTCCAAGAAATAAAAATGCAAAAAGAAATGCCGAGGCCGCCCATGATGGCGTGAATGGCAACGGCAAGACCCAGCAAAGACCCGGCAATCCAAGGACGCCGGTCGAGCACCGCGACGATCGCCGCAAGAATCGCGGCTGTCGCCAACGTGCGCGGATGAAGAGACTGGTCCGCGAGATTGATCGCGACACCAGATACGGGTAGGGTGAGCAATACTGCAATGGTGGTTACCGCTGCCCACTGCGCCGCGGGTCGCGCGAAACAGCGGCGACTGATTCGCCAGCATCCGTGTAGAAGCAGAAAGATGGAAGCGAGCTGCCACAAAAACACACTCCACAGCACGGGCAAATGACTAAGACGTACCGACGCCGCGATAACCTTATCGAAGATCGTTGCCTGAAACTGCAGTCGAAAGAACTCGGAATCATGTGGGAACAGAGCAGGATTCAGATTCCGCTTGATGGCGGCAAGGTAGAACGCGTCGTCCTCAAGTCCCGGGTGGTAGCCCATGACTAGAACGGCAAATATAGTGAGAGCGGCGAGCAGCGCGAGGTTTTTCGCTGACGAATCGCGACCGTGGGATGGACAATTTGGCCGATTTTGCGGGACTTGGACACTCTGCCGATGAGGGAGATCAAGTCTTGACACTTAAGTTTCTGCCGTACAAAAGAAGAGCACCCAGTTTATCAAGCCGAAGCCAGAGCAAAATGGCTGTTCTTAAACGCACAGCGCGGTCTCGACCGATCGATTCTTTCAGAGTGACCGACGATCTGACATTTCCCGCAATGTTAGGCGGGGCGCGCGGTTTCTGACCGAGCCGCGTAGTAAGATTCGTCGCCCGCTTCCAGTCTGCGGCCTTGAGCGCTGAAGCGCGGTAAATGCACCAGACCAATCCGCTGCAGCGCAAACTGCAAAGTCGTGGCCAGAACCTCAAGACCGTACTTCACGCTGCGGCGGAAGTTAATGGACGAGGCCTGTTCGAAATACTTGGTGGGACAGGAAACCTCCCCAATGCGGAAGCCGAAGTGCACGCATTGCGCCAGCATCTGATTGTCAAACACGAAGTCGTCGGAATTTTCAAGCAGCGGCAACTCGGTGAGCACTTTTCGGCTGAAGGCGCGGTAGCCAGTGTGGTACTCGGACAACTTCACTCCCAAAAACAGATTCTCGAACGCAGTGAGAAGACGATTGGCAACGTATTTGTAAACGGGCATGCCGCCGAGCAAAGCGCGGCCGCCGATGATGCGCGATCCCAGCACGACGTCATAGACATCGTAGGCGACCATGCTGGCCATCGCCATGACCAGCAGCGGCGTGTACTGGTAGTCGGGATGGAGCATGATGACAACGTCCGCGCCGGCGGCCAAAGCCTCACGGTAGCAGGTCTGCTGGTTGCGTCCGTAGCCATAGTTGCGGTTATGCTGGAACACGTACAGACCCAAGCCGCGCGCCAGATCGACAGTGTTGTCGGAACTGTGATCGTCCACCAGGATGCGCATGTCGACAAGATCGGGCAGTTCTCCCACGGTGGCTTGGAGAGTCTTCTCCGCGTTGTAAGCGGGCATGACAACCGCGATGCGCTTGGCGTTAATCATTTTGTCGGCAGAAAGCTCCAAGAATAGTTTACCGCAGAAGGCCCATTTCCCCTGTCGCCGGGCCTCTCGCCGCACGCGAGCTTATTCCGAGTATCCGCAGAAAGGAAGCTGCAAAGCGTTCGAAGTAGTGAAAAAACGGGTCTTTGACTGCGCAAGGACTTGCATATTTGCCGGGCATTCGGGACTGCGCAATTGAAGCTCCCGTTTTATCTTTATCAATTTAAAGTACAATTGCCTAAACCGCTGCGGCATGGCACTTGCGAGTAATTGGTGCTAATCCTTTATTGAGTACCCTAAAATCCGAAATCCACGAACCATGGAGGTTCATCGCTCTTGTCTTCTAGTCATGTGATTGCTCCCCACGGCGGCGAACTTGTAAACCTGCTGGCGTCCTCTGAAAAAGCTGCAGAACTGAAAGCCCACTCTCGCGAGTGGCCATCCTGGGATTTAACACCCCGGCAAATTTGCGATCTGGAACTGCTGATGAGCGGAGGCTTCTCTCCGCTGCGCGGCTTTATGACCCAAGCCGATTACGAAGGCGTCTGCCATAACATGCGCCTGGCCAGCGGTTTGCTATGGCCCATGCCGATCACGCTGGATGTCACAGAAGAATTTGCCAAGAAACTAACCCCCGGCAGCAGCAAGGTTGCGCTGCGCGATGCCGAGGGCGTAATGCTGGCAGTTCTGCACGTGGAAGAAGTTTGGCAACCCGACCGCAAGGCCGAAGCCAAAGCGGTATTCAACAGCACCAGCAAGGCTCACCCTGGCGCGGATTATGCCCTGAACAAAGCGAACCCTTGGTACGCTGGCGGGCGGGTTGAGGGTCTGCAGAGTCCTTCGCACTACGACTTCCGTACGCTGCGCTTCACGCCGGCGGAACTGCGCGCCGATTTCGCACGCCTGGGCTGGAGACGGGTGGTTGCATTCCAGACACGCAATCCCATGCATCGGGCGCACGTGGAACTGACGTTCCGCGCCGCCAAGCAAGTTGAAGCCAACCTGCTGATTCATCCGGTAGTGGGGATGACTAAGCCAGGCGACGTCGACTACTACACGCGCGTACGCTGCTACCAACTGTTGAGTTCGAAGTATCCGCAGGGAACCCAGAAGCTTTCTCTATTGCCCCTTGCCATGCGCATGGGCGGACCGCGTGAGGCGATCTGGCATGCATTGATTCGCAAGAACCACGGCTGCACTCATTTCATTGTCGGCCGCGATCATGCCGGGCCGGGCAAGGATACCGACGGCAAGCCGTTTTATGGTCCCTACGAGGCTCAGGAAGTCTTCCAGAAGCACGCAGGCGACATCGGCGTCACCATGGTGCCTTTCAGCATGATGGTGTACCTGGAGGATGAGGATCGCTACGTCCCGGACGATGAGGTCAAAAAGGGCGACAAGGTTCTGAACATCTCGGGAACCGAACTGCGGGATCGACTGAATGAAGGCCGAGACATTCCTGCCTGGTTTACCTATCCAGAAGTTGTTCAGGAACTGCGCCGGAGTTTTCCGCCGCGCGCCAAGCAGGGCGTGACCATCTTCTTCACCGGACTTTCGGGTTCGGGCAAGTCGACCATTGCGAATGTCCTGATGACGAAGTTTCTGGAGGTCGGTGGACGCCCTGTGACTCTGCTCGACGGGGACCTGGTGCGTAAACATCTTTCCTCGGAACTGGGGTTTTCGAAAGAGCATCGCGACATCAACATTCGCCGCATCGGATACGTCGCCTCGGAAATCACGAAAAACGGCGGCATCGCGATCTGCGCGCCCATCGCGCCGTATGACGCGACGCGAAAGCACGTGCGCCAACTGATCGAACCCTTCGGGGGATTCATTCTGGTGCACATTGCGACCTCGGTCGAGGTCTGTGAGCAGCGCGACCGTAAAGGGCTGTATGCCAAGGCGCGCGCAGGAATTCTCAAGGAATTCACCGGGATCTCGGATCCCTATGAAACTCCCGCGGATGCCGAAGTCACGATCAATACGGGCGACCTGTCACCGGAAGAAGCGTCCCAGGAAATTATTTTGCACCTGGAGCGCGAAGGCTTCATCGGAGTAAACCGGGCGTCAGAATAACCTGGACCGATTATGTCACTGATCGCAGCCAAGATTATGGTTGGCTTTGTTGTCGGCGTGCTCATCGGCATGACCGGCGTGGGGGGCGGAGTTCTGCTGCTCCCCGTGTTGATCTTTGGTTTGCGCGTACCGGCGATCATGGCCGTGGGATCGGACGCGCTGTTCAATTTTTTCACGAAAATCCCGGCAAGCCTGTTGCACCTGAGAAAAGGGACGGTCCGGCGCAAAGTCGTGATCGCGCTGGCGACAGGAAGTATTCCCGGTTCCATCGGTGGAGTGAAGTTGCTGATGCACATCCGGCACCTGTATGGCGACGGAGTCAACAGCTTCATCAAAACTGCGGTGGGTGTTCTGCTCATCGTGATTCCGCTGCTGCTGCTGTTGCAGAAGAAAATCGAAGAGCGAGTCGCCAATCGCCCACCCACGGCAAAGGGATTCATGGGCATGGCGCTGATCGGACTGGTGGCCGGTTTTCTCGTGGGCATGACATCAGTTGGTTCGGGCAGCATCATTATGATGTTGCTGCTGCTGTTCTACAGTTTCCCCCCGAAGGTAAACGTCGGAACCGATATTCTGCATGCAGTCATACTTACGGGAGTCACTGGCTTTCTTCATTTCCGACTAGGAAACGTAGACCCGGGGCTGGTGGCTTCGCTGCTGATTGGTTCGATTCCCGGCGGATTGCTGGGTTCGCATTTGGCGACGCGTGTGCCCATGCTGTGGTTACGGCGAATCCTGTGCGCCTTGCTGCTGCTAACGGGAGTGCGCATGTTGTGGGCTTGATGCCCATGAGCGTGACGGCATGAATAAGCTTCAGGAGTCAATGACCTCTTCGTACGCCGATATTTTGCTGCGTATCCAAGCCGCTTTAGACGCGGCGCGCCTGATCTTTGACCGTTTCAGTCCCGGAGCGATCGCAGCGGAATACAAGATCGGTCACGATCCGGTGACGGAAGCGGATCGCGCCGTCGACGCGGTGCTGCGCGAGAACCTGTTGCGCAACGGCGAAGGCTGGCTTTCGGAAGAAACCGCAGACAATCCTTCCCGGCTGGACAAAGAACGCGTGTGGATCGTCGACCCTTTGGATGGCACGCGGGAGTTTGTGTTGGGACTGCCGGAATTCTGTGTGTCCATCGGCTTCGTCGAGAAAGGTGTGCCCGTGGCGGGAGGAATCTTCAATCCCGCTACCCAGCAGACTTTTCTAGGAGCGGTGGATTGCGGCGTGCTCTACAACGGGAAGCCCGCGCGTTGCAGCCAGCGTAGGACCCTGGACGGCGCCCTGATCCTCGCCAGCCGCAGCGAAGTGAAGCGCGGCGATTGGCGGCCCTTCGAGAATGGTCCTTTCAAGGTTCAAGCGATGGGATCGGTGGCGTACAAGCTGGCGCTGGTGGCGGCTGGTCTCTCGGACATTACTTTCACGTTAACACCCAAAAACGAGTGGGACGTGGCTGCGGGAGCGGCGTTGGTGCGGAGCGCGGGCGGGTTCGTCTGCACCCTGGAGAAGACCGCCCTGGCCGCGAATCGCCGCGATCCGCTTTTGTCCGGCTTGCTGGCCAGCGGACCTTTTCTCAAAGAGCAGTTACTCGCTCTGGTTGAGCCCCACATCGGCGTGACCGAACCGCCTCTCTAGCTCAGCTCGTCCACGACTGCGACATTCCAGGGCAAGAGCGTGCAGTTCCACCTCGGGCTACTATTCCCAGTTCGTGGTCCAGCCGTCCAGCCCAACAAAACAACTTCCCGAAAAGCCCTTGGTTCAAGGGTAGCGCGGGATGCCCACTTTCCCTGCCACGACGGCTGCTGGTTGCCTATGAAACCGGGCATATCGTGTGCTATCAAAACCGGAAATTTTAACTGCTAACGACACTTCAAACTGCACCAAAGCCAGATGCCGGTGTGCAGCTGATGGGGGGACGATTCGGAGCAAAATCTGGTCACGCTCTGCGCTGTATGCCACCGAGCGTTTCCTCTAAGATGAAGGGGCCTGACTCCGGCAAAACCTGTCGGCCTGTTGACCGCAATCCCGCCCACGGAACTCCTCCTAAATTGGGCCGCACCGTTGAGGATCTCCAGGCGACTCGGGAGATAGTCCACAAGCGTGAAACGGAGGTTTCACGTTAGGGAGACTCTCGCCGGTTAACTCGTTTCGCAACTCCGCCAGGACAAACCGATCAGTGACTGTCCTTTCGGTATTCCCCTGTATTCCCCATAACAAACGGCTGGTGCTATAAGATCGAGAGCTATAGTATTCTAAATTGCGGCCGGCGCTCGGCTTTGAGTATTCTAGTGGTCTGTCGGAGCGCGTCTTCCGATCTTCGGCTTTCCCCCATGCCTCAAACCGATCGGCGGTTAAATGCGGATTTACCCCTGGTGAGCGTAATCATCCCGTTCTACAACGCAGATAATCTCATTGGTGCCGCGCTTGAATCGGTATTTGCCCAGAGTTTCAAGGATTTTGAAGTGGTCGTCGTTAACGACGGGTCACCGAATAACGAGCGACTGCAAAAGGCCCTCTCTCCGTACTTATCTCGCATCATCTATCTGAGCCAAGAACACCAAGGGCCGAGCGCAGCAAGAAACCTGGCAATTCTGCGAGCCAACGGGGAACTGCTTGCGTTTCTCGACAGTGATGACACTTGGCTTCCGGAGTACCTGTCCGAACAAACCAGATTGCTGCAGGCTTCCCCTCTTATGGATCTGATCTTTTGTGACGCATTCTTAGTGGGCGATCCGGCTTCATCCGGCAAGACATTCATGCAAATCTGCTCCTCCAATGGTCCGGTAACTTTTGAGAGTCTGCTGGTGGAGAAAACTCAGGTCCCCACCTCGGGAACGGTAGTTCGCCGGCAGTGTGTAATTGCGGCAGGTCTATTTGACGAAAAGCTGCAATGCGCGGAGGATCATGACCTCTGGCTGCGTATTGCGTATCACGGAGGCAGAATCGAATATCATCGCAAGGTGCTGTTTCGCCGCCTTGTGCGCCCTGACAGTTTGGGATCTCCTCCCGGAGACCTACTCGCTGGAGAGATCGCGGTCCTGAAGAAGTTGGGCCGGAACCTGGCGCTACCGCCCGAGACGAGCACCTTACTGGCCGGGAGGTTGCGCAAAGCGGAGGCGCTGTTCGATATCACTCAGGGAAAGAGAAGGCTACTCGCCAACGACGCGCAAGAAGCACGTGCCTTTCTGAGTCGGGCCAATGCATCATTTCCTACGTTGAAGCTTCGCCTTCTCCTGACAGGCCTGCGGAGGATGCCGCGCCTTACGCTGGTGGCGGCTCGTATGTGGTATCGGCTGACGTCGATTTGAGGCGAATGTCCGCAGTATGACCCGATGAGCAAGGTACGAGTTGGCTTCGTCCCAACTGCCGGTCAGCTATGCTTGTGGCTCCTGTTTCTGGCTATTCTGCACCTTCTTTGTCCCGGTGTTGGAGGTTATTGTGTCGCCATGAGAACTGCAGAGCAAATGGACGGGGGGTTGGAGACGGCCATTCTGGGAGGCGCCGCGAAAATTACGGAGAAGGGCGATTTTGTTTTCCTGAGCCCGTTCGTCGGGATCTGCGCGGAAGAGCGATCGAGGATGGGGGTCGAGATCGCCAGCCAATCATCTGGGTGGGGGCGTTGCTTCCCTGCGGACAGCGCGTGCCATCGCTCAAGCTGGGTTCAACAAAATACAGTCTCTTTTTCTACCGGCGTCTCAAAAACGACCTACAAGAAACCTTTAGGCACGCGCCTTCGTTGTAAACCGGCACAATCATCGACACGCATCCGGCGCGGCGATCGCGAGCTTGGTTTTGTAGCGCCACGGTCTGCATGGCCTGGGCGTATGGGACCAGTCGAGTCCTACACTCGCAGATCTCACGCCCGTTGCAGAGAAATTGCGGACCGCAGATGGCGTCGGTTCCCTCCCTCTTTTGAGAGTGATCAGGATGAGGTGTAGGAGCGCAGTACTGAAACCCAGGTGATCTAGACAGTCCCTTGTTTTTGTGGAAATCTGTTAATTAACATCAGGCGATGCGTGTCTGTGTTCCAATGGCAGTTGGCAAACGGGGAACTGCAGGGACGAATCGCTGAATCGCGTTTACACTA
>Ga0307476_10001874_pt1 | contig 12689 bp, 8 predicted proteins | sample atmos_gasesECM2C_2_FD_203314 | JGI IMG/M metagenome (GOLD analysis project Ga0307476, IMG submission 203314) | Hardwood forest soil microbial communities from Morgan-Monroe State Forest, Indiana, United States - atmos_gasesECM2C_05 | ecosystem: Environmental > Terrestrial > Soil > Temperate... | reverse complement strand
CGCAGTTTGCCGAGCCATGGTCGATGGTCAGTGGTGCCGAGAAAGGTGTCTGGCGTCCGGGTGCCGAGCAGGTAGGCGCCATTCACCGCTCACTCGGCCGGCTGTATGTGCCGATGCACCGCGGCGGCGAGGGAACTCACAAGGATGGCGGCACCGAGATCTGGGTCTTCGACCTCGCAACCCACCGTCGGCTGGCGCGCTGGGCGATGCCCGGCGCGCGGCTGACTCGCATTCTCGGCGTTCAAGTCACACAGGACGAGTCGCCGCTGCTGTTCCTCGCCACCGAGAGCGCGCAAGTTGCGGTACTCGATGCGCGCAGCGGTCAGGTGCGTCACGTCGAGGAACACATGGGGCAAACTCCGTGGTTGGTTTTTACTCCCTGACGGTCCGGAGCAAGCGATGCGGTTTCCCGATCAGCTCGTAGAAGCCTCCGCCCGTGCCCTCGCGCGCCGCACGTCTCGGCGCAGTCTGCTCGCCGGACTCGGTCAATTGCTCACCGGCACCGCGCTGCTGCCGCTGCTGCCGGTGGCGCGCGGCGGTCGCGCCTACGCCGACCCCGTGAAAGCCGATCCCTCGACGCCGGAGAGCTGCGACTACTGGAAGTACTGCGCGATCGATGGCTTCCTGTGCAGCTGCTGCGGGGGTAGCTCGAGCTCGTGCCCACCGGGCACCACGCCTTCGCCGATCACCTGGATCGGCACCTGCCATAACCCCAACGACGGCCGCCACTACATCGTCTCCTACAATGACTGTTGCGGTAAGACGAGCTGCGGTCACTGCGACTGCAACCGCAACGAGGGCGAGAAACCGCCGTATCGCGCCTCGCGCAACAACGATCTCAACTGGTGCATGGCGAATGCCGACTCGAACTATCACTGCTCGGTGTCGGTGATCCTCGGGGTCGCCGAGAAATGAGCCGGTGGACTCTGGCGCCAGCCGCCCGCGGCGAGGCGGCGCCGCTCGCTCACGCCCCGCGCGCCGTGACCGTGGTCGCCGTGTTCGCGCTCTGTGCCCCGCCACTCATCACGGGCGCCCTGCTGCCCTGTCGGGCCTCCGCTGCCGATGCGCCCGCAGCGACGTACCCGCTCGGGGCTGCCAGCTTTCAGACCAACTGCGTGGTTTGCCACGGTCCCTCCGGGGGCGGCCTGCCCGGTCTTGCTCCACCGCTGCTCTCGTACCCTGCGCGCTACGCCGCAAACCCCGAAGGACGGCGGCAGCTCGCGATGACGGTGCTGTACGGGATGATCGGCGACGTCGCCGTGGACGACAAACACTACAACTTTCAGATGCCGGATTTCGCGCGGCTGGACGATACGACACTCGCCGCGACACTCAACTTCGTGGTGTTCGACCTCGATCACGCCCCTACCGACGTGAAGCCGATCACTCCCGGCGAGATCGCCAGCGAGCGTGCGCATCCCATGGATGGCGCAGCCGTGCACGAGCATCGCGGCAGCGTCGCACCTCACGGACCCTGACGAGCATGACCGTGCGCAGTGCGTCGGGCTTAGCCGGCACCTTCGCCGCGCTGCTCCTCGCAGCCGCGCTTGCACGCCCCGCTCTCGCATCCCCCGAGCAGGACTACATTCTCTATTGCATGGGTTGTCATGGGGCAACCGCCCAGGGCGTGCCGGGAAAGGTCCCGCCGCTGGCGGGCGCGCTCGCCCGCTTCATGCGCACGAGCGACGGCCGCAACTACCTGCTGCGTGTGCCCGGCGCCGCTAACTCGGTGCTGACCGATGCGCAGCTCGCGGAGGTCCTCAACTGGTTGGCCGAGCGCTACCGCAGCCCCGAGGATCCGCCGCCCGAGCCCTTCACGGTGCAGGAAGTCAGCGCGGTGCGCCGTACACCGCTCGCAGACGTTCATGCGAGGCGCAGCGAAGTCGTACGCGCTTTGGCTGCCAGTGGCGCTTCACCCGCCAGCACTTACTGACGCGTCAGGTGTTGGCCCCCGGACTACCCGCCGGGTCTTCCCTGGCTCTATGCGCGCAGCAACTCGTTGACCGCGCGGCTCGCCTGGTCGATGGCCGAGTCGGTGTATGCGGCAGCTCCTGAATCCGAGTTTGCGATCGTGATCCGCCCGCAGGGCGCTCGGCCGATGACGTGAGGGCGTTGCGCTTCGGGAACTACCGGGTCGAACAGGGAGTTGTATTCCGGCGCATAGCCATGCGGCCAGCGATTGACTGTGATGGCCCCGATGTCTCGTGCCGCATCGAAGCCGCCCGCGCCGAATGTGCGGGCGAGCTGCTCGCGGATCTCGCGCTCGAAGGTCGCGAAAGGAGTCGCGAGCAGCTCCGCGCGGCCGGCTTTGTTCTGTTCGAACTCCGTGAGCCCCGGCTTACAGGGAATACGCTCCATCGAGAGGAGGATCGGCTGCGCGGGGTCCACGGGGCTGCGGTAGCTGCCGATGTCGACCCGCGGGTTGAGTCTGAGTGTCGTGTGATAGGAGCCCGGCGCATATACACGATGCACTCCGAGGGCTTTGAACGCCTGCCAGTTGCGCAGCGCGACGCTCGTGTACACGAGCGGCGCTTTGACGAGACTGTGCAGCGCCGCGCGCTGCGGCGCCGGCAGCTCCGGACATAGATACGGAATCATCATGTTCCAGCACGCGAGCACGCAGCCCGTCGCACGCACTGTGTACGCTTTACCCGCGCGGCTGTAAGTCACTTCCACCGCGCGTGCGCCGGCGCCGCCGATGTTGCGCACCCGGACCGCCATGCTGTTGAGCCGCAGCCGCACCGGCGACGTCGGCCGGTCGAGCTGGCTGTAGTCGAAGCGGGTCGTAACGACATCCTCGGCGGATGTCCCCGGCGCCACCGGAGGAATCAGGCGGCGCACCAGGAGCCGCGCAATGGTCGCGTTGCCGTCCGGGAAATGCAGCGTCGATGAGCCGCCGGTCTCGAGGTAGCCCGCAGGCGTGAGCCCCATGGCGGGGATCGATTGGCGCGAGAGCTTCATGCCCTGGAAACCGGGCAGGCCAAAACCGAAGCAATCGAGCGCCGAGACCGCATCGATACCGACGCCCCACTCCCCGCCCGTCATGGCCTGGAAGTACTTGAGCGCCGCCTCGTCGACGCGCACGACGTCGCGCAGGTAGTCGCGGTAGCTCATGCGCGCGAGACGCTGCTTCTTCTGCGCGTCGGAGCTGCCCGGCAGATAATCTCTGGACCCCTGCGTGACCCTTGCAATGTCCTCCCGCGCACGCGCCGATAGCGGCGCCGCATTCAACACCTCGCGCAGCGGCGTCCGCCGGACGCCGGAGTCGCCGTCCCAAAAGCTCAGCGCGTCGAGCCCTACGACCAGCTTGTCCGTCCCGAAGGTCTCCGCGTCGAAGAAAACCCCGCGCCGCAAGCCAAGGCGGTCGTAGAACGCATGGTGTTCGACCTTGCGACTCAGCGCCTCGACGTCGATGCCGAGCTCGCGCAGCAGCCCGCTGGCGATCGCGCTGTACGGCCGCGGACTGTCGATCTCGAGTGTGCCGCCGTTCATCAGCTCGGTGCGACCGCCGAGGTTGAACTCGTTGCGCTTGGCGTGTCCGCCGAAGTCGTCATGATTGTCGAGAAGCAGCACGCGGCCGCCTGAGGAGGCGCGTGCGCGAAAGAAATGCGCCGCTGCCAACCCGCTGATCCCCGCCCCGACCACCACGAGGTCGTAGCTCTCGCCCGTGTCTTGCCCGTGGGGCGCCTGCGCGCCGTCGCGCAGCGCATGCGCCGCCTCGAAGGAGCCCGGATGACTGCCACGCATGCCGGTGAGAAGCGGTGGGTAGTAATCCGGTCCGTCCTGGCTCGCCGTTGCCGCCGCCGCCTCGGCGGCCTTCGCCGGGCGGGCCCCCGCACCGAGCAGCGGCGCCATGAGCAACGGCCCAGTCAGCGCGCTCGCCGCACCGATCAGCGTTCCCTGTAGGAAATCGCGCCGCGGTATCGGGCACTCCCCACCGAGCGCTCGATCGATGCGCGGCTTTCCGGTCTGCTTTATGCGGCCTGAATGTCTGCGTTTGTCGACTGTCACTCTCTACCCCGCGAACGATCCCCCGACCCGAGGCATTAGCGACTCAAGCGTGCAGCAGCTCGGCGACGGCGCGACTCGCCTGATCGATCGCCGAGTCGGTGTAGGCGGCAGCACCTGAATCCGAGTTCGCGATCGTGATTCGGCCGAAGCGGGCCCGGCCGATGACATTCCAGCGCTGCGATTCGGGCACCTCGGGATCCCAGAGTGGGTTGTATTCCGGGGCGTAGCCGTGCGGCCAGCGATTCACCGTGATCGCAGTGATGTCCCGCGCCGGATCGAAACCACCTGCATCCAGTGTCCGCGCGAGCTGATCTCGAATCTGGTGCTCGAAAATCTCAAAGGACGTCGTGAGCAACTCGGTTCGTCCAGCCTTGTTCTGCTCGTGCTCGGATAGTCCCGGTTTGCAGGGCGTTCGCACCATGTGCACGAGAATGGGCTCGGCGGTTGACTCAACGCTCCGGTACGTACCGATGTTGACTTTGGGATTCAAATGAAAATAGGAGTGATAGCAGCCCGGGGCGTAGACTCCTGCGATCCCGAGCTTCTGGAATGCGGACCAGTTGGTGATTGCAACGCTGGTGTAGACGAGCGGTGTCTTTACGAGGTGCTGCAGCGCCGCCTTCTGCGCCTCCGGCAACTCCGCGCAGAGGTACGGGATCATCATGTTCCAGCAGGCGAGCACACAGCCTCGCGCACGCACCTTGAACGCCCGGCCCTGGCGTATGTAGGTCACCTCCACCTCGCGCGCGCTTGCCGGATCGCCCACGTGGCTGACTCGAGCAGCAGTTGCGCTCAACCGCACGCGCACCGGCGTGGAGGAGCGATCGAGCCGCGCGTAGTCCACCTGCGCGGTGACGATGTCTGCTGCCGAACTTCCCGGCACTGCATCGGGGATCAGGCTGCGCACGAGAAGCCGCGCGATCGAGGCGTTGCCGTCGGGAAAATGAAAGGTCTCCGAGCCGCCCGTATCGAGGTAGCCCGAAGGCGTGTAGCCCATCCGCGGGATCGAACCGAGCGGCAGCTTCATGCCTGCGAAACCGGGCAGGCGGCCCCAGGTTCTGTGGACGCCGAACGCCCAGACATCGAGGGCAGACACGGCGTCGATGCCCACGCCCCACTCCCCGTGCGTGCGAGCCTGATAGAAGTTGGCAACCGAAGGGTCAACCTTCGCGATGGAGAGCAGAAACTCCCGGTAGCTGATCCTCGAGAGCTTGTCCTTCTTTTGGGTACCCGTGAGACCCGGCAGGTGATCGACCGCGGCCTGCTCGAGTCGCACGATATCGGCTTTGGCCCGCGCAGAGAGGGGAGCGGCCGCGAACAGCTCGCGCAGGGGACGGCTTCCGAAGCCGACCAAAAGCTTGTCCGCGCCAAAGGTCTCCCGATCTAAGAAAGCCCCGTAGCCGAGACCTTTCCGGCCATAGAACCCCTGATCCTCGCACTCGCGAGAGAGCTTCTTCGGATCGATCCCGAGATCGCGCAGCAGGCCCGCGGCGGTCGGGCCATAGGGCCGCGGGCTGTCGATCTCGAGCGTGCCGCCGTTCAGCAGCTCGAGGCGGCCGCCGAGCGAGAACTCGTTGCGCTTGGCGTGACCACCGAAGTCATCGTGATTGTCGAGAATGAGTACGCGACTCGCACCCGAAGTGCGCGCGCGGAAGAATTGCGCCGCCGCAAGTCCGCTCAAGCCGCCGCCCACGACGACGAGATCATAGGACTCGCGCGTGTCTGTAACGGCCCCAATGGGCTTTCCATCCCGCAGCGCGTGTGCCGCCTCGAACGAGCCGGAATGACTGCCGCGCATTCCGGTGAGGCGCGGCGGATAATAGCCCGGTAGATCCTGCGGTGCCCCGCCCGCGGCCGCCGCCGCTGTGCCACCCGTCGCTGCTGCGCCGAGGGCCTGCGCCGCCGCCGCGGAGCCGACGTACCCTTCGAGCAACGCACCGCTCAGGGTGCCCGCCGCCCCGACCAGCATGCCCTGCAGGAAATCCCGGCGCGGGATGCGGCGATGCGCGCCGAGGCCTCCGTCGGTCCTTCGTTTTCTCATGACACCGGAATCAAGGCCTCAGAAGCGGAAAATTCCCGTAACCCCCACGGTACGCGGCCGGAAGGTGAAGCCGCTGAAGAGCCGACTCTGCGTGTTTGCGCCGTTCGGGTCCGGATAACCGGGATTGATGGTCCAGGCGTAGTTCGTGAGCTTGTGCGTGTCGAGGAGGTTATCCACGAAGGCCGAGACCTGCCAGCCACCCAGCTGAACCCCGGTACGGACGCTCATGAAATTGGTCGCGGGCAGGATGAAGTTCGCGCCGTCGTATTGCAGCGTGTTCGGGTCCTGCGAAGGACCGAGCCATTTCGGGTGCGACTCGTACTCATCGTCGATGCGGGCGAACGCCTGCCGCTCCAACAGCTTGAACGTGTATTCGAGCCCCAGGGAGGCCGTGAAGGGCGGGGCCGGCTGGCCACTCTGCCCCTGGATCGCATCACCATTGGCGGCGATGATGCCCTTTCCGAATGCAGCATCCTTGACGTATCGCGCCGAGGTGTAGCCGACGGCCAGTTCCGCGGTGAAAGCATCGGTAATCGCCCAGTCCGCCTGGATGTCGCCGCCCCAGGCGTTGGCCGTACCGAGGTTGTCGATGAAGGAAATCTGGCAGATCGGCGGCACCACGGTCTGCTGGATGTTGCTCCAGTGGATGAAGTAGACGCTGCTCGCGAGGCGCAGCTTTCCGCCGATGTTGTTCTTCGATCCGATCTCGTAGCTGTTGACGGTGTCGGAGTTGAATGTCGCCGGAGCCCCTGAGACGCCGAAGGTCTGGAAATCCGTCGCACACGCGGCATAGGGCACGGGATTGTTGGCGCCGCCCGGGCGGAAACCCTTGGCGTAGGTGGCGTAGAGAAGATCGTTCGGATCGATCTGCCACTGCAGACTCACTCGCGGGGTGAAGGCGTTCTCCTTGTGGAGCCCCTCGCCGGTTGTCGGCGGCGCGAACAGCTGTGGGCCGCCGGTGAAGGTCGCGAATGAGAATTCGGTCCACGAGTAGCGCGCCCCGAGTGTGAGCTTCAGCGTATCGAGCAGCCCGTACGTGGCCTCGCCGTACAGCGCGTACTGCTTGTCCTTTGCATAGGTCTGCAGGAAGTAGTCATCGTTCGGGAACTGCGGGACGTAGGTCACGGGATTCCCGTTCGAGTCGGTGAAGATGCCGGTGTAGGGCACGCCGGCCGTCGCGAGCGTCAGTGCGTTGAGATTGGATTCGGGATCGTGAATCTGCTCGAGGTATTTCTGACGATTCTCCGCGAAGAAAAATCCCGTGGTCCATACCAAGCGGGCGTTGCGCTCCGCGGACTGAAGGCGCAGCTCCTGGATGATGTTCTGCTGGTCGTTCTCCACGGTCGCCGGCGCGCGGAAGCTGGTAGCCCCCGCCGGCAGGTGCAGACCCGTGCCATCGAGCAGCAGCGGCAGATAGAGGAACGGATTGGCATTCGCCACGGCCGGCGGTAGCGCAACGGGCCCGGGTCCGAGGAAGGTCTGGAAGAACCCGAGATCGTAGAGCGTGCCGTCGTAACCGGTCAGGTCGTCGCGGTGGTAGTAGGCCGTGTTCGAGATGAAGCTCATGCCGGCGAAGTCGCCCTGGATCTTGAGCGACGGCAGATAGAACTGGTCGGGAATGATGCGTGGCGTCGGGCTGCCGGTGACGTAGCGGTCGTCGCCGGGATTGGAGAGGAATCCCCAGTAATCCTCGGTCTGATGCCGCTCGCGGTTCTGATAGTAGATGGCCGGCGTCACCGACCACTTCTCGTTGACCGCCCACAGCCCCGCGAGCCGCGCCAGCATCGTCTCGTCATGATTCGCATTCGGATCGACGAGCGCACCGGTGACGGGATCGATGCGATCGATCCAGCCGCCGTCATAGCGGTACCAGACCGAGGCGCGCACGCCAAAGGTACCCGGGACGATGGGGCCGCCCGCCGCGACGCCCGCCTCGTAACTGGGCGCGCCGCCCTGCGTGTACGAGACTTCGGTACGCGCGTAGACCGAGTCCTTCGTCAGGCTCGGTTGCTCGGTGATGTAGCGCACGGTGCCGCCCTCGGAGCCCGCGCCGAACAGCGTGCCCTGCGGTCCGCGCAGCACCTCCACGCGCTCGATGTCGAACGACTTCGGCAGCGCCTCGTCCGGATTGAACGCAAGGCCACGCATCTGGATCGGTGTGTCATCGAGATAGATGCCGGTGGTGCCCGCACCTCCCGAAGAGGCGATGCCGCGGATGGAGATGTTGTTTGTGCCCGAGGTGTCGACGTTCACGCCGGGCGTGAAGCGCGCGACATCCAGGATGTCCTTGATGCCGCGCTCATCGATGTTCTCCTTGGTGAGCGCCGTGATGCTGATCGGGACCTTCGCGATCGACTCCTCGCGCCGCGTGGCGGTGACGGTAATCTCCTGCAAAGGACCGGCCGCCGGCGCCTCGGTCGCCTGCGCTTGTTCCTGCGACCAACCTGCCTCGGGCCCGGCCGCAAGACATGTCAGTACCACCAGCGGCGCCACCGTGACTGCGCCCGTCCGCCGCCCGCTTCGCCATCTGCGCCGCATAGCGCCTCCCCGTCCGTTCTCGAGTTTGTTGTGTGCCGCACGCGCCGTCGCGACACAGGCGCGCGCCGGCCACTCTAGCCGCTATCTCGCTCCAAGCTCAAGCGCGCAGCGCGCGGCTCACCGGCAATGTGCGGATCCGCTTGCCGGTGGCGGCGTAGATCGCATTACAGAGCGCGGCGGCGGCGCCAACCGTGCCCGTCTCACCCACCCCGCCCGGAGCCTCGCCGCTCGCCACCAGATGCGCCTCGACGCGCGGCGCCTCTCCGATCCGCAGCGACGGGAAGTCGTGGAAGTTGCTCTGCTGAACGCGACCGTTGGCGAAGGTAATCTCCTCGCCGAGCGCCGCGCTCAAGCCGAACGTCACGCCACCCTCGAGCTGCGCGCGTACGCCGTCCGGATTGACCACCTGGCCACAATCCATCGCGCACACCACGCGCTCGACCCGCACCTGGCCCTTCTCGCCGGTGCTGACCTCTGCGACCTGCGCCAGGTAGCTTCCCATGGCGAACTGAATCGACACGCCGCGGCCGCTGCCGGCCGGCAGCGGCGTGCCCCACCCCGCCCGGTCGGCCGCAAGATCGAGCACGGCACGCATGCGCGGCGACTTGAGCAGCGCCCGCCGATATTGCACCGGGTCCTTCTGCGCCGCGACCGCGAGCTCGTCGATGAAGCTCTCGACCACGAAGATGCCGCGCGTGGGCCCAACCCCGCGCCACCACGACGTCGCCACGCCAGTCGGATCGTGGCGAACAAAACGAACCTCCACGTTGGGCGGCAGCAGCTCGTAGATCGTGTCGGCGGAGGTCTCGACTGCGTCGCTGTCCACGCCGTCCTTGACTGGCAGCCCGTAATAGAGCTCGCTCACCGCGGGACCTGCGACAGTGTGGCGCCAGCTGAGGACGTTACCGTGCTTGTCGAGGGCGGCCGAGAGCCAGTCGACATAGTAAGGCCGGTAGCGGTCATGCTGGATATCCTGTTCGCGCGTCCACAGCACCCGCAGCGGCCCCTCGACATGTCGGGCGATGCGGGCTGCGAACACGATCCCGTCAACCTCCAGGCGCCGCCCAAAACCGCCGCCGATCAGATGGTTGTGCAGATGGATCTGCTCGCCTTTCAAGCCGAGCGGCGCGAGCTTCGCGACCGCACGATCGGGTACCTGGGTGCCGGTCCAGATCTCGCACTCGCCGTCTCGCCATTGCAGCGTGCAGTTCATCGGCTCGAGTGCCGCGTGGGCGAGGAAGGGCTGGTGATAGATCGCCTCGACCCGGGTTGCGGCATTCGCCGCGGCGGCGGAAGGATCCCCCTTGTGGGTCGCGACCACGCCGCTCTGGCGCACGGCCGCCTCGAGCTCTGCGACCAGGGCCGACTGCTGCACGGCGGCGTTGGCGCCGTCGTCCCAGCGCGGCGCGAGCGCCTTCATGCCCCTCATGGCCGCCCAGGTATCGTCGGCAACCACCGCAACGACGTCCGCTTCGTTGACTACCTGCCTGACACCACGCACCGCGAGCGCTGCCTCGCTGGCCAGCGGCTCGGCGACCTTGCCACCCTGAACGGGTGAGATGGCGATGATTGCGACCTTGGCGTGGGGCGGGCGCGCATCGATCCCGAATATCGCGCTGCCGTTGACCTTCGCGGGCGTGTCGCGTCGCCGTGTCGCGCGGCCGATGAGTCGGAAGTCCTTCGGCGCTTTGAGTGGCGGCGGTCGCGGCACCGTCAACGCGGCGGCGGCGGCAGAAAGCGACCCGTAGCCGAGACGGCGCCCGGAAGGCTCATGGATCACCTCGCCGCGCTCGGCGCGGCAGGCGGAAGGCGGCACGCCCCAACGCTTCGCTGCGGCTTCGATCAGCATGACGCGCGCAGTAGCGCCCGCCAGTCGCAACGGCTCCCAGCACTGGGCGATCGAGGTCGAGCCTCCCGTGGCCTGGTCGCGGGCGAAGCCATGCGCGGCCGGATCCACGCCGAACCCGTAGACGGCGGCATCGACCGGAAAGCCGTACCGGGCCGGGTCGGGCGGTGCCGGCTCGACCGTTATGGCGTCGAGATCGACCTCGAGTTCTTCGGCAATCAACATCGGCAGCGAAGTCCACGTGCCCTGCCCCATCTCGACCTTCGGCATGACGAGCCGCACGCGGCCGCTCGGCTCGACGCGCACGAACGCGTTGAGCGCGCCGGTCTCCGCCGTCGCGGCCGCACGCTGGCGAAATCGTTGTGCAGTGACGCCAAGGATCAGTGCTCCGCCGGCTGCCGCAGACACCACGATGAATCGTCGCCGTGTGACTGGGGCTCGCAACTTCACGGTGTCGCTCATGGCGCGCCCGCCGTCGTGTTCATCATCTAGGGCGTGAGCCGCGCAACCCCGCCCATATAGGGTCGCACCACCGCCGGCACGGTCACCGAGCCGTCCTCGTGCTGGAAGTTCTCGAGCACCGCTACCAACGCACGGCCAACCGCGACGCCCGAGCCGTTGAGTGTGTGCAGCGGCTCGGGCTTGTTGCCCTGCGGGTTGCGCCAGCGCGCCTGCATGCGCCGCGCCTGGAATGCTTCGCAGTTGCTGCACGAAGAAATCTCGCGGTAGCGCTGCTGGGAGGGCAGCCAGGCCTCGAGGTCGTAGGTCTTCGCGCTGCCGAAGCCGATATCGCCGGCGCAAAGTGCCACGCGCCGGTGCGGGATCTCGAGCCGGCGCAGCACGCTTTCGGCATGCGCAGTGAGCTCCTCGAGGGCGGCGTAGGAGTCGGCCGGCCGTACGATCTGCACCAACTCGACCTTGTCGAACTGATGGTTGCGGATCATGCCGCGCGTGTCCTTGCCCGCGGCGCCCGCTTCCGAGCGGAAGCAGGGCGTGTGTGCCACCCACTTCATCGGCAACTCATCGGCCGGCACGACACGTTCGCGCACGAGGTTGGTAAGCGGCACTTCGGCGGTCGGGATCAGATAGAAGGGCTGCTCGGCGCGCACCGCGAACAGATCCTGCTCGAACTTCGGCAGCTGCCCGGTACCGACCAGCGCCGGCGGTTGCACGAGATAGGGTACATACGCCTCGGTATAGCCGTGCTCGCGTGTGTGCAGATCGAGCATGAATTGCGCCAGTGCGCGGTGCAGCCTTGCCAGCGCGCCGCGCATCACCACGAAGCGAGCACCGGAGATACGCGCCGCGGCGGCAAAATCCAGCCCGCCGAGCCCCTCGCCGATCTCGAGGTGGTCACGCGGCTTGAAGTTGAGCTGCCGCGGCTCCCCCCAGCGTGAGATTTCGGTGTTGGCGCTCTCGTCGCGTCCGTCCGGCACCGATTCGTGCAGCAGGTTGGGAAGGCCGAGCTGCCATTGCTCGAGCTCCTGCTGTACGGCATCGAGCTCGCCTTCGGCGCGTACCAGCTCGGCGGCGAGACTCTCGCTGCGGGCGATGACCGCCGTGGCGTCCTCGCCCCGGGACTTGGCGATCCCGACGGCCTTGGCGTTGGCGTTGCGCTGCGCGCGCAGCCGGTCGACTTCCACCTGCCACGGCTTGCGCTTCTCCTCGAGCGCGCGCAGCGCGCTCACATCGAGGACATAGCCGCGGCGCGCGAGGTTGCGCGCCACGGCGTCGGGATCGGCGCGCAACAACTTCGGATCGATCATGTTCTCAACCTTTCGACGGCGTACGCCCCCGCAGCCGTGCGAGCGCCTCACCGATCTTCAACTCGAGTCCCCGCGGCACCGGACGGTAGTATCGCCGATCGGGCATGTCATCCGGCAGGTAGCGCTCGCCGGCGGCAAATGCCTCGGGCTCGTCATGCGCGTAGCGATACCCGCGCCCGTAGCCGAGCCCCTTCATCAGTCGGGTCGGCGCGTTGCGCAAACGTAACGGCACCTCCAGCGTGCCGAACGAGGCCACGTCCTCCATTGCCTCGTTCATCGCGACATACACCGCGTTGCTCTTCGGGGCGCAGGCGAGATAGGCAACCGCGGTCGCGATCGCCAGCTCCCCTTCGGGCGTGCCCATGCGCTCGTACGCCTGCCAGGCATCGAGGCAGAGTGCGAAAGCACGAGGATCGGCGAGGCCGACGTCCTCCACCGCCATGCGGGTGACGCGGCGCGCGATGTAGAGTGGATCGCAGCCTCCATC
>Ga0307476_10001873_pt1 | contig 12689 bp, 10 predicted proteins | sample atmos_gasesECM2C_2_FD_203314 | JGI IMG/M metagenome (GOLD analysis project Ga0307476, IMG submission 203314) | Hardwood forest soil microbial communities from Morgan-Monroe State Forest, Indiana, United States - atmos_gasesECM2C_05 | ecosystem: Environmental > Terrestrial > Soil > Temperate... | reverse complement strand
ACTGGCGATGGTAATGGTATCCGCCGTATAGGTCTGCAGTTTGACGGCGTCGGCGCCTGCGTTTTTGGCAGCTTCGATGATTCGGGCGGCCTGCGCGAAATCCTGATTGTGGTTGGCCGAAACCTCAGCGATGCAATAGACAGGATTCCCAGGCCCGATGCGCCGTTTCCCGATCTCGATACAGTCGGTCATCGATGGTTCCCCGCTGGCCGCACCGACCGGATGAGTTCAAAGGCCTCCGCCGCTGGCAGACCTGCCACGCTTCCCCAGCGTGTGGCAATCGCGCGCAGCGCTTCCGCTGAACGCGGGTGAGGGAATTTCCGCGTCTCCGTGTCGTAGCAAGCGAGCGCCTCTATCTTCGTCTCGAGCGTCTCGGTAATGTCCACGAACACGTTCGGACGGAACAACGGCTCGAGCCGCTGGAACGCCCATTCTGTGGAGGAAGGAACTTCGAAAGCATAAATCTCGCGAACGCATTCCCCCGCCACCGGCCGAGTCGCGGTCAGCACCGCTCGATGCACCACTCCATGATCCACATTCAGATCCCCCGGATGATGCGTATAAATGGCCTCTGGCCTAAACCGTGTTATCAACCCCTCCACAAGTTTCACCACCTCGAGCAATGGCACTGTGTCCATGCGGTTGTCAGGCAACTTGCAGAGCACCACTTCTTTGGCTCCCACCTTGTCGGCGGCCTGCTGAGCCCGGGCGTGCAAATGCTGCAGCTTGTGCTGGTCGGCGTCTTCGCGGTGCGCGTAACGCGACGACATGCCTTCGGCGAGGATGCCGATGCGCACTTCGTGGCCTTCGCGGGCCAGGCGCGTCATCGTGCCACCACAGCCGAGGATTTCGTCATCTGGGTGCGCGGCGACGACCAGAACGGAGCTAGGAGCGGGCATCGGTCATCTCCACCATCATCACCCACTTCTCGTTCACGAACTCGCCGTGTTGCGCAAAGTGTTGCGCCAACCGCCCCTCGAACTCGCGACGGTGATCGGGACTGTAGAAAGTTGTATTTTGCCAGTAGTTCAGTACGCGCTCCGGCGTCGACCAGCGCACCGGATTCACCATGGTGCTGATTCGGGTGGACTGAAACTTCACCGCCGCCCAGGGGACGACGACTTCGGTCATAAACCGCTCGCTCGATGAAACAACTGGATCGGGAATCGTAACTCCGCTGGCCCGTACCAGATCGAAGAGTTGCCAATTATTCGGACCGAAGGGCCCAACCACGACAATGCGTCCGTCTTTTTTCAACCACGAGAACGCTTCCTCGAGAGTCTTCCGGGCATCGCTGCTGTAGTAAAGACCGTAAGCACAGAAAATCAGATCGAACCGCGGACGCTCTAAACCGGACCTCTTTAACGGGCTAGAAAGATCGTCGAGGTTCGCCTGCACGGCAACCAGCTTCGACCTGTCGCCCGCGGCACGCCCCACCAACGCGCCGAGAGCATCGCTCGAAACATCCAGGGCATGAACCCGTCCACGTTCGCCGAGGGTGCTCAGCATTCGCAGCGTCTGCCCGCCGGTTCCGCAGCAGAGTTCGAGCACCTGGTCAGATTCCTGCATCAGAATTCGTTCAAAGATCCAGCCCACGAGATCTACTTCCTGCGATGCGCGGTTTTCGGCAATGCGCTGCTCCAACAACTCTGCCCGGGTTGAGCGACTTGTCATCGCCATTCGTCCTCGATACCCACTAACAATTTACTTCCAGCGCCTTGTCCCGCACATAGTGCAGAGCGCGATGCCCCTTGACCTGTTCCTCGCCCGCCTGCTGAAATTCGGCGGCTTCGAAAACCCGCCGTGACACTACGTTCTGTGGGAGGATATAGGCGTGGATGCGTGCCATGGCGGTCGACGCGAAGAGTTCGCGGACCGCCAAGTCAATCAACTGGCCGCCCAAACCTTGGCCACGAAACTCGCGAGCGACACTGACATCGATCTCGCCCTGCCCGTCCGGCCTCTCATCCACCCGTACCTGGCCGACAACCGCTCCCCGCGCCTCTCCGATCAGGATGTGACAGTTGGCCGTTTGCATCTTCGATTTGAACCAGGCAAGGTGATCCTCCCATGGAATCGATGCCTGAGAGAATGCCGACGCGCGAGCCTGGGGATCGTTGGCCAGTTCCCACAGCAACCCACAGTCTGCTGTTGTCGCGTGGCGAATCTGGAGCGCGTCGCTACGCAACGCACGCACGACCCGCTCCGCGCCGCGACCGTCGACCAGCTCCCTTCCGCGGTTCGACATTGCTTTCCTGGTGTCCTGCGATTGTACGAGGCTTGTGAGGTGCGGTGAAAGAGTCGTGGGTTCTATCTTCGCGCCCTCGCCCTGATTGATCGCGATCCCCAGACGGGCCAATTGCTCCGCGGCGGGGCGCTGGTTGTCGGCCAACACGATCAGCAGCGCTGGCAAACCCATGAAGCACATTTCCAAACTGGTCGTACCCGCAGCAGAAACGGCAACATCCGACTTCGCCATCAGCTCGGGCATGTTGGTGACGTTTTCAAGCAGCTGCACATCCCGCTGGGTGCCGACGATGCGCGCTCGCAGCTTGGGCAGATGTGGATTGCTTCCACCGACGACTACTGTCGCATTGACACCCGGCTCCGCCAGTATCGCTTGCACGACCCGCTCGGTCACGTTATCCGGATCGCTGCCCCCCATCGTCACCAGGACGCGGCGGGCCACGGCCGGAATCTCCCGGTTCCACTCCCGCCACTCGGTGAATTCCCGCCGCAGCATCGCAAAACGCGGACCGAGCAGCAGGCGGGTGGACGCGTCTCGATTCGAGTAGCGAGCTTCGTTGGCATGTGCGTTCTGATTCAGTACGAGATCTGCCGAGTAGTGTCCCGCGTGGCCGTTATCGTCGATGAACAGCACTTTCAGCCCCGCATGCTTAAGCGCTGTCTGGTAGTCCGCGCCGAAACAGTAGCCATCGACGACCACCCAGCAGGCCTGTTCGCCCCGGGCAAGCGCGATCGTCTCTTGTGCGTCGTCCGCCGAACCCGCTTTAGCCTTCAACCGCGTCACTTCTATGCTCTCACGCTGCAGGCGTTCCTCCACCGGTGGGGTGGCCTGGGCCATGGCAAAAACCGCGCGGCCTCCTACATCCTGCCAAGCCTGCGCCAACGCGAAACATCGCATGACATGTCCCGTACCCATGGCTACGCTGGCGTCTGCCCGCATTATGATTGTCCCTTGCCCCACAACTTTGCTCCGACGATCCCCTCCCCGGCTCAATGGTCTGCCGTCGCGTACGCATTGCGTAATGTGGTCCAGAGCTCGCGCAAGCGCCCCGCGCGAGCCGGTTGCCAGCAATTCTCACGAACATCTACTCCGACCGGATGCCGCTCCAGATACTCAGGAATCTTGCCGATCTCACTCGGATCGTTCAGACCGATACCGATGCCAAAGCGAATGAATTGCTCCACATATCCATACGGCCAGGATTCCAACCACTTGCACAGAAAGCATGGAATCCCGCGGATGGCGCATTCCATCGCTACCGTGGAAAGGATCGTGATCCCAAACCATGCCTTGGCCAGAAGATCCTCCGTGAGCGGGCCACTCACGATGGACGTGGCGACCTTCTGCTCAGCCGACAGTATCCGAGCCAGAATGCTGGCACGTTCATGTTCGCTTTCCGCCGGATGCAGCTTCACGATCAGTTTGCGCCCCGTGGCCATCGCCAGGTCTGCGAGTGGAGGCAGAATGTCCCGGTAGAACTCTTCCGACCGCCCACCCCCCACCTCGACAGCTTCCGAGATGAAGAGGATATATGGCCGGAAACTCTGACCGGTCGACTTGTTCAGTCCGCTCCCATTCGCCGGTAACGCCGGAGCGGCAATTTCAACCTTCTCTCGAGGCACTCCACACATCCGCACCAGATAATCCGCCTCCATCCTTCCTTTCGCCCAGATGAGATCCGCGTAGCTGCGCTTGAACACGTAACGGCCGTTCAGGGCGCCATGATGACTTGCAATATTTGGCACCCGTCGCGCTTGCGCCAAAAGTAGCGGGATTCGCGTGTACGGATTACTGTCGTCCGCGCACAGCACGGCCTGAATCGGTTCGGTATCGAGAACATTTCGCCAGGCGTCTCGAAGCTCAAGGCCAATGCGGAGCTGCCGTTGAAAACCGTCCAGTTGTCCCAGCCGATTCAGGATCTCAAATTCTGCTACTCCTATCAGTTCGTTCCGCAGAGAGCGCCATCGGCTCTGTAGATCAGCAGTCTCAATGCTCCGGTCCCGCACTGAGGCGTACGAAGACAACCACGCGGGTTCTACATTCCGCGGGGGATCCTGGATCCAGCCACTTCGCCGAGTCGCGACCAACAGAAAATCTTCCTCAGGAAAGGTGTTGGCATAGGCAATGCCAGTTCGCGACACATTTACGTACGCCGTCGGAAGTAAGACTACCGGCCGTTTGGAAGGCGCGCGTTTTCGGGTCAGGCGCCCACGAAATTGGTACCCTAGATCGTACTTATCCCAGAAAACATCAGCTGCTTGGGATGCGGTAAGTTTATTGAAAACGCGAACGTAGTGGCCCAAGCCGCCCTTTTGGGCGCCCCGTCGCAAGGGAAAAACATTTATCCGACTAACCAACAGCGATTGCAGAAGACTGGCATGAAGACCGGGGCGCGAAACATACACTTCATCCCCCGAGCTAATGGTCTGCCTAAAGCGTTGCAACAGGATCAGCGTCTCCAGTTCTCCGTGCAGGAGAATTGACATGATCTCCCACCAGTCCAGAGCATGTTCGTCGACCAACCGCCCGCATCCCATGCCCAGCATGTCGCGTATTCGCCGGAAATCATCGAATCCGTTCCGCAGAGAATTGAGAGTTGTCACAGGACAGTGGAACTGACGGCTCCAGCGCATGTAGCTGTTTTTCCCAGCCATTCCAAGATCCACTATCCGGTCCCAGCGCTGCGCAGCCCAGGCTCCCGCGTCTGCAGTATCGAGGGGATCGATCAGAAGAACCTTCATAGAGTTCACCAGGCGGTCAATCCACCATCCACAACCAGGCAATGCCCAGTGATGTAAGAAGCTTCGTCGGATGCGAGAAATGCGGCAGCGCTTGCCACCTCCTCCGCCGAGGCCATTCGCCGAAGCATGGTCTTCTCGGAGTACCGCTTTGCAAATTCCTTCGGCTGCCGTTGTTCGGAACTCACTCCACCCGCAACCAGGGCGTTCACACGGACTCCCCGCTCACCCCAGAGGGCCGCTAACCAGCGCGTCGCACCCAGCACTGCCGCCTTCACCGCCGCGTATTGCACGGGAGTCGGTGCCATGCCCTCCGGATAAATGCTGTGGTCCACTCCGACCTGCCCGTAGATGGAGGACAGAAAGACCACGCCCGCGGGCTGGCCCGCGAGACGATCCACGCCGTGCTGCAACAACAACACATGTCCAGCGACATCGACCTCAAACAGGTTTGTAAAGAGATCGTGCGTAGTCTTTTCAAACGGTACACCCAGCCCCTCCCGGAGGGAAGCGTTCGCCACGATGATAGTCGGTACTCCCGCCTGATTCACAATGTCGTCCAGGCAATCGCGAATACTCTGCTCGTCGGCTAAATCGAGTTGCACAGGAATATATTTCCCGTTTGTTCTTTCTGCCTGCTCCGCCCAGAGCTTGGCTTTGGAAAGATTCCGCGAAGCAACAGCCACAGTAGCCTGTTCTGCGGCCAGGCGCGTCGCAATCGCACCCCCCAACAGGCCTGTGCCTCCGGTGACCAGCGCAACTCGGCCCTTCAGTCCCCTCATGCCGTTCGCTCCGCCAGGATCAGTTCGCAAAGTTTGAGGTCGACTTCGAGCGCCACGTGCACGGACCGCTCTGGCGGCGTTTCCGTCACCCCCATGCGTTTCCCGAAAAAGTGGCCCACCTGCGCCAGCGCGGGAAGACGAGCGATCTTGATGGAACCGTTGGGGCGAAACACTGGCGGCAATAGTGGACGTTCTCTCATATACTCGTTGCCAAAATACATATGCCAATAACCGTCGCTGTTGGGCACCACCGCCCAGTGGAAGTCGTGCGGGTCCACCTGTGTGACACTCACCAGGAAATCAAAGTCGTCGTTACCCTGAAACTTGTTCACCGCCGCCTTTAGGTCATCGACATTACGAAGCGGCGATGTGGGCTGAAGGCACACCAATATGCCTGTGGGGCGTCCCTGCTCGGCGAGATGAGCGGCGAGGCGTTGACAAGGCTTGTGCGAGGCAACGAGATCGCCGCACAACTCCTCCGGCATCAAGAATGGCACACTCGCACCGAAAGCGCGCGCAATATCCGCTATCTCCTGGTTTTCGGTGCAAACATACACACTCTCGAAGAGGCCGCTCTGCCGCGCCACCTCGATGGTGTGCGCGATGAGCGGCTTCCCCGCCAGAGCGCGCAGATTCTTTCCTGGCAGCCGTTTGCTGCCTCCGCGCGCTGGAATGGCACAAAGCATCTGCTCAGGCACTCAGGTTCTCCACTGCAAAAGCATGGCGGTTGGCTGGTTCCAAGGGAGATTCGCCGTCTCGTACGGTCAATCCATGAACCAGCAGTTCCGCCAGTTTCAGATCTTCTTCGTCGTCTATGTCGATGCCGCGGTTCGGATCCATCGGCGCAAGATGGAAAGGCGAACCATAGAAAGTCTTTTGCGCGAGAAAGCCTCTGGTGCGCGCCCACCAGATCGCACCCGTCGGACAGAATGCCGGCGCCATGTCCTGACTCCTGATCAAAAGTCTTTCGCCGAAGAGCCATCGGCCGGCCATCTGATCGTCGGGAACGATTGCCCAATGGGGATAGACCCCGCGATAGGGGACCACAGATATCTGGAAAACGCGGTCCCTGTCAGCGAAAATACGCCAATGCTCGACAATGTCTGCGCTGCGCACCAGCGGACAGTTCGGCATGCACTGGCAAATGGCCTCGGGTTCTACTCCTCGACCGCGCAGCACATCCAGGACGTGTCCAGCCACGTCGACAAGTTGCGCAGAATCACTGGCGAGTTCCGGAGGGCGCAACACGAAAACGGCACCGTACCACTCGGCAATTCGGCCTATGGCAGGGTCATCGGAAGAAACAATGACCCTGGTAAACAGCCCGCTGTTCAACGCCGCCGAAACCGAATACGCCAGCATAGGATGCCCGAAGAATGGCCGCACATTTTTCCCCGGAAGCCGCTTCGATCCACCGCGGGCGGGAATAATGGCAACCAGATCACTGCTCAAGGCTCACCCACTTCCTCTCTGCGGCTGAGGCAAGCGCGGCCAAGGCAACCTCCAAAGTAATCTCTGATTCGGCCAAACTACGGTTTGCCGTCACTCGACTATGCACGCATGAAAAAAAGTCCTCCACCTCCGCGATATACATCTGATTGGCCTCGAAGTCGTACTTTATGACCTCCGTGGCGCACTCTGGCCGGATAATGCGCACTTGATTCTCAGCGTGCTCCCACTCCAGTCTGGCGCGGTCGCCAGCTAGCACGCACGAGCGGGATGTTGTGCGCTGCGCAAAATCCATGTGCACGTCGGCTTGGGCGCCGGACCGCAAACGTATCAGGATGGTCGCACAGTCCTCGACGTTCACCTCCAAACTACTTACCCGGCCAGCCATGCACGTGAGTTCGAGTGCCGGGCCAAGCAGCCACAGAATGTAGTCAATCTCATGTGACGCATCCAGAATGATGCCGCCGCCCAGCGCGCGGTTCGACGTATAGCTATGGCGGTAGTCCTGCCAGGGACGCCAATCAGGCAGGTATTGCGCAACCTCTGCTCGCGCCCACATGATCCTTCCTGCAATGCCTTCCTCCACAAATCGCTTGAGCATGCGTAAGCCGGGATTAAACCGCAGATTGTATCCCACATGCACCACGCGGCCGCTCTTGCCCGCCTCGTCTTTAAGTGCGACTAAACCATCCCTACAGTGACTGAGCGGCTTTTCTATAAAAACGTCGGCGCCGCTTCGCAGGGCGCACAAAGCCTGGTTGATATGAAAGACGGGGGGCGTGCAAACGAAAGCCACGTCTGGTTTGAAAACGCGGAGCGCCTCGTCGAAGTCGGCAAAGCCCTCAACCCTTAACTCGTCCACCACTGGTTGAAGCCGGGTTGTATCAGGATCGGCGGCGGCTAATCTCCGCGTCCCCAGCTTCCGAAGATTGGCCATGTGACGGCGGCCTATTGAACCCGCCCCCGCCACCAGCACCGAGTACTGATCAAAGGCGACCGCCGCCGAGTTCATAGCGCAAACGCCTGCACGACCTTCTTTAGCGCCGCGATGACATCCTCCACGTCTTGGTCGCTCATCCCGTGAAACATTGGCAGGCTGATGAGCTGGTCGTAAGCCGCCTCGGCCACTGGATATTCCCCGCCCCGGTAGCCGAACCGGTCGCGATAATACGGGTGCAGGTGAACTGGAATGTAATGCACGTTGACCCCAATGTTCTCCGCGCGCAGCGCCCGGAATACGTGAGCCCGGTCAGTATTCAGGGTCCGATTCACCCGGATCGGATACAGATGCCACGCCGGGTTCACGTTCGGTCGCACGCCCGGGACAAGCACGCCGGGCAGGTTCCGAAACGCTGCGGTATAACGGGCCGCAATCTGCCGGCGGCGGGCCAGGTTCGCCTCAAGCTTCTTCAACTGCGAAAGGCCGAGCGCACAAGCTACGTCGGTCAACCGGTAATTGAAACCCAGCAGAACCATTTCGTAGTGCCATTGGCCGGCAGCGTGGCGCTGGCGGGCGTCGCTTGAGATTCCATGATTCCGGAAGCGGCGCAGGCTTTCCGCCAGATCTGCCCGGTTCGTGGTGACCATGCCGCCTTCCCCGGTCGCCACGTGCTTCACCGGGTGAAAGCTGAACACTGACATGTGCGCGATGCTGCCGGTGCGTCGTCCTTTGTATTCTGCGCCCAGCCCATGACAGGCATCTTCGATCACGGTGAGCCCGTGACGCTCGGCCAGGGCGAGAATCGGATCGAGATCCGCCGGATGCCCAGCATAGTCGACCGGCAAAACCGCGCGGGTGCTGGGCGTGATGCGCTCGGCAAATCGATCCGGATCGAGGTTCAGCGTGTCGGGAGAAACGTCGGCAAAGACCGGGCACGCTCCCTGGTAGAGCACACAATTCGCAGTGGCAGCAAAAGTAAACGGCGAGGTAATCGCCTCGTCACCGGGCTTCAAGCCCGCCGCGAACGCCGCTCCATGCAAGGCGGCAGTGCCGGAACTGAAGGCGACAGCGTACTTAGCGCCCACCCACGCGGCCAGCGCTTCCTCAAACTCGGCAACTTTCGGTCCGGTGGTCAGCCAATCGGAGCGCAGCACATCCACGACGGCCTGGATGTCGTCTTCCGAAATGGACTGGCGGCCATAGGGGAGCACCGTTTTGCGAACGGGAACTCCACCTTCGACGGCGAGCACGTCCGGGCTTGTTGGCGTCGCGCGCATACGATCCGGTGTCATTCCGAACAAGCGTTCTCTGCGCAGTGAGGAATCCGGGCGAGCCGCGCGAAGCGGCGCGCTCTTTGCGACGTATTAATCGCGCGTTTGGCTCGCTTCCATATGTGCCACTCTCTCACTGGAAAAACTCAGTCAAGCAGGAACCGGTACCTTTGCGTGCGAGATCAGTTCCTGCAGTTCATCACTCGTAAGCCAACTCGGGTTGGTATCACTCGCGTAGCGAAAACCTTCGGGCAAGGCACGGCCGGTGACCCAATTCTCACCGCTCCACCATGGATGAGACGGACGGATCACGTACATGCCCTCGACCTCAACCGTGTTTCGAGCCTCATCTTCTGAAACCAGCACCTCGTGCAACTTCTCTCCCGGGCGGATGCCGATCACGTCGATCTCGCAACCGGGTGCGATGGTCTCAGCCAGATCAGCCATCCGCATGCTGGGAATCTTGGGCACAAAAATCTCGCCGCCGTGCATCTCTTCGATACATCGAATGACAAACTTCACGCCGCGGTCGAGCATAATCCAGAAACGCGTCATCCGCGGATCGGTAATTGTGATCTTGCCGCTCTTGCGTTGCTCCAAAAACACCGGGATGACGCTGCCCCGGCTGCCCACAACGTTGCCGTAACGGGCGCAGGCAAATCGAGAGTCTTTGGAACCGGCGTAGGCATTCGCTTGCACAAACATCTTTTCCGCGCAGAGTTTTGTCGCACCGTACAAGTTGATCGGATTCACGGCCTTGTCGGTGCTCAGCGCCAGCACGCGGCGCACGCTCTGGTTGATCGCCGCGTCAATCACATTGCGGCCGCCCATGATGTTGGTCTGGATCGCTTCGAACGGGTTGTACTCGCAGGCTGGAACCTGTTTCAGCGCCGCCGCATGCACCACCACCGTCACGCCCGCGAAGGCCCGCTCCAGTCGTCCTGGATCCCGCACGTCACCAATGAAATAGCGCAGGCTCGGATGATCCATTCCGGAGGCGCGCATGTCGTGCTGCTTGAGTTCGTCCCGGCTGAAGATCACCAACCGTTTGGGGTGATACTCCTTCAGCATGATCTCGACAAACTTCTTCCCGAAAGACCCAGTCCCGCCCGTGACGAGAACCACCTGTTCCGACCAGTTCATCCCACCTGCCTCTTGTCAAACCAAACTGCTCGCGCTGAAGGACCATCGTACAGCCTTGCCCCGCATCTGGGGAAGCGCAGCCATCGCGAACGACTTCGGGACGCGGCGCACCGCTGGAATCTAATTTCGCCGCGTCCACATTGGTGAATGGCTTTCTCGCCCGGCAATGCTAGAATATCGACGAAACCGATACACCCTTGTGTGAGAAAGCTCCCGGGCGATGAGCCGGTCCCTCGAGTCGTCGGCTTTCTTTGGGTTACGGGTGTGCCCGAACAACCCGTCAGGCTTTGAAAACTGGTTGAGGAGAACGCATGGATTCCGGACCGCTGGTGCAGGCCAATAACCCGACCGTTCGCGAAATGCAGCCCGCGGGCGCGGATTTTGGCAGGCCGATCAGCCCGCGCGTTTACCCCGAACTTGCTTCTCAGGAATCGGCCATCGGCGACTATGTTCGCGTTTTAGCGAAGCGCAAGTGGACCGTCCTCGCCTGTCTGTTCACTATTTTTTCTGTGGTCGCCATCGCCAGCCTCAAGATGACGCCGGTGTATGAGGCAAGTGGCAGCATCGCCATCAACAAGCCGGATTCCGGTCTGGTCAACTTCAGTAATTCTCCAACCTTCAACGTCGACTATTACGATCCCACCGAACTGGAAACCGAAGTAAAGATTCTGCAGAGCGATCTTCTGGCCGTGCAAGTAGTAAAGGAATTAGGCTTGGATCGCCGACCAGAGTTCGGCGGAAAAACCGCGGCTTTGCCCTCCTCGCTTGATCTTGCCCCCGATCCCCTGCAGGCCGATCCCGGCCGGACCTCGGGCATGCTCTCGAGTTTCCGCAGCAACTTGAGAGTCACCCTCGCTCCGAACACCAAAATCATCGAGGTGCACTTCCGCAGTCCCGACAAGGATTTGGCCGCCAACGTGGTCAACACCTTGATGAGCACCTACACCGAGAACAACTTCAAGTCCCGCTTCGACTCCACCATGCAGGCCTCCGACTGGCTTTCCAAGCAACTCGTGGACTTGCAGATGAAGGTGGAGACCTCCCAGGAAAAACTGGTGCGCTACCAGAAAGAACATGAAATTCTGGGCATCGACGAAAAGCAGAACATCACCACCGCGAAACTTGATGAACTGAATAAAGCGCTGACCACTGCCGAATCTGAGCGCATGGACAAGGAATCCGTGTACCGCCTGGTTGAATCGGGCGATACCGATACCATCGCTTCCGCCGCCTCTGTACTGGATGCCGCAGGAGCCGGAACCCAGTCGGCTTCCTCACTGCTGGAGGGTCTCCGAACCAAGGAGGCCGACGTCAAAATCCAGGTGGCTGAGTTAAGCACGCAGTTTGGACCCTCGTACCCGAAAGTGGCGCAACTGAACGGCCAGCTTAAGGAAATCGATGCCCAGATCCTTTCGGAAACCAGAAAGGTCGCGGGCAAAGTCCGCGGACAGTATATGGCGGCCCTGCAGCGCGAAAACATGCTGCATGATGCTCTTGAAAAACAGAAGCAGGAGGAGAACAAACTCAACGAGAGTGCGATCGAGTACAGCATATTGAAGCGTGACCTTGAGAGCTACCGCACGCTCTATGAGGGGCTCATGGAAAAGATGAAAGAGGCCGGGGTTTCCGCGGGGCTAAAATCCAACAACTTCCGCATTGTCGACGTAGCCCGCGTCCCGAGCCGCCCCATCGAACCCAATATTCCGCGGAATCTCGCTTTCGCCTTCATGCTGGGCCTGACTACGGGTGTGGGACTCGCGTTCTTGTTGGAGGGATTGGACAACACGGTGCGCACCACCGAGCAGGCGCAAATGATTTCCGGCCTTCCCCCGCTCGGCATGATTCCCATGGGGTCAAGGTCGGCGCGCGAAGGTGCGAGCGGGAAACGTCTGGTGATAGCCACATCGAAAGAAGCGGTGGAGTTGGTGGCGCAAGTCAGGCCGCAGTCGCAGATGGCAGAGTCCTACCGCGCGCTGCGCACCTCCCTGCTACTCTCCAACCTCGGAGCGCCTCCCAAGGTGATCATGATCACCAGCGCTCTGCCCCAGGAAGGAAAGACAACTACAAGCATCAACTGCGCGGTGGTGCTGGCTCAGAAAGGCATTCGAGTCCTGCTGA
>Ga0307476_10001872_pt1 | contig 12690 bp, 14 predicted proteins | sample atmos_gasesECM2C_2_FD_203314 | JGI IMG/M metagenome (GOLD analysis project Ga0307476, IMG submission 203314) | Hardwood forest soil microbial communities from Morgan-Monroe State Forest, Indiana, United States - atmos_gasesECM2C_05 | ecosystem: Environmental > Terrestrial > Soil > Temperate... | reverse complement strand
GCTAAGTCGGTGGTTGGACGCCTCGGTGAGAGGGGCACGGGAACCCAGTGCATAGTGTGTCGTGCTGTTTGAGGTTGCTTCTCTCGCGCTTGATCTGGATGAGCTGATCGGCCGCCTTCTGTCCTTCTGGCTGACCTGGCTGCCTGGGTCTTGACTGGGGTATGTAGCTCGGCTTCTGGCTTTCTTTGCCTTTGCCTTCGCTTGGTCACTTTTGGGCTGCTTGGAATTCGCCCGGCCGCGGATCGCCTGGCGTCCACGTCATCCCGGCCAGCAGGTCGCACGGTGAGACCGCCAGAGCGCCGGCGAGTTTGACGACGGTGTCGATTCGCGCGATCCGAATGCCCCGCTCCAAGGTTCCGATCTCGGTTCGGTGCAACGAGGCACGAAAGCCAAGCTCTTCCTGGGACAGGCCCGCGCGACGACGGGCGCTCACCAGGTTCTCGGCGAACTGGGAGGCGATGGCGTCCATCAGTCGGCCTCCAGAGCGGCGAAGTAGAGAGCTGCTCTCGTCGGCGTCAGCGAGGCGCCTGAGAGCCGCAGGAGACCGGCTCCGGTCAGTTCTCGGATCGCCCTCGCGATCGCGTCTTTCTCGGCCAGGTCCTTCGGGTCGAGGGCGAAGGTCAGCTCGTCCTCCGTCAACAGCGTCGGGTGCTGGTCGAGGACGAAAGCCAGCACGGCACGCTCGGTGCGACGGTCTTCCGATGCGGGGTCTTCAGCGCTGTTGCGCGTAGGGTCTTCGGTAGCCATGAGGAGGCTCGTTCTCCTTGTGGTCAGGCCCTCGGTTGGCGTTCCACCGCCGGCCGGGGGCCGCTTATTGGAGCCGGTAGCCAGCTACCGTTCCCGCTGCGGTCGGCCTGGTTATCGCTAAGCCGATCGCCACGGGGCCGGCGACTCCACTCGCGCGGCCCCACTTATGTTTGAGGACACAGCCTAGCAAGGCTTCCAAATCTATTGTGACTCCGCGAACTCCTCAGGACCCCGAATCACAGGCCGCGCTCGGCAAAGCGATCCGTGAGCTGCGGAACAAGCGCGGGGCGACGTTGGAAACTCTCGCCAGCGAGGCCGGCATCACCAAGAACATGCTCTCGCTGATCGAGCGCGGCGAAGGCAACCCGTCGTGGACGACCATGCGCGGGATCGCCAAGGCATTAGGAATCTCGGTCGCGGAGCTGGCGAAGCGGGCCGAGAAATGAGACCGAAATGCGACCACGACCGCCCGGAACGCCCCGGAAGCGGTTGGAACGCGCCGGCACCCTATTTCGAGGCGAGACCGACGATCCGGCTCTAGACCGGGAACTGCGCGGCCTCCCACGGAACACGGAGCAACGCGCCTGACAGGATTCGAACCTGTGACCTTCGGTTTCGTAGACCGACGCTCTATCCAACTGAGCTACAGGCGCGTGCCCGTCATCGCGGCAGTCCGGCTTGAAGGAGCCACGATGCGGGGAGGGGCATTCTAGGGCTTGCGCAGGGTCGCGAGCAGGATGGCGGCCATCTGGGCGCCGAGCTCCTCGGGCGTGAGAGGGCCTTGGGGCTGGTACCACTTATAGGTCCAGTTGGCCGCGCCGAGGACGGTATTGACGAAGATCTGGGGGGTCGTTGTCAGCGTGAACTCGCCCGCGGCCTCGCCGCGGGCGACCATGTCGAGGAGGGTCTGCTCGTACTCGTGACGGACGGCGACGAGGCGGGACTGCTGGCGGGCCGGCAGCTCGGCCTCCTCCTCGAAGAAGACGCGCAGCAGCTCCTGGTTGCGGCAGGTGTAGGCGACGCGGTCGGCGATCAGCCCGGCGAGGGCGTCGAGGGCGGTGCTCTCGGCCGAGGCGATCTGGCGAGCGGCGATCACGTTCTCGCGCAGGACTTCCTCATAGAGCTCGACCAGGATCTCCTCCTTGGAGCCGACGTAGTGGTAGAGCGAGGCCTTGCCCATGCCGAGCTTGGTGGCGATGTCGCTCATCGAGGTCGCCCGGTACCCCTGCTCGGAGAAGACGGCGACGGCCGCGGCCATCACCTCGCGCCGGCGCGCCTCCTGGCGCAGCGCCACCCGCTGGTCGACCATCAGGTGCTCCCGCCCCAGCCGCCGCGCGCCATGGCTAGAGCCCCATCCTCTTGGCGAGGATCTCGAGCTGCACCTCGTCGGTGCCGCCGCCGATGCGGAGGATGCGGGCGTCGCGGTAGTGCATCGCCACCGGAGTCTCCTCGATGAAGCCGTAGCCGCCGAAGATCTGCAGGGCCTCGTCCACGACATGCGATGCGATCTGGGGCGCGACGAGCTTCGCCTGCGCGGTCGTCGTCGCCGCCTCCGGGTGGCCGGAGTCCCAGCGGGCCGCCGCCTGGTAGGTCAGCGTCCGCGCCGCCTCCAGTTCCGCCTGCGCCTTCGCCAGCCGGTGGCGGATCGTCTGCAGCTTGCTCAGCTCGGTGCCGAAGGCGCGGCGCTCGCGGGCGTGGGTGACGGCTTCGTTCAGCGCCGCCTGGCCTAGCCCGACCGCCATCCCCGCCAACGAGAGCCGCTCGACCTGGAAGGCCTCCATGATCTGGTGGAAGCCGCGGCCGGCCTCGCCGAGGATCGCCTCGGAGGCGACGAAGCAGTCGTCGAAGACGACCTCGCGGGTGTCGGAGGCGTGCCAGCCGAGCTTCTCGAGCGGCTCGCTCAGCGCCATCCCCTCGGCCCCGCCCGCGACCAGGAAGGTCGTGATCCCGCCGTGGCCGGCCTCGGGGGCGGTCTTGGCGGCGACGATGATCACGTCGGCGAGGCCGGCGTTGGTGATGAACATCTTCGTCCCGTTGAGGACGAAGCCGCCGTCGCTCGGCTTCGCGGTGGTGCCGAGGCCGGCGACGTCGGAGCCGGCGCCGGGCTCGGTGACGGCGATCGCAGCGACCACCTCGCCGGCCAGCAGCGGCCGCAGCCAGCGCTCCTTCTGCTCCTCGTTGCCGTAGCGGGAGAGGTGCGGGCCGGCCATGTAGGAGCTGACCAGCGGCGTGATCGCCAGCCCGCCCGAGGCGTGGGCGAGCTCCTCGGAGAGGATCGTCAGCGCCAGCACGCCGCCGCCGCTGCCGCCGTACTCCTCCGGGTGGTTCAGCCCGAGCAGCCCGGCCGCCGCCATCGCCGGCCAGAGCTCGGCCGGGAAGGTCCCCGCCGCCTCCGCCTCTTTCACCCGCGGCGCCACCTCCTTGGCGACGAAGTTGCGGCAGACCTCGCGGAAGTCGCGATGGTCGTCGTCGAGGTCGAACGTGCTCGGGGCGGCCAGGGTCGGGGTGCTCATGCGGGTTGCTCCTTCTCTTCCAGGGTCTCGAGGGCGAGCGCGACCATCAGGTCGGCGCGGGGACGGATGCGGCCGGCGCTCTCGCCGCCGTTGGCGGGGTCGTCGAGCCAGCGGCGGTAGACCCCTTCGATGATGATCGCCAGCTTCCAGTAGGAGAGCGCGGTCCAGAAGCGGAGCCGGTCGAGGTCGCGGCCCGTGCGCTGGCAGTAGATGACGATCAGCTTGTCGATCCGCGCCATCCCGGCGGCCGCCGAGGGCGGCTCGTAACCGAGTGGCGAGCGGGTGGAGTCGGCCGGCCACCAGATCGAGAGCCAGGCGAGGTCGGCGATCGGGTCGCCGAGCGTCCACAACTCCCAGTCGAGGATCGCCGCGACCTCGCCACCGGGGCCGATCAGCAGGTTGTTGGGCGTGTAGTCGCCGTGGACGAGCGTCGTCTGCGGCTGCGCCGGGATCGCCGCGCCGAGCCTCTCGCCCACCTCCTCGACCAGCGGCAGCTCGCGCGTGCGGCAGGCGTCCCACTGGCGGCTCCAGCGCCGCAGCTGGCGGGCGGCGTGGTCATCCCCACGCGCCATCTCCCCCAGCCCGGCCGCCACCGGGTCGACCTCGTGCAGCGCCGCCAGCGTCTCGGCGACGGCGTGGCCGGCGCGGCCGCGCGGCTCGGGGTCGAGCCGGGCCGCGGCTGCGGCGTCGTCGACCAGCGCACCCGGCACCCGCTCCATGACGAAGAACGGCGCCCCGGTCACCGCTGCGTCCTCGCACAACGCCAGCGGCCGCGGCACCGGCTGGCCGAGCGGGTGCAAGGCGCTGAGCACCCGGTGCTCGCGGCCGACGTCATGGGCCGATTGCAGCGCCTCGCCGAGCGGCGGCCGGCGGACGATGACGGCGGCACCCTGCTCGTCCTCGGCCAGGTACGTGAGATTGGAGCGCCCGTTGCCGACGGCGCTGAACCGCAACGGCCCCCGCACCCCCTCGACCCGCCCCCCGATCCACTCCGAGACCGCCGCAGCGTCGATCCCCGGAACTATTTCCCGCTGAGGTTGCCTTTTGCCTGTCATATACCCGGAAAACGCAACCTCGGCGTCTGACGCTGGGCTCATCCGCCGCCCCGGGCGATCGTGTCACGGGCCATCCGCAGCGCCGGGCCGTCGATCATCGCGCCCTCGAACTCGACCGCGGCGACGCCACGCGCCGCCCCCTCCTCCCAGGTCGCGAGCAGCGCCCGCGCCCGCTCGAGCTCCGCGGCGCTCGCCCCGAACACCTCGTTCGCGATCGGCACCTGCGAGGGGTGGATGCAGAGCTTGCCGCGGTAGCCGATCGCCCGCCCGGCCTCGGCGTCGTGCCGGAACGCGTCCTCGTCGCGGAAGTCGACGACGACCTGGTCGATCGCGGCGACACCGGCGAGCCGCGCCGCCAGCGCCACCCGCGAGCGCGCGTAGAGCGCCTCCTCGCCGCCGGCGCTGCGGCGGCCGCCGAGGTCGGCGACATAGTCCTCGGCCCCGAAGTAGGCGGCGGCCGGCTCGCCCTCACCGAGGATCGCCTCGACGTTCGCGACCCCGCGCGCCGACTCGATCCCGGCGCAGAGCTCGGCCCTCTCTCCCAAGGCCGACCGTGCCAGCACGAGATCGTCGACCGTCTCGACCTTGGGGACGACGACGCCGGTGATCGGCAGCGACGAGACGGCGACTATGTCGTCGGCAAACCAGCTCGTGTCGGGAGCGTTGACGCGAACGAAGAGCTTGGGACCGGAGACGGTCCCGACCAGCTCACGCAGCGCGGTCCGCGCCTCGAGCTTCGACTCGGCCGGGACCGCATCCTCGAGATCGATCACGGCGACGTCCGGCCCGCTGCGGTCGAGCTTGGCGACGAGGTCGGGCCGGGTCGCGCCGGCGAACAGCATGCTACGCATCAGCACGCCCCTTTCGGGTTGGACCAGTCAGTCGAATGCATCAATCTTTCCTCATTACAGCGCGGGATATAGTACCTGCCGTGGTTCGACTCAGTGGTCGAAAAGTTGATGATCTCACCGCTGCCACCGAGCAGGCACTGGCCGGTGGCGACCGCTCCCGTCTGGGCACAAAGCTACCTGTCCGCGAGCGACTCGACCTGCTGCTCGACGCCGGCTCCTTCGTCGAGGACGGCCTCCTGGCGAGCGCGCTCGACGAGGGCCTGCCGGCCGACGCGGTGATCTGCGGCACCGGCACCGTCGGCGGCCGCCCGGTCGGCGTCGTCGCCCACGACCCGACGGTCAAGGCCGGCTCTTGGGGCCGGCGCACGGTCGAGAAGCAGATCCGGCTGCTCGAACGCGCCGACCGCGACCTGCTGCCGATCTTCTACCTGGTCGACTCCGCCGGCGGCCGCCTCACCGACCAGCTCGGCTTCCACGCCGGCGCCCGCGGCGCCGCCCGGGTCTTCCACCTCCAGGTCCGCCTCTCCGGCCGGGTGCCGCAGATCTGCTGCCTGTTCGGCCCCTCGGCCGCCGGCGGCGCCTACATGCCGGCCTTCTGCGACTGGGTGGCGATGGTCGACGGCAACGCCTCGATGTTCCTCGCCTCGCCACGGATCGCCGAAAAGGCGATCGGCGAAGTCGTCTCGCTGGAGGAGATGGGCGGCGCCACGATGCACACCGCAGTCTCCGGCCTCGGCGACCAGCTCTGCGCCGACGACGCCGAGGCGATCGCCGCCGCCCAGGACTTCTTCTCCTACCTGCCGAGCCACTGGGATCAGAAGCCGGCGCCGGCGCCCCCCGCCGACCCCGCCGAGCTCGACTGGGACGGCGTCCTCCCCGAGAGCCTCCGTTCCGGCTACGACGTCCGCGGCGTGGTCGAGCGAGTCACCGACGCCGGCAGCTTCTTCGAGGTGAAGAAGCGCTGGGCGCAGGAGCTCGTCGTCGGCTTCGCCCGCGTCGACGGCCAGGCGATCGGGGTCGTCGCCAACCAGCCGCTGGTCAGCGCCGGCGCGATCCAGGTCGACTCCGCCGACAAGGCCGCCCGCTTCATCACCCTCTGCGACGCCTTCAACCTGCCGCTGCTCTTCCTCGCCGACATCCCCGGCTTCATGATCGGCTCCGCGGTCGAGCGCCAGGGCATCATCCGCCACGGCGCCAAGATGGTGGCGGCAATGTCGAGCGCCGAAGTGCCCCGCTTCTGCGTCGTCCTCCGCAAGGCCTTCGCCGCCGGCTACTACGCGATGTCGAGCCCCGGCTTCGAGCCGCGGGCGACGATCGCGCTCGAGGGCGCCCAGATCGGGGCGATGGCCGGCGAGGCCGCCGTCAACGCCGTCTGGGCGAACCGGATCGAGGCGATCGAGGACCCCGAGGAGCGCCGCGCCTTCATCGCCGAGCGGGTCGCCGAGTACGAACCCGAGCTCGACGCGATCCGGCTCGCCTCCGAGCTCCTGATCGAGGCGGTGGTCCGGCCCGAGGAGCTGCGCGGCGAGCTGCAGCGCCGCCTCGCCGACGCCGCCGACTGGCAGCGGCGCCCGCCGGGCCGCCATCACGGATCATTCCCGGTATGAGCGAGCAAGCCGACAGCCCCGCCGGGCGCCCGGTCTCCGGCCGCTGGTTCGAGGACCTGCCCGAGGGCCTCATCGTCCGCCACGCGGTGACGCGGACGATCACCGAGGCCGACAACACCTTGTTCTCGACGATGACGATGAACCCGCAGCCGCTCCACCTCGACGCCGCCTTCGCGGCCGAGTCCGAGTTCGGCCAGCGGCTCGTCAACAGCCTCTTCACCCTTGGCCTGCTGGTCGGCGTCACCGTCTACGAGCTGACCCTGGGGACGACGATCGCCAACCTCGGCTTCGGCAAGGTCGAGTTCCCCGGCCCGATGTTCCACGGCGACACCCTGCACGCGGAGTCGACCGTGGTCAGCGCCCGCGCCTCGAACTCACGCCCGGACGCCGGCATCGTCAACTTCGAGCACCGCGGCTACAACCAGAACGACGAGCTCGTCGCCCGCTGCGAACGCGCCGCCCTGATGCGCCGCCGCCCGGCCTGAGTTCGCAATTCGGCGCCATATGGACGCCGTACTGCGAACTCAGCGCGGTTCGCCGAGGTCGAGCGAGCGTCCGATCACCTCTTTCATGATCTCGTTGGTGCCGGCCCAGATCTTGGTGATGCGAGCGTCGGCGTAAGAGCGGGCGACCTCGTACTCCTCGATGTAGCCGTAGCCGCCGTGCATTTGCACGCAGGCGTCGATCACCCGGTTCTGGATCTCGGAGCTGAGCAGCTTCGCCTTTGAGGCCTCGACCGCGGTCAGCTCGCCGGCGACGTGGGCCTCGACGCAGCGATCGACATAGACGCGGGCCATGTCGAGCTCGGCGTCGCACTCGGCAAGGAGGAAGCGGCTGTTCTGGAAGGCTCCGATCGGGCGGCCGAAGGCGCGGCGCTCGCGCACGTACTCGAGCGTCAGCCCGAACGCCACCGCGGCGTGGGCGACGTTGACGACGGCGGTGCTGAGCCGCTCCTGGGTGAGGTGATCCATCATGTAGCTCATCCCGCAGCCGAGCTCGCCGATCACGTTCTCGGCCGGGATCCGCACCTCGTCGAAGAAGAGCTCGGCGGTGTCGGCTTCGTGCTGGCCGAGCTTGTTGAGCTTGTTGCCGCGGCTGAAGCCGTCCATCCCCCGCTCGACCGCGAAGAGGCTGATCCCGCCCGGATCCGGGGTCTGGGCGGCGGCGACGACGAGGTCGGCGTTGTAGCCATTGGTGATGAAGGTCTTCGAGCCGGAGAGCGACCAGCCGTCGCCGGCTCGGCGGGCAGTCGACTGGATCCCCTTCAGGTCGGAGCCGGCCGCCGGCTCGGTCATCCCGATCGCGGTGATGATCTCGCCCCGGACGAAGCCGGGCAGCCAGCGCTGCTTCTGCTCCTCGCTCGTCAGCCGCAGCAGGTAGGGAGCGACGACATCGGTCTGGATCCCGAAGCTGGAGCTGTAGGCGAAGCCGGCGCGGGCCAGCTCCTCGCCGAAGATCGCGTTGAAGCGGAAGTCGACGACGCCGCTGCCGCCGTATTCGGCCGGCACGCCAAGCCCGAGGAACCCGTCCTCGCCCGCTTTCAGCCAGGTCTCGCGGTCGATCAAGCGCTGCTCGCGGAAACGCTCGCGGTGCGGCATCAGCTCGCGGTCGACAAAGGCCGCGACCGACTCGCGGAACCACTGGTGCTCATCTTCGAACAGCGCGCGCCTCATCCCCAGACAGACTCAACGAGCGGAGGCCCGATCCCAAGTGTGCATCCCGCCCCCCTTTGGAGGAACTCAAATTCGCCGCCGCCGGCTGTCGCTTCGGTCAGGGAGAGCGACGTAGGGTCGGTCGAGGGAGGGCGATCTGCGTCGGCTGCGGGGGCCGCTAGCCAACGATGGAGGAGCGAGATGAGCACCGGATTTCACTGGAACGAGCTGTATGCCTGGCACGACACGGGCACCGGCTCGGGTTTCCTCTCGACCGGCGGCCTGGTCGAGCCCGAGCAGCACGGCGAGAGCCCGGCGACCAAGCGCCGCCTGCGCAACCTGCTCGACGTCACCGGGCTCCTCGGCGAGATGACGGAGCTGCCCGGCCGGGCCGCGACCGAGGAGGAGATCCTCCGCGTCCACACCCCCGAGTACCTGGAGCGGGTCAAGCGCGAAAGCGAGGAGGGCGGCGGTGACGGCGGTGAACTGGCGCCCTTCGGCGCCGGCGGCTACGCGATCTGCGCGCTCTCGACCGGCGGCGTGATCGCCACCGTCGAGGCGGTCTGGAACGGCGACGTCGACAACGCCTACTCGCTCAACCGCCCGCCCGGACACCACGCCGAGCGCGACGAAGGTCGCGGCTTCTGCGTCTTCGCCAACATCGCGATCGCGGTCGAGCACATGCGCGCGGTCCACGGGGTCGAGCGAGTCGCGATCGTCGACTGGGACGTCCACCACGGCAACGGCACCGAGCACGCCTTCTACGACGACCCCGGCGTGCTGACGATCTCCCTCCACCAGGACGGCCTCTACCCGGCCGAATCCGGCCTCGTCTCCCACACCGGCGAGGGCGCCGGCGAGGGCGCCTGCGTCAACATCCCGCTGCCTCCCGGCACCGGCAACGGCGGCTACGTGGCGGCGATCGAGCGGGTGGTGGTGCCGGCGATCGAGAACTTCAAGCCGCAGCTCGTCATCATCGCCTCCGGCCTCGACGCCTCGATGATGGACCCGCTGGCGATGCAGATGGTGACCAGCGAGGGCTACCGGGAAATGACCGACGTGATGACCGCGCTCGCCGAGCGCGTCTGCGACGGCAAGCTGGTCGCGATCCACGAGGGCGGCTACTCCTCCTCCTACGTCCCCTTCTGCGGGGCGGCGGTGATCGAGGGCCTGCTCGGGATCGAGAAGCAAGTCGAGGACCCGTTCATCGAGGCCTTCCGCGGGATCGGCTACGTCGAGCTGCAGCCCCACCAGGAGGCCGTGATCGAGGACGCCGCCGGGCGCCTGAAGGCAGCCGCCTAGCGCCGCAGGTCGACCCGGATCCCGGGCTGGCTCAGCGAGATATGTGAGACCGGCCGCTGCTGGGCCTCGCTGATCAGCTGCATCAGCTGGTCGCCGAGGTCCGGTGAGCTGGCCGGCGGCTCGGTCCGCAGCGGCGGCCCGGCCAGCATCTTGTCGACCTGTTCCTCCGGACAGAGGTAGCGCAGCAGCAGCTCCTCGTCGGAGAGGTTCTTGCCGAGTTTCTCGCGGAATTCGGCGACGGTGGTCTGGTCGCGCTCCCACGCTTCCAGGGCCTTGACCCGGGGCTGGGAGAAGATCTTGTCCGCGACGTGGGGCTCGACCGGCCGCATCAGCGGCCCGTAGTGGCCTAGGGCGTAGTGCAGGACCTCGTCGGGGACGATTTCGTAGCGTTCGGGCAGGACCACGTTGAGCACCGCCTGGATGCCGACGAACTGGGAGAACGGCGTCGCCATCACCGGCTGGCCGAGCTCCTCGCGGACGCGGACGATCTCGTCGATCACCTCGGGGAATTTCTCCGGCATCCCGTACTCGTCGAGCTGGTTGATCAGGGTCCCGGTCATCCCGCCCGGCAGCTGGTGACGGTAGGGCTGCGTCCGGTACTCGTTGGGCTCACCGAGCGCCCAGCCGAGCCGCTTCGCTTCGCGCTTGAAGTGGTCGGCGACCGGCTTCAGGTGCGCCTTGTCGAGGTTGTGGGTGTGCCCCATTTCCTCGACGATCTCCGCCATCGCCTCGGTCGAGGGCAGCGAGGGACCGTTGGCGAGCGGCATCGAGCAGGTGTGGATGTACTCGATCCCGGCCCGGATCCCCTCCATGTAGACGAGCGGCGCCAGGCCGGTCGTGTTGTGTACGTGAAGCTCGAGCTCGACCCCCGGGGTCGCCGCCTGCAGCGCCGGCAGCAGGGTCGCCGCCCGCTCCGGGGTCAGCACCCCGGGCGCGTCCTCGACGTAGATCCGCTTCACCCCCTCCCAGGCCGCCATTTCGCGGGCGCGGTCGGCGAAGAACTCGTCGGTGTGGAGGTCGGTCAGCCCGTACATGATCGCCGGCACGGTTTCGCCGCCGACCCGCCGGATCGCTTCGTGCTTGGCCTTCATCACCGGCATGTCGTAGAGGCAGTCGAACAGCCAGTGGCTGTCGATCCCGTGATTGACCAGGGTCGCGACCCAGAGGTCGAGCATCTCGTCGGGGACGAAGCCGAAGCTGCCGACCGCGACCGGCCGCATCCCGGCCCGGTGGCCGGCGTCGGGCAGGCCCTTGACCAGCCAGTCGAGCGCCGCCCAGGGATCGTCGCCGGACTCGCGCAGCATCACCACGAAGAAGGTGCCGCCGGTGAGGTCGAAGGTGTCGAACCCGGTCGCGTTCAGGTGCGGCAGCGCCGGCGTCGCCTGGCAGGCGCGCATCCGCATCCCCCAGAGCGACTGCTGGCCGTCGCGCAGGGTCTGGTCGATGAACTTGATCTCGGCCATCAGACGGTGACGAAGCCGCCGTTGGGGCTGACGGTCTCGCCGACGAAGAAGCTGGCGTCGTCGGAGCAGAGGAAGGAGATCGTCGCCGCGATCTCCTCGGGGCGACCGAGCCGGCCCTGCGGCGTTCCCATCTTGACGGCGCCGACCAGCGGCTCGGTCAGCGAGCCGGAGACGAGCTGGGTGTCGACGAAGCCGGGCGCGATCGCGTTGACCCGGATCCCCTGCTGGATCAACTCCTTGGCGACGGTGCGAGTGAAGGCGAGGATGCCGCCCTTGGCCGCCGAGTAGTGCGGGTGGCCGGTGCAGCCCTCGATCCCGCAGATCGAGGCCATGTTGACGATCACGCCACCGCCGCGCGGGCCCATCGAGCGGGCCGCGGCGCGGGTCCCGTAGAAGGTGCCGTCGAGGTGGACGGAGAGCATCTGCCGCCACTCATCGCCACTCATCCGCGCCGTCGCCTCCAGCGCCGTCGTCACCTCTTCGCCGGCGCCGAGTTCGGCCAGCTGCTGTTCGGCCCGAGGGTTGACGCGCTCGGAGTGGGCGCCGCCGGAGATGCCGGCGTTGTTGACCCAGATGTCGACCGGGCCGAGCTCGGCCTCGACCGTGGCCAGGGCGGCGTCGACGGCGGCGGAGTCGCTGACGTCGGCGAGGACCGGCATGCCGTCGCCGGCGAGCTTCGCGGTCAGCGCCGCGGCGCTCTCGTCGAGGTCGATCACGGCGACGCGGGCACCGTCCGCGGCCAGCCGCGCGCAGGTCGCCTCGCCGATTCCCGAGCCGCCGCCGGTCACGGCCGCGACCTTCCCACTCAGACTCATCTCGAACCCCTTCGGTCGGTTGCCCGAATTGTCCCGGCCGGGCGCCCTGACCGCCGCCTCAGCCGCGGGCTGGGGCTGTGGGATTCATCAACTGCCGTCCACGTGGCAGTCATTTCACCCGCCTACCGGGTGAAATGACAACCGCGAACGCTCAGGGCGCCTCTTTGAGGCGGACGTGCCAGTCGACGCTGGCGGTGGCGACGACGTCGCCGGCCTCGTTGGTCAGCTCGATCTCGCAGGGGAACTCGACCTTGCCCTCGGCGTCGAGGATCGCCAGCGCCTCGGCGGCGTCGACGCCGAGCTTGGCGTGGGCGGTGATCGGCCCGTTGGCGACTTTGACGTAGTCGATCTCGGCCCGGCGGGCGAGCGGGACGACGTCCCCCATCCGCACCGCGAAGGCGCCGACGAAGGCGCCCCCCGAGGCCGCCTCCGCGGCGGTGAAGAGAGCGCCGGCGTGCTGGCTGCCAACGTGGTTGGTCAGCTCCGGGCGGCGTGGCAGCCGCACCGTCGCTTCGCCGGGAGCCACTTCGACGATCTCGAGGTTGAGGTGGCCGATGAACGGCACCGCCATCGCCATCCCCTTGGCGACGGCGTCGAAGTCGACGTTCGGCATTCCCGGAAGTCCAGGCATCGGAGAAGGGTAACCGTGGTTGAGCTTTGTGGTCGATACGGCCCCAAAGCTCAA
>Ga0307476_10001871_pt1 | contig 12696 bp, 12 predicted proteins | sample atmos_gasesECM2C_2_FD_203314 | JGI IMG/M metagenome (GOLD analysis project Ga0307476, IMG submission 203314) | Hardwood forest soil microbial communities from Morgan-Monroe State Forest, Indiana, United States - atmos_gasesECM2C_05 | ecosystem: Environmental > Terrestrial > Soil > Temperate... | reverse complement strand
GAGCCATCGGCGTAGTCATGGCGCTGGCAGCCAACGTGGACAGCGCTGCGTCGTACATAGGCATGGTCATCGGCATCGCCGCGATTGCGCTGACCGTGTTGCTGTTCTTCTGGTTGGGAGGGCCGCTGGTGCGGCGGTTGGGACCCAATGCGGTCGGAGCCATCAACAAGATTTTCGGCTTCCTGATTCTTGCTATTGCTGTGCAACTGGTGTGGGACGGCGTGGCCGACTTTCATAGCTAGCGTTCGCTGACTACCAGACTGGGCGAGCAGATGACCTTGACGCAAAATCAATCTTCTTCGCGCGAGTGGAATTCCGAAGTCTATCACCGGCTTTCCGGACCACAGGTCAGTTGGGGGAGGAAGGTCCTGTCGCGTTTGCGGCTGCGCGGAGACGAGGTGGTGCTCGACGCCGGATGCGGCACCGGGCGGCTAACTGCCGAATTACTTGACGCCCTGCCCCGCGGCTGGGTAGTCGGCATAGACCTCTCGCAGAACATGTTGAGATCTGCACGTGAGCACCTCGCACATTTCAAACCTCGCGCGAATCTGGCCCCGAATCTGGTCGTTTGTGATCTTTTGCGCCTGCCGTTCGAGGCCTGCTTCGACGGGATCGTGAGCACAGCGGCATTCCATTGGGTACTCGACCACGATCAATTGTTTGCGAACCTTCGCCGGGCGCTGGTTCCCGGAGGATGGCTGGAAGCCCAGTGCGGAGGCGGACCGAACGTGGCCGCCCTGCGCGAACGTGCGGACGAACTGGCGGCGACTCCGAAATTTGCCTCGTTCTTCGCGGGCTTCCGTGAGCCGTGGCTTTTTCAGGATCCAGAGGGCGCAGCGCAGACCCTTCAACGCGCCGGGTTCGTCGAAGTCGAGACCTCGATTGAAGCCGCGCCCACTGTCCTCGACAGTGCGGGACAGTACAACGAGTTTGTGCGTAACATTATTCTGCGACGGCATCTGGAGAACATTCCATCCGAACAACTTCGGGCAGAATTCATGGCAGAGCTGACGGATCGAGCTTCGGTGGATGAACCGCCTTTTTCATTAGACTACTGGCGTCTCAACCTGCGGGGTTGCGCAGGATAAGACGACCGTGAGGGTGAGTCCCAACTCCTGCGGCCCACCTTTGGAATTGACTTCGTGACCGCGTATGGGCGACTGTGGAAATCCGCTGAAAAAATACTCTGGAAACTGCTCTCGAAAGCCACTCTTGTGGCCGTTTCATTCCGGGAAAATCTAGGTTTCCGGGGATACCCCCCTCCCCCCACCCTTTGAATGCCCTGACCGGCGCGGGTTTTGCAGGTACTAATATACTTGACTAACCAGAGCGGAGAAGGCCACCAGCGACACGGCGACTACCTCGATAAGAACATGCATCCGGGGAGCAAGTGAGAACTCAACCGAGGCGCCATTTTCACGCGGACGAAGCTTCTTCGTAGAACGGCGAATCCACCAGAACAAAAGCATGAATGGAGACACGAACAAGAATCTCAAGAGAACCGCACCAAATACTAAGGCGATTGCCTTCACGTGATACCTCGTGCATGCCTCGGGAGGGCGGTCCTCAAGAGCACCTACTTCAGCGACACGAGCCGCTCCACCAGCTCCGAATAGTCCTTCTTCTCGATTCCATGCACCTGCTTGTTGTATTCGTCCACTTTCGACGAATAGTTCATCGAGCAGAATTTCGGGCCGCACATGGAGCAGAAGGCTGCCTCTTTGTAGTAGTCGTCGGGCAGGGTTTCGTCGTGCATCGAGCGCGCCGTCTCGGGGTCTAGGGAGAGCGCGAACTGCTTTTCCCAATCGAATTTATAGCGGGCGTAGCTGAGGGCGTCGTCGCGGTCGCGGGCGCCGGGGCGTCCGCGGGCGATGTCGGCGGCGTGGGCGGAAATCTTATAGGCAATGATGCCGTCTTTCACGTCTTTTTCGTTTGGCAGACCGAGATGCTCTTTGGGCGTGACGTAGCAGAGCATGGCCGCGCCGTACCATCCAATCATGGCCGCGCCGATCGCGGATGTGATGTGGTCGTAGCCAGGAGCGATGTCCGTGACCAGCGGGCCCAGCGTATAGAACGGCGCTTCGTAGCAGAGCTCGACTTCTTTTTCGACTTGCTCTTTGATCTTATCCATCGAGACGTGGCCGGGACCCTCGATCATCACCTGCACGTCGTGCTGCCAGGCGATTTTCGTGAGTTCGCCCAAAGTTTTAAGTTCGGCGAACTGGGCTTCGTCGCTGGCGTCGGCGACGCAGCCAGGACGCAGGCCGTCGCCCAGCGAAAAGCTGACGTCGTACTTCTTGAAGATTTTGCAGATGTCGTCGAAATGCTCGTAGAGGAAATTCTGTTTGTGGTTGTAAGCCATCCACTGCGCGAGGATAGCGCCGCCGCGGCTTACGATCCCGGTAATGCGCTTGGAAATCAGCGGCAGATACTGGATAAGCACGCCGGCGTGAATCGTCATGTAATCGACGCCCTGCGCGGCCTGCTCTTCGATCACTTCGAGCATCACTTCGGCACTCAAATCTTCAACGCGCTTGACGCGCGCGATGGCTTCATAAATCGGCACCGTGCCGATGGGAACCGGCGAATGTCGCAGGATGGCTTCACGAATTTCGTGAATGTTGCCGCCGGTCGAGAGGTCCATCACCGTGTCTGCGCCGTAATGCACGGCGGTGTGCAGCTTTTTCAGTTCCTCATTGATCTCGGATGTCACTGCCGAGTTGCCGATGTTGGCGTTGATCTTGCACAGCGAGGCCACGCCGATCGCCATTGGCTCCAGTTCCGGATGATTGATGTTGGCCGGAATGATCAGGCGGCCGCGGGCCACTTCGTCGCGCACCAGTTCGGGCGAAAGCTTTTCGCGGTGGGCGATATAACCCATTTCTTCAGTGACCACGCCCTGACGCGCGTAGTGCATCTGCGAGAAGTTGCCATCGGTGTTTTCGCGCCTGCGCTGGGCAAGCCACTCTGCGCGGGGCTTGGGGACGCTGGAACCCTTGTTTCCATTCATGGGAGTGCTGCCGGTTGGAGTCATGAAAGGCTTTCCCTCACGTCTATTTGGTGAACCCGATTATATACCTGCGAATAACTAGTCGGGCTTACGCGGGGATGCGGCCGCGCCGAGGATTTTCAGCGCCTCTTCCAAAGCGGCATCGCGACCGTCACGCAAGTCTTCTCGTGAAAAGAAGTTAAGACGGATATCGGGAGGGACCCCAGTTGCATCAAACGCCTTTCCAGCGCTGGTCAAGTAGACTTCATTCGGCAGATCAAACTGCCATCCATTCGGAAGGTGGCGGATGAGTACATCGGAGAAGACGCCCTGCGTGTTGAGGCCGATGCGGGTCACGTGAGGCTCTCGCTGCATCAGAGCCATGGTGAAGGTTTCGCCGGCGCTCACCGTATCCGGGCCTGTCAGCAGAACAACATTTCCTCGAAAGCCGGGCCGCTTGGCTGGCACAACCGAGACCTCCTGGGGATCGGTGAAATGCAGCGTACCCGTGAGATTGTTTCGCGTCACCTTCGAATAAGCCAGGTATTTGTGATCGGTGAGCCGTGAAGCGATCTCGATTCCCAGTGGGTCGTCGCCACCTTTATTAAGGCGCACGTCGACAACCAGCCCGCTCAGTCTGCCCGCGTCTTCAAAAATCGAGTCCAGAGCGGATTGCAGCGCATGCGAGGCGTCGCTGTAAATGTACTTCTCTACGTAGCCATAAAACGCGGTGACACGAAGATAGCCCACTGAGTGATCGAGCATTCCAAATTGCACATGTCCGTTGCAAAATGAGCGCAAGCCTCCACGCACGTAGCGCGAGTCGATAACACTCTCCGCCTTCTTCCAATCCTCCGCTGCCAGGTGGGCGGCATCTTGGCGCGATCCGTCAAACTCCTGCTTGAGGTCTGGGGCTTCGATTCCGGTATGTGTGTCATGAAGCGGTTCAATCATTTGGCGGAATATGGCGAACAACTCTTCGGGCTTTGTTGCCGCGTTTACCCGAGGACGGAATTTATTGTCGATCGATTTCCAATCGAAATGGCGCAGATCGAAAAAGGCATATTGCTCGGCAAAGGTTTGCCAAAAGACGGCATAGTTTTCCTGCGGGTTGTTCTCCGGAGCGTGGTTGCAGGTTTCCGGACGCTGCGAAGTTCGATGCAAGAAAATGTCGGCAGCCGTGCCGTCGGGATGGAGACGCCGAACGTCGACAGACGGCCCGTCAGAAAGCCGGAAGATATTGTTCCCGCTGAAGACCATCTCCCGACCGCCTGAACCGGGATCGCGTTTCGCGGTCCAGCCCGCAATGCAACTGACGGAAGTCAATTCATAAGCTTGCAGGCTCTGGTCGCTGACCTCCAGCAGAAGGCCGTAGCCATCCGATAGCCACAGACCATTCGCAGAGGCTGACCCTTGCTGAGCTGACAAGGGCGAAATGGCGAGGAAGAAAAGTAGAGTCGCCCCGACGAGATTCTTCAAACTAACCATTGTTGACCCTTGCCTCTGCTTAACTTTGACTCGCCGACGAGCGCAAAGTCACCGGGCCATTGAGACCCGGGATCCTGAGAGTTCCTGACTGCAAGACCTAGCGGTTATTTGCAGAGCAGTGGCTATTGCGACTGCATTGCGCATTCTATCGAAGTGCAACCTCCAGGACCTTGGGTGCGGACATTGCCAACCGCATTCTTGATGTGAATGGCGGCCATCGCGGCGGGATAGGTCCACCAGAACCTGCGAATGACGCGGTCGCCGGGGAGCCAGGAATGAGATTTCTTTAGTTCGTAGGTCAACAGGAATTCTGCTCCGTACACAACGAGACCCTTAACCATGATGGGTTGGTTCGGCGGCGCGCTCGTGACCCAGGGAGCGCCGGCGGCGAATTCCCGGTCGAGCACAAGCTGGCGGCTGGTAAAACGGAAACTCTCGGCTCCTCCGAGCGCGCCCATCACGACGAAAAACTTCTTGTCGAAGACCTTCTCAGGCTTCGCTGAGGAAGGCGCGGATGTTGTCTGCATCGGCGCCATGGGGAGCCCCTCGGGCGCGATTTTGTTGAAATCAGTTGTTTGAGCGGCAAGCCGGCCTGCCAGTAATAACGCAAAGATGAGCCAATCAACGACGAACAAATATATTTTCACGCCACTCCTGACGGTTTGGGCGCTGCAGCGGGGGCCGGCAGTCGCGGGTTGCGCCGGGCAAGTTTTTCGCCGGCGTGTCTCTAAGGGAGCAGGTCCTCGTCCAACCGTCCGTGCGTTTAGTTCAACGAAATACGCCCGTTTTCCGGCTTTGGCTTGAACCGTTCGCAGCTCGACGCGCAAGACTTTCGTCGAACCTATGTCTAATGTTTCCCTCTCACACGCTCCTGAGAGAGAAGGGCAGACGAGGCTGGCGGTTCGGGTTGCGCTCGCAACCTTTCTAATGTTCGGCTCTAATGTTCAGCCCCGCCGACCTCAAATGAAACTGCACTGCGCCACCTTCCCTCCTTGCTCATTCAGGAGTGCGGGGCCTAAAATCTCAAACGTTCGTTCGAAAAGGAGAAGTTCGAATGCGAGTCTGTTGTTTCTTGCCGGTCCTGCTGCTTCCAATGAGTGTCGTCAGCTTCGCTCAGACATCATCCTCCGCCAATTCCTCCACCAAGCCTGCTTATGGTTCCAGTCTCGATACCATCGACCGGAGCGTCGATCCTTGCGTAGATTTCTACCAGTACGCCTGTGGCAGCTGGATCAAGAGCGCCGAGATTCCTGCCGACCAGTCGAGGTGGGGCGGCTTCAATGAAGTCCGCGAACGCAATCGCAGCATCGAACACGACATTCTGGAAAAGGCGGCGGCCGGCGGCGCAGGCCGCGATGGCATCGATCAGCGCATCGGCGATCTCTATGGCTCCTGCATGGACGAAAAAGCGGTGAATGCAAAAGGCATCGCCCCGCTACAGCCAGAGCTCGAGCGCATCGCGGCAGTGAAAGACAAGGGTGCGCTCATTGACGAGTTGGCACACTTGAATCTGGTCGGAGGTACTTCGCTTTTCAGTTTCTACTCATCGTCTGACCTGCACAATGCGGATGAGGTCATCGCCTACATCGATCAGGGCGGCTTGTCCTTGCCCGACCGCGACTACTACCTCAAGGACGACCCAAAGATGAAGGACATGCGGCAGCACCTGGTCGAATATGTCACGCAGACGTTTACGCTGGCGGGCCGGACCCCGCAGCAGGCCGCGGATTCGGCGCAGACCGTGCTCCGCATTGAGACCTCGCTGGCCAAGGGTGCGATGGACCGCACGGCGCGCCGCGACCCCAAGAACCTGGATCACAAGATGAGCCGCGACGAAGCCATTGCTCTCGGACCCAATTTCTATCTCAACCGCTACTTCACTGCTGTGGGCGCGCCCAAGTTCACTCAGCTCAACGTGACGAATCCTGATTTCTTTAAGCAGGTGAACGGCGTTCTGGAATCCGAATCGCTGGACTCGCTGAAGACGTACGTGAGTTGGCATGTGCTGAACGCGGCAGCGCCGTGGCTTTCGCAGCCCTTCGTCGATGCCAACTTCAAGTTCCAGCAGAACCTCAACGGCCAGAAGGAAATTCAGGCGCGCTGGAAACGCTGTGTGAGCCTTACCGATCGCGAACTGGGCGAGGCGCTGGGGCAGAGATACGTGGAACTTACCTTTGGAGCGGAAGCCAAGCAGCGCATGCTGAAGATGGTGGATGCTCTGGAGAAGTCTCTCGACGAAGACGTTCAAGAGCTCTCCTGGATGAGCGACGAAACGAAAAAGCAGGCCAAGGTGAAGCTAGATGCGATTCGCAACAAGATCGGCTATCCCGAGGTATATCGCGACTACAGTTCGGTAACGATCAAGCGCGACGACTTGCTGGGCAACGTGGCTCGCACCAACGAATTCGAGTCAAAACGCGATATTGCGAAAATCGACAAGCCGCTCGACCGCAAGGAATGGGGCATGACGCCTCCGACGGTAAATGCCTATTACAGTCCGTCGTATAACGAAATCGTGTTTCCGGCGGGCATTTTGCAGCCGCCGTTTTTTGACAACGCCATGGACGACGGCTTGAACTTTGGCGCGATTGGGTTGGTCATCGGTCACGAACTCACCCATGGCTTCGACGACCAGGGGCGCAAGTTCGATCCGCAAGGCAATCTGCACGACTGGTGGACCGATCAGGACGGTAAAGAATTCGAGAAGCGAGTCAGTTGCGTGGCCGACGAGTACTCGAACTTCGTCGCCGTCGACGACCTCAAACTGAATGGCCGCCTCACGCTGGGTGAGAACACCGCCGACAACGGCGGCGCACGCATCGCCCTGATGGCGCTCGAACACATGATCGCCGATGACAAGACCGGAAAAGAGGGTCAGAAGATCGACGGCTACACGCCCGAGCAGCGCTTCTTTCTGGGATTCGGACGGGTGTGGTGTGAAAAAACGCGTCCTGAACAGTCCCGAGTGTGGGTGCTCACGGATCCCCACTCGCCGGGCAAATACCGGGTCGACGGCGTGGTGCAGAACATGCCGGAGTTCCAGAAGGCGTGGGGATGTAAGCCCGGGCAGCCCATGGTGGCGGAGAACGCCTGCCACGTCTGGTAGTGGAATGCGTCGCAAAAAGTGTGGGGACAACCGCTTTCGGCTGCCCCTACCACCCCTGAGTCGAGAGAGCGACGTTCGCTCCGCTTCACTTCGTTGCCGGAAGTGAGCGCCGAGCCAACTCCATTTCAATCCCTTCCGGGAATACCGTCGTTCCCCCTTGCGCGGTCTTAGATTGAGTCGTTAACAAGGTCACGCCCGCAACACCGGCGGTGTGCGCCGCATCCAAAACCTTCACGACGCTCGCGTAAGGCACTCGGGCGTCCGCCTTGATATAGAGAGTCTGTGTGTGATGAGGCGGGTGAGCCTTGAGCTTTTCCGCCAGCGTATCGGGTGTGACGGGATCGATTCCCAAGTAGAGTGCTCCGCTGTCTGTCACGGTGATAATCAGTGCTTCCTGGCTGTCCGCGTCGGGCACCGGCACCGCGGTGCGGGTCGGCGCCAACTCCACACTGATCCCTTCTTGCATTGCCTTTGTGGTGGGCGAATCCGCCTCCGTTTTGCGGGTCAGCTCCAGTCCCTTGTCTGAATCTGTTGTCTCATCCAGTTTCCAGAGCCGAGCCTCGTCGGACCCAGCAAGCGTCATGCGAAACCTGACATTCGGGCCAAGTTCCGAACACCCGTGGCACACATGATGCTGGACTTCAAACGTGAGGGTCCTGCCTTCGACCTGCGGCGACACCAAGGGTACGGCGGTTTGGCGCGCCACATGCCACGGACTGTTGGGATCATCGCGTTTCTGGAAATAAAAGACGACCGAGCCATCGATCTTCCCGTCAGACTCCCGAATCTTTAGGCTAATTCCCGGGAGGCCGTTCATTTGCCCTTCCCACGTCCCGGCGAACGAAGCGTCCGCCGGGGCTGCTGCCGCGGGCTGCGCAGCTACCGAAGGCAAAATACTTACAGCTAAGATTACCGCAATCAGGCACGCTTCAAATAGATACTTCATAGGGTGTTCCTCCTTTCGATCGATTCTGTTGAAATGACTAGGGTTTCGCTCCGCCGAGTGATGCGGTCGCGAGCGTTCCGCTCAAACCCATCGTCTCCACGGCTGATGACGGCACAATCACCATCGAGCCTTTTTCCTTAATCGCCTCGTAAAGCATATTCATGGCGCGCAGATGCAAGGCCACTGGGTTTTCGGCATAGGCCGCGGCGGCTTGCACAAAGCTGTTGGAGATTTCAGTTTCCGCCTGACCGAGAATGATTCGCGCCTGCCGCTCACGTTCGGCCTGCGCCTGGCGAGACATCGCATCTTCCAGACCTTGCGGAATTCTTACGTCGCGAATTTCCACCGACTGCACCGTAATGCCCCACGGATTTGTTTTCTCATCGAGAATGCGCTGCAGTTCGCGGCCTAGCGTCTCGCGCTCAGTAATCATCTGAGCCAGTTCGTGACGCCCGATCGACTCCCGCAGCGCGGTCTGGGCACTCATGTTGATGGCGTCAATGAAGTTTTCCACTTCCAGAATGGACTTCTCCGCATTCCACACCAGCCAGAACACAATCGCGTCCACGTTGACCGGCACGGTGTCGCGGGTCAGCGTCGATTCAGCCGAAACACTGGCCACGCGCACTCGCTGGTCCACATACGCGCTCAATGTCTCCACGATGGGGACAATGTGGAACAGGCCCGGCCCGCGCAGGCCGACATAATGGCCCAAGCGCAGCACCGCGACCTTCTCCCACTGCCGCACGACCTTGATGGCGAACAGGAGGTAGATGCCCAGGGCGGCGCCGGCGATGATCCCCGCGGGATGATGAACGGCGGCGGTGACGATTGCTCCCACCAACAGGCAGATGACAAATAATGATCTCCCGATGCCGCTGATTTGACCAATTTCGATTCTTGTCATGGCTTCTATCTCCTTTGCGTGGAATGAGGCACTAACTCGTACAATCGATCAAGCAGTTCTTCAACCGTGAACCCTGCGGCCCCGGCGCGAGCAGCGAATTCGCCAGCCAGTTGGGCGAGCTGCCGCTCCCGCTCCGCATTGCTTTTGACGATCTTCTTGTTGCTGATGAAGGTCCCGGATCCCTGGTGGGTTTCGAGCGTGCCACTGAGTTCGAGCTCCCGATAGGCGCGCAGAACGGTGTTCGGATTGATGGCAAGATCGACTGCTAGTTGCCGCACGGTGGGAAGTTGATCGCCGGCGGCGAGCGCTCCGGCTGCCATGCCCGCCCGAACCTGGTCGATGATCTGGCGGTAGACCGGAACTCCGCTGCGCAAGTCCAGCTTGAGCTGGAAACCCTGAGAGTTGGCGGGGGTGCGTCCCATGCGTATCAGTGTACTATACTACTAGTACAATAAGTCAAGAAGAAAATTCAATCAATATCCGTAGCTGAGGCGCCGGCTTTCGACCCCAAGAAAAGCGAGCGGGACGGACCGGCCGCGACAGTTGAGTTGACGAAGAAATGACAAGCGATTTACGGCGCGATGACAATCCCTTCTTGTTCGTCCCCTACTCTCGATCCATATCGAGCGATTAACCCCCTGCGAATTTAACCAGTGAATGGGCCGCTGTTTCAGCGGTCAGGCTGAGGTATTGCCTTGTCCAGACATGGCAGCCTGCGGCACAGGAAACGAGGAGAAAACACATGAAGAAAATCGGTAGCTATATCTATGCATTGGCTCTTGTCATTTGCCTGGGCACGACGGCGATGCTCGCAGTCAGCAACCACAATGTGAAGTCAAACCCAAGTGTTGAAACCGGGCTTGCATCCGACGGGGCATTCCGCGACGGCTTTTACCTGGGCAAGCTCGCAGCGGAAAGCGGCCAGGCGCCGCGCCCGGCCATCGGCAGATGGTCCGCTGACCAGGACCGTTTCAAGTTTGCAGCCGGGTATCGCCGTGGATACAGCGAATCCGTCACCAGCGCAGCAGCAAACGCTGCACTCGCCCAGTCAACGGAGTAAGGCTCGGCCACGCGCTGAGTCGAAATAGGTTTTTACAAAACGAGAATTCTGAATCGAGGTGAATTTATTATGCAAGCGAAGAAGCTAATATCCATATCTGCTCTTACCCTGGCAGTCTGCGTCTCCACACCCTACGCGGTGCGGGCTGGCGGGGCGCCCCCAAGCGCAAGCGCCACCGGCGCAGCGAGCGTGAAAGGTATCGTGAAGTTCGAAGGTACGGTACCGAAGCCCAAGCTGATCAGCATGTCTGCCGATCCAAGCTGCGCCAAGGAACATCCATCGCCCGTGTTCGCTCAGGAGGTCATGACGGATTCGAAGGGCGACTTGCAGAACGTGGTCGTGTTCGTTTCCGAGGGCCTGGGCGATCGCACATTCGATGCTCCCACGCAGCCGGTTGTCGTCGAACAGAAAGGCTGCATGTACGAGCCGCACGTACTGGCGGTGCGGGCGAATCAGCCGTTGCATGTAGTGAACGACGACCCCACCTCGCACAACATTCATCCCACGCCCGCGAACAATCGCGAATGGAACAAGGCAGAGCCGCCGGGATCGAGTCTCGACGAATCATTTGCCCGGGAAGAGATTGCCATTCCGGTGAAGTGCAACGTGCATCCCTGGATGCACGGTTACGTCGCGGTGTTCAAGCACCCGTATTTCGCGGTGACGGGCAAGGACGGCAGTTTCGATCTGAGCAGTCTTCCGCCTGGTACCTACACCATCAAAGCGTGGCACGAGAAGCTGGGCACGTCCACGCAGACGATCACGATCGGAGCCAATGAGACCAAGGAGATCAGCTTCGTCTTCAAAATGTAGTTCCTTCAGTGTTTTACTGGCGCAAAGCCCTTGCGGCGTTGTTCGCTGTAGCGGTGCAGCGCGTCGAGGATGATGGGATACGCTTCCCTGGCGGGGCGTATCTCGTCCACCTCGACGGCTTTGCCTTCGAGCTGCTTGTAGTCCTGAAAGAAGCGCCGCAGCATGAGCAGGCGGTGCGGCGGCATCTCCGCGGCCTCGTGGTAGGAGTTGAATTCGGGATCTTCTGTGGCGACGGCAATGATCTTATGGTCTTGCTTGCCGGCATCGATCATCGTCATCAGCCCAATCGTGCGGGCGTGAATGATGGTGAGCGGGACCACGGGTTCCTGGCACAGCACGAGAACATCGAGGGGATCGTCGTCCTCGGCCAGCGTCTGCGGAATGAAGCCGTAGTTCGCCGGATAATAAACGGCGGAGTAGAGAATGCGATCCAGCTTGATCAGGCCGCTGGCTTTATCCAGTTCGTACTTCACACTCGATCCGAAGGGGATCTCGATGACGCAGTCGAATTCCTCGGGTAGCTTGTCACCGGGAGTTACGTCGTGCCAGGGATGGATCATGGGATTGTAGAGTCACTTTCATTCTAGCGGAGGAAGCTGGGCTAGTGTGTCCCTCCCCAATCTTGATTCTGCTTGCGTCGTCGCGTAGTCTTGGTGAAGGCATTCCGTTTATGTCGAACCAAGGCAAGACCTATCTAAAATTCGGCGCGGCCTCGGTCTTGATTGTTTTCCTGCTTGGCTACCTCGCTTATACCGGCGTCCAGGACAGCAAGAGCTACTACGTCACCATCAGCGAGCTTCACAAGATGGGCAATGGCGCATACTCCAAGCGATTGCGGGTCGCGGGGAACGTGCAGCCGGGCTCGATCAGGCGCACTGGAACGCACGTGCAATTCGTGTTGATGGAACAAGACCAGTTGCTCTCGGTGGATTACATCGGAACTGAGGCGCCTCCCGACACTTTCAAGGATGACTCCCAGGCTCTGGCCGATGGCAGCTTTGGCCACGACGGCGTCTTTCATGCCAAGGCACTGCAAGCCAAGTGCGCCTCGAAGTATGCGCCGCAGCAGCCCGGCGCTCCCGCCAATGGCATGCCCTCCAGCCAACCTCCAAAAAGCATAACGCAGGTACAACCTAAATCGAGCGGGATGGCGAACTAGTCCCGGTACAGTATTCTGCCTTGCTCTGAACCGGACGACAAAGGCCAGCGAAAGCGCCGGCCAGGGTTGATGAGATAACGATGGTGCTCTACTTCTGCGTGCTCACTTCTGCATGCTGTCGTTCTTCATGCTGTCCGCCGCCATCTTGAGCGACATGACATGAACTTCTTTCTTATCGGCATAGACGTGCGCATTGAGTGTGACGTGGTGTCCTTCATGGCCTTTCAC
>Ga0307476_10001870_pt1 | contig 12697 bp, 16 predicted proteins | sample atmos_gasesECM2C_2_FD_203314 | JGI IMG/M metagenome (GOLD analysis project Ga0307476, IMG submission 203314) | Hardwood forest soil microbial communities from Morgan-Monroe State Forest, Indiana, United States - atmos_gasesECM2C_05 | ecosystem: Environmental > Terrestrial > Soil > Temperate... | reverse complement strand
TCGGTTCCTGCTCGAACTTCACCAATTGATTGTCGACGGTATCCAGGCTCTCGCTGGTCTCCGTCAAAAACTCTCTCAAAAGATCGTCCATGAAATCCGGCCTTCACCCTAGGCGTGCGCGCGATGCGCGTTCCGAGTGTGGCCAGCTTCTCTGCAAACCGTTTAATATTGGTTGAGTAAATGGAAAAGAACGGGCTCAACAAATAGATAAGCGAAACCCGTAAAATGCCGGGCGCGTTACTTTTCATTAACGATCAGCGCCAGGCGGCTGCGAACCCGCCGTCATTTAAGGCCCGGCGCAACCCTCACGCCGCGCTCACCACCATCGCTTCGCCGCTCGCCGCGAGCGAAACCTTCAAGCCGCAGGCCTGTGCCAGCAGGCGCGTGTAATACGGCTGCACCGAATGAGCGTCGGTTGCAGCGAGCTCCCCGGAACTCAACAGATCGGCAATATTCTGCGGCAGCCGGGCATTGAGACCGCTCGCAGTGACGCGAAAGCTCATCGCCTCGCCCTCGCCGACCGGATCGACCGTGAGCGTGCCGCCGCGCGGGATCGTGTGCTGCGCAATCACCAGCATATTGAGCAGCAGCTTGACGCGATTCTTCGGCAACAAGAGCCGCGGCAGGTTCCAGGCGATCGTGGTCTTGCCATCCTCGATATGACCCTTGGCCATCGCCTGCGCGTCGCCGAGATCGATCTGGGCGCCGGCGCTTCCTGCCGCCCCGAACGCCAGGCGGCAGAACTGCAGCCGCGCGGAGGCGGTTTTGGCGCTTTTGCGGATCAGATCCAGCGCAAAGTCCTTGTCCTCGGGCTTGGGATTGTCGTCCAGCACCTCCAGCCCGTTGACGATCGCGCCCACCGGGCTGATGAGATCGTGACAGACCCGCGAACACAGAAGTGCTGCGAGTTCGAGGGCATCGGGGGTGGGACCGGCGGCACCAGACATGAAGCGTTCCTGAAAGTCGATGACAGCGCTACCCAAACGAATCGCGCAAGGTAAGGTACGGGCTTGATACACTGCGAAGGCGCGGCCTGCCAACACGAAGCCGGCCGCGATCCTCCGCTCATTCCGTTACACAGGAATTTAAGGCTTTTCATGGGCCCGCCGACCAACTCCCCGGTTTCACCGCAATCGATCGATCGGAGCGCCATCGCCCGCCTCGTGGCGCCGCTGACCGAACTTGTCGCGCGTGCCGGATCGGCGATCATGGCGGTCGAGCGCACATGCATGCGCGTCGACGGCAAGACTGACGGCTCGCCGGTGACCGAAGCCGACCTCGCCTCGGACCGCATCATCGCGGATGGCCTTAAGCAGTTCGCGCCCGAGATCCCGGCGCTGTCGGAAGAGCGGCTGGCGGAGTTCTGCGGAAACTGTCCAAAGCTGTTCTTCCTGATCGATCCGCTCGACGGCACCAAGGAGTTCGTCGCCGGCCGCGACGAATTCACCGTCAATCTGGCGCTGGTCGAGAACGGCACGCCCTTGCTTGGTATCGTCGGCGCACCGGCGCTGGGCCTGATCTGGCGCGGCCTGGTCGGCCATGGCGCGGAGCGGCTCGCGATCGGCGCGCGCCTCGGTGAACCCCAGCCGATCCGCACGCGGCCGTTCCCGAAAGCCGGCCAACCCTGGATCGCGGCCGTCAGCCGTTCGCACGGCGATACGGCGACTGAAGCCTTTATCGACGCGCGACCCGGCGCGGTCCGCGAAAAGCTCGGCTCGGCCGTCAAGTTTGCACGCGTTGCGGAGGGTGCGGTTGATATCTATCCGCGCCTTGCGCCAACCAGCGAGTGGGACGTCGCGGCCGGACATGCGCTGGTGACGGCGGCGGGCGGGACAATCACGAATCCGGCAGGCGGCGAGGTGCGCTTCGGCGGCGGAAACAAGGACTTCATCGTGCCGGGCTTCATCGCCTGGGGCGATCCCGGCGCGAGCTAGACCCAGCGATCGCCGGCCAAACCCTCATCCTGAGGAGCCGCGTGAGCGGCGTCTCGAAGGATGAGGCCAACATCGGGGCCTCATGGTTCGAGACGCGCTAGCTCCGCTATCGCTCCTCACCATGAGGGTTTGATTGAATTACTGCGCCAACTGATCCTCGAGCGAGGGCCAGCGCAAGTTTGCCTCTTTCAGGTAAGGCGCGGGGTTGGCGGCAAAGGAATCGCGGGTGTCCTCGCGCCCGAACAGGTAGAGCCGATCGCCGGCGACGGTCCAGAACAGCGGGTTTCCCGCCACCGTGATCCCGCGCGCGAGGTCGACCGGATCGTAGCCGCCGAACTGCGGACCATAGATATCCGGATGCGCGATAAAGGAGGCGCGATTGCCTTCGTTGCGGAATCGCCAGACTGCCCCGCCCTGCGCGACCTCGAAATCCGGCAAGCCCACTTCAGGGCGGTGGTCGATGAAATAGCACAGCGGATCGAACCCCTCGATGGCGAGGCCGCTGTACCGGTTGGTGACCACGCGCTCGGTGGTGGAGGCGCGGGCGGCCGAGCCAGAACCGGCGAACTCGCCCCCAACCGGCCATAAAGCCATGAGGCTGAACGCTATCCAGGCAATTCCGGGACGAAAATGTCGTTTGGTGCTCATCCGCTTTGCTTCCTGCCGTTGTGCCGTCATAGTTGATCCAGATAACATCCGAGTCGGGGGATACCGGTCCGGGATGCCGGTTCAGCCTAAATTCATGCTGGTCAGCATTAGGTTAAGGCCGGGACCCGGATTCGATATTTAGGGGTAGATGGATGTCTTTCGCCACTCGACTGGCGGTTCTCGCCGCGATGACCCTCGCGCTGATAGCCGTGCCTGTTTCCGCGCAGCAGGCGGCGCCGCCGCCGGACCTGCCGCCGCCGCAGCGCCAGCCGGACCCCAATCACTACGCGCCGGACGAACTGGTGGGCGCCGGGCACAAATTCTTCGGCAACGTTTCGCGGGGGCTCGCTTCGGTGATCGAGCGTGCGGTCAGCCAGTGGGGCCTGCCGAATGGCTACATCCTGGGCGAGGAAGGCTCGGGCGCTTTTGTCGCCGGCCTGCGCTATGGCGAGGGCACGCTCTACACCAAGAACGCCGGCGACCTGAAGGTGTACTGGCAGGGCCCCTCGGTCGGCTTCGACTGGGGCGGCGATGGCGCGCGCACCATGACGCTGGTCTACAACCTGCCGGCGACAGCCGCCATCTATCAGCGCTTCGCCGGCATCGACGGCTCCGCCTACATCATCGGCGGCTTCGGCATGACGGCGCTGACCGCCAACAACATCGTGCTGGTGCCGATCCGCTCGGGTCTGGGCTTAAGGTTAGGCGCCAATATCGGCTACCTGAAGTATACGCCGCACGCGACCTGGAATCCGTTCTGATCCCACTGCCCAAGAGCGGAGCAGTAGTTTTCCCGGACTGGAACGCGCCCAAAGGGACTGGCCTTTGCCCTGCGCGGCGTGGCATTGTCGGTTAATTGTTCGTTGAGTCTCGTTTCAGTTGAGTGGAGGCCTCATGGTCGAGCCGATCATGTATCTGGCGATCGGTTTTCTGGTCGCGATGCTGCTCGGTCTGACGATCGTGCCGCTGGTGCATAACCGTGCGGTGCGGCTGACCACGCGGCGCATGGAAGCGGCAACCCCGCTGTCGATGGCGGAAATCCAGGCCGACAAGGACCAGTTGCGCGCGGAGTTTGCGATGTCGGCGCGCCGGCTCGAGATGAGCGTCGACCAGCTCAAGCACAAGACGACCAGCCAGCTCGCCGAACTCGGCAAGAAGACCGATGCGATCAACCGCATGAAGGTCGAACTCGGCGAGAAGAACGCGACGATCTTTGCACTGGAAGCGCGCGAGAAGGCGGTGAAGGAACAGCTTCGCGCCACCGAAGAGGAATTCGTCACCAAGACCGAGGCGCTGCGTCAGGCCGAGAAGGCGCTGACCGACAAGCAAAGCGAACTCGCGCGGATCAACGCCGAACTGAACGACCGCGCGACCATGGCCGAGAGCCGCAAGGTCGAGCTTGTCGCGGTTCACACCCAGATCGATGCCTTGAAGAATCGCGTCGGCGATGCCGAGAAGGAATTCGCCGCAACACAGGTGCGGCTCGAACACGAGCGCGGCCAGTCGGAAGCCGCAAGCCGCGACCTCACGGAAGCGCGCAGCCGTGTCGAAAATCTGAGCCAGCGCGTCACTGACCTCGACCGGCAGTTGATCATGCAGGTCAAGGAAGCCGAGCTGCTCGGCAATCGCGTCAACGATCTCGAAGGGCGGCTCGCCACGCAAGGCAAGCTGCTCGCCGAGCGCGACTATGAGGTCAACCAGTTGCGCCAGGCCAGGGATGTTGCCGAACGCACGGCCAAGGAATTGCGCGACGAACTCAACGTGACCAATTCAGGCTCGTGGCCGGCGATCGACAAATTGAAGACGGAGAAGGCAGCGCTCGAAGAGCAGTTGCGCGTGGCGCGCGAAGAGCGATCGAAGCTGCAACGCGACATCAACGCGATCCAGCAGCAGGCGGAATCCTCCTGGGCCACCGAGCGCATGGAGAATGCGCTGTTGCGCGAACGCATCAACGACATCGCCGCCGAGGTGGCCAAACTCGCGATCCAGCTCGAGGGGCCGAACTCGCCGATCGAGGCGCTGCTCGCCGCCGAGCCCACGAAGCCTGCGAATGGCGCAGCCGCCAACGGCAATGCGGAAGGCGGCGGCACGCTGGCCGAGCGCATCCGCGCGCTGCAATCCCACGCCTCCCGCGCCCGCCAGGGGGCTTAGAGGCCTCATGGTTCGAGACGGCGCTTCGCGCCTCCTCACCATGAGGGTCTGATTGCGCTCGGTTATCCTCCTACCGCTTGCTGTGACCTCATCCTGAGGAGCATCGCCTTGAGGCGATGCGTCTCGAAGGATGCTATTGACGTGAGACCGCCTTCCCGCGGCGCCTTTCGCCCGAGTCATGCATCGTCATCGTCCCTCTGACATCAGAGGGCGCAGGGAATGCCGGGCGCTTCAACCGCACCCGCTGATGTCCCGGTTCTGACATTCGTATTTTTTCGCGGCGGGCTCGGTTACGAATGTCAGAACCAAAGGGACATCAGCAAATATCATACTCTAGTGTGGTTTCGGATTTGACATTCGCTTGGAGGACTCGCGGCTACGAAGACGCGAATGTCAAATCCACCACACTAGTTTCGCGTGGATAAGAAAAACCACACGAAGGTTAGTCACCACAGGTCAGCCGTTACGATCCGGCACTCCCTGCGCGAATGGTTTTAACGGTTTCCTTCGTGCTCGCCCCGGAGACCGGGCTTGTTGTCTCCGTCCCCGCCTGGAAGCGTTAGCTTCTTGAGCAAGTTGATATCAGCGTCGGGATATCAGGCCCACACGACTTCGCCGTCCGCCTCACGCTCGCGTTCGTCATATGCGAGCCGAGACGTCCACCGCTCCCCGCGTCCAACGTTCGTGACGATCGCGAAACGCCCCTCTTTATCGGGCACGGGATGGGCAAGATTCTGCCTTTGATTTGCGCGACGGCACAACGGCTCGCGCCTGCGACCGATTAACACGACGGGCAAATCAGTGGTGTGAGCGAAAATCGTGTCAAGTGATGAGCAATTGCTTCACTCCGTGTCCCGGGCGCATCGCGGCACGAAGTGCCGCTATGCAGAACCGGGACCCATGCGATCGCTGGATGATGGACCCCGGATCAGCAGCGCTACCTGCGCCGCTTCGCGGCGCATTGCGCGGCATCCGGGGAACGATACCGCCGCAGATGGCCCGAGTCTTCGCTTGACACCCCTGCCCTGCGCTTCGTAAATCGCACCCTTCTGGCAGCCATGGTTGCCGGGCGCATAGCTCAGCGGGAGAGCGTTCCCTTCACACGGGAGAGGTCCAAGGTTCGATCCCTTGTGCGCCCACCATGCTTCGCCCTTCGGGCTACGCATGGCGCAGCCAGTCAATCTCATAGCGAAGCATGTCCGGCGTAGCTTGAGCGCTCGCGAAAGCGAAGACGGACGAACGGCTGTCACGCCGAAGCCTTTGGCGAAGGCGGACTGTTGCCGGATAACGCACGCCTTCGGGCTCAGCATAACGCTGCACCGGATCAGGGCGATGGTGAAGCCAGCGGCTTGCCTTTCTCGATGACAAAGGTGTCGATCAGCTTGTTGCCCGATACCGAGCAAGCGTCGTGGGGCGTCTGGGGCGACGTCTCGTATGAGTCGCCCGCCTTAAGGGTCTGTTCGGGCTTCCCATCGATCTTGAGCACGAAGTCGCCCTGTATGACGTAACCGCTGTCGATCCCCGGATGGGTGTGACGCCCCGCGCAAGCGCCCGGCGCGATCTCAATAAACGCCGTCACGGTGGTATAGCCCGCCGGATAATCGATGCTACGAAGCACGGTGCGCTTGATGGCAGATTGCTGCGCGACGGCTGATCCCGCAATGGCCGACACGGTTACGCACGCGATAACAAAAATCTTAATCATCAGCATTCCCTCCTCTTGGCGGCAAACAAAAACTGACCTTCGCGTCGGGATGGGCTCATTTAACTCCACCCCGGCGTGTGATCCAATGATGCGAGTGTATCTCCTGCAAACAAGGATTGCATCTCCCGATCGGCAGTGGCCGCCAGCCCTGCCTCAGCACGGCCTTTAACGGCGGACGCAAAATACTAAATGAAAGGCACGCGACCTCGGAAAAGGGCCAGAGATCATGCCACGGACGCTCGTTGTAATTCTCTGCTCGGCGCTGATTGCGGCGTCGTCAATCCAAGCGGCCACTGCGGTGGAACGTCAACATACCCGTAAGGCAAGCCGCAAACCGCCGGTTGTCGTCAATGACCAGCGCCGCAATTCCAACTATGAACAACCCCGCGATTCCAATGTCAGCGGCTCGTGCGGTCTTTTTCCTGGCCCATGCCAATGAGAAAAGCGGCAGGCGATACCGGGGCGTAGCCGCCTCGCGCTCGCGAAAGCGAAGGCGGACACCAAAAACGCCAAATCAGGCTTTTAGTTTTGACCGGATCAAAACAGCAGCGGCGCAAGACGAAATGAATAAGCGTGGACAATGGCCCGTCGCTTTAGCTCTCGTTCTATTCACCCTCTCCTGCCCGTCATCCGCAAAAGCGGCATCTCCCGTAGAGATGATTTCGAGCTTTCGACATCAGCACGGCGAAGGCAAGGTCACGAGCGATCCGGCTCTCAATCGCATCGCGCAAGAGCAGGCCAGGGCGATGGCGGCACGAGACGTCATGGACCATGCCGTGCTCCGGCCATTCAGCGATCGCGTGGCAAATCTGGACGCCGAAAGGGCCGCTGAAAACCTGGCCCAGGGCGACGCCACTTTCGCGAAAGCCCTGGAGCAATGGATCGGATCGTACGGACACCGGCGCAACCTCCTGATGCACGAGGCGACGCGCATCGGCATCGCCAGCGCCAAAAGCCCCAAGAGCGGCGAGACCTATTGGGCGATGGTGATTGCGGGGCCCGAATTGAAGCAGAAAAAACGCGGCAAGGATGGCAAGGAAAAGCCGTGCCGGTTGATGCTGAACGACCTTTGCCTGTGACTAAAGCCGCCTGCCCTTCGCATGGCACGGCCAGTCGATCCCCCGGCGAAGCATGTCTGCCGTAGTTCTGAGCGCCCGCCGAAAGCGTGACGGCGGCTGACGGCTTTCGCGCCTTAAGCATCCCCATCACAACCGGCGGAGACGTGAGTGATCGAGAGTCACCTCCGTTTGAATGCATCGTCCGCAACGTGTTTCGCGCACCCGGCGCCTTCGATGTTAGCGAACACGCGGAAACATCCACGGGAGGGTTCACCACATGAAGATGGAAAACCCTAAATGATGATCAAGACTCTCGGCGCTGTCGCAGTCGTGACGGCGTCACTCGCAAGCCCGCTCTTCGCCCAGGACAGCACCGTCCCCCCGAAGCCGGCGCCCGCGCTGCGGCACTATCGCAGCAGCTATAATCAGGCGCAGGACCCTGCGCTCGTCGCTCCGCACGCGACGGCCGGTGAATCGTATTTTGACCACGATAGCTACGATCCCTCGCGGGTCGGCGGTCGCAACCCGAACTTCAACCCGCCGAGCTGATCGCAGGATCGCCCGCTTCGGGCCAGAACAACACGACGCCGGCGGCTCGGTTTTTACCGGGCCGCCGGCGCATGTCGCCAGCGCCGGAAGCCGCAAAAGCCGCGCGCCCAGGCTTCAACATCAGCTCAGCCTGCCAAAGCAGCTTGAACGAGTTCAGAAAACGACGAGCGGCTTCAGCCGTATCGCCGGCGGGATAAATTGCCGTGATCTGGTAGAACCACTTGCCTCTTTGAAAAAACCTCTGCTCGAAGTGACTTCCATCGCCGAAGCAATTCGACCCCAGGATTTCAAGGCCCTTTTCGGCTCCTGAAAGGGTCACCGGGGCTTCTTTTTTGGCCTGACATCGGCCGGCGAAAAAAGCGGTCGAGGTCCCGGCATCGAAATTGACGGCATCCTTCATCAGCATCGCCGCCACGAGGTAAACGGAGGCGCCGTTCTCCTGCACATAGTTGGTCGCGCGAACGACCCTGCTCTTGTTTTCCTCGGATATCGCTGTCTCGGACACTGCGACCGGCGCGGAAAATTCAATCTGAAAACCGTCAGCCGGATAGCTCTGTGGCTTCCATTCCCCTGCAACGGTGGCGACGCTTGAGCCAGCTAAGCAAACGAACCCGGATAAAAGCAAAAACGACCAGCGCCCTGACACTGCAATCCCTTGAAGATAATCCATGACCTCGCCAGAGCTTATCCGGGTTGCGAGCAAAACTTCAACAAAACGCGACAGCCGGTTTTTACCGGGCCGCCGCCGGCGACCACAGCCAGCGCGCGAGCGGAATGGCGAAGGCCGCGCCGATCAACTGCGCACCGATGAAAGCCGCGACCCCATGCGGCGCGATGCCGGCAAAGGTGTCGGACAGGGATCGGGCGATCGTCACCGCGGGGTTGGCGAACGAGGTCGAGGCGGTGAACCAGTAGGCTGCGGTGATGTAGAGACCGACGGCATATGGCACGGCCGATGGCGTGCGGGCCGCGACGCCAAAGATGGTCGCCAGCAGGCCGAAGGTGGCGATGGCCTCCGCGAGCCACTGTCCTGTGCCGGCCCGCTCCGTGAGAGAGAACTGCCAGACCGGCAGGTCGAACATCAGATGCGCGGCCCATACGCCGGCAATGGCGCCTGCGAGCTGCGCAACGACATAGGTGGCCCCATCCAGCCATGTCGTCTCGCCGCGCAGCGCGAACGCGAGCGTCACCGCCGGGTTGAAGTGGGCGCCCGACACGGGACCGAACATCAGGATCAGGACCACCAGGATGGCGCCGGTCGGGATCGTATTGCAGAGCAAGGCGATCGCAACGTTCCCGCCCGCAAGCCGCTGCGCCATGATTCCGGAGCCGACGACGGCGGCGAGCAGAAAAGCCGTGCCGAGCCATTCGGCGAACACACGTTGCGTCAGGCTAGCGCAGCCTATTTGAAGTTCCTGCACCACAAGCGGCGAACTCGGCCCAGGAACTTCAAATAGGACAGCGGCACTAGAATCAATAGGTTTGCTAGCGCCCATGACTTTCCGAAGTTCGCGAAAGAGGGCGCAGAGACATAGCACGAACTTCGGAAAGTGGGCACTAGTCATCAGCCACCACGCCTCAAGGAGACGCGCTCGCCATCTTCCTTGACGAACTCACCCTCCTGCGCCGGCAGGAGATCGAGAACCAGTTCAGAAGGACGGCAAAGTTTTGCGCCCTTCGGCGTCACCACGATGGGCCTGTTGATCAGGATCGGATGCGCCATCATGGCGTCGAGCAGCACGTCGTCGGTCAGCGCCTGGCTGGCCAGTCCGAGCTCCGCAAAGGGCGTGCCCTTTTCGCGCAGCAGGCCGCGCACGGTCATGCCCATGCGACCGGCGAGTTGCCTGAGCAACGGACGCGAGGGCGGCGTCTTCAGGTATTCGATCATGTGCGGCTCAAGATCGGCGTTGCGGATCATCGCAAGCGTGTTGCGCGATGTGCCGCAATCCGGGTTGTGGTAGATGATGACGTCCATGGCGTCGAGGCTGGGCTGCGTCACGTCGCTTCCGTCGCCTTGGTGGCGCCCTCCATGTGCCCGATCTCCCGCAGCTTGTGCTGAAGGGTCAGCTTGTCGAGCGACCGCATGGGCAACGCGGTGAAGATGGATATGCGCTGATTGAGAAGCCGGTACGCCTCCTTGAATGCGAGCGCAATTTCGGCTTGCGTGCCGCGCGCTTCGGCCGGATCGGCGATACCCCAATGGGCCGTCATCGGTTGGCCCGGCCACACCGGACAGGCTTCAGCCGCCGCGTTGTCGCAAACCGTGAATACGAAATCGAATTCGGGCTCGCCGGCCCTGGCGAATTCGTCCCATGATTTCGAGCGATAGGCCGATGTGTCATAGCCGAGGCTTTGCAGCAGGGAAATCGCGTACGGATTGACCTGCCCTTTCGGCTGGCTCCCGGCGCTGTAGGCGCGGAATTTATCCGCGCCCAGTTTGTTCAGGATAGCTTCCGCGATGATCGAGCGCGCCGAATTTCCGGTGCACAGGAACAGCACGCTATAGATTCGATCGGCCATGACGTCCTCTTACGACGAGCACGAGGCCGACGCCGACGCCGCTTGTGGCGCGCAACACGCGCCGCCGGATTTTTCGTGGGCGATGCGGGCCTGGTTCTCGCCACTTCCGTCGCCGTAAACCGTGCTCTCGCCCGTCGTGTGGAACGTCTCCCACGCGATGCCGGCCGGATCGCTGGTCCATGACTTCTCGGATTTGGCGTAGCAGCAGGTCGTCTCACCCTGCTCGATGATCGCGCCGCCCGCCTGCCTCAGGCGCGCATACACATCATGCAACTCGTCGGTGTTTTCGACCTGGATGCCCAGATGATCGAGGCCCGGCTCGCGCCCCCGCGTCGAGATCGCAAAATTCACCCGCGGGTCTTCGAGCATCCACTTGGCATAGTCGGACTTCACGACCGACGGCTGGGCTGCGAACAGCGCCGAGTAGAAACCGATCGACCGCGGAATATCCTCGACGGCGACGTGGACATGCAGGCGTTTCATGACGCGTCCTTTCAGGCTGGCACTTTGATGCGCTTGCGCGCGGGTTTGCATGCCGCGGCCGGCGCGCATGGCACTCCGCCGCAGCAGTTGTCGGTCAAAAAGCCGAGCAGCGCATTCATCGTCTCGAACCGCGCCGCATAGATCATCGACCGGCCGTCGCGCCGGACGGTCACGAGCCCGGCCATCCGCAGCCGATCGAAGTGGAACGTCAGCGTGTTGGGCGGCAAATCGAGCGCCTCCGCGATCGCGCCGGCGGTCATGCCGTCGGGACCGGCCTGAACCAGCAGGCGGAACACGTCGAGGCGATTGTCCTGGGCCAAGGCGGCAAGCGCCGCGACTGCATCTGTCTTTTCCATATTTCAACGAATATCGAAATAATGACCGATCGTCAAGCCGCTTTCAGCCGCTTGCCGGCGTCAGGGGTCGTTCCCGGGTTGATCCGCACGGCTTTGGTATCGCCATACGCAATTGTTAAACTGCCCTGGAACATCAGAAATCTCGCTGACGGAGGAACGGCACGATGTCGACTGCAGCAGCAAATCTGTCGAACTCGGTCCGCGCCATCCGTCCAACGGTGCCGGCCAGGGACTTTGATCTCAGCAAGCGGTTTTACACCGAGCTGGGCTTCCAGCCGCGCCCGCTGACAGAGCGGCTGGTCGAGATGCAGCTCGGCGCGTTCTCGTTCCTCCTGCAGGACTATTATGTGCGCGAGTGGGCTGACAATTGCACGGTGCACGTCACGGTCTCGGATGTCGGCGCGTGGTGGAATCATATCCTCGGCCTCGGCCTGCCCGCGCGTTATGGCGTCAAGCTCCAGCCGCCGGAATCGCAAGGCTGGGCCGTGGTCGCCGGCGTAACAGACCCCAGCGGTGTGCTTTGGAGATTTGCCGAAATGCGGGCCTGACCGGCATGGCATAAGCGGTTCACCGAAACGGACGGCGGATCACGAAGCCGCCTCTGCCCGCCGCACGGAATTCGATCCTCGCGTCGTTACCGGCCGCTTAAGCATATGTGCATCTCATGCCGGGCGGATGTTCGCCCTCGCCGGGACCTGCCGCCTTCCGGTCCGTAGTAACGCGGAACCCCTGCCCGCAAAACGAGGAACCGGCGCCTCAGCGGCGGGCGCAGGCGAATTCTTGCGCGTCCAGGCCGCAACATTCCCGGCGGAGCGCGCGGCCATTCGGCTCCTTCCGCGTCATTTTCTTAACCCTTGAAAACTACCCTAGAGGCCGGTTTTCCCGTTGGTTTTTCCTAAAAATGGCGCGGGTTCGAGGCGGTCATGTTCGGCGTGAGGGCATGGATGGAGCGCAAGCGTAAAAAAGGTGGCTCCCACCTTCTGGCGACGCGCGGCATCGCGTGGTTTGTCGCGCTCGCCTGCACCGTGCTGGTCGGGCTCGAAGTCTCGCGCGTGATCTCGCAATATTCGGAAGTCATCGCCGATGCGCGCAAGGATACGGCCAACCTCACCAGCTCGCTGCTCCAGCACGCCGAACTGACCTTCCGCACGGCGGATGCGATTCTGCTCGGCGCGGTGGAACGGCTCGAGCATGAACCGCTGAATGCCGGCGCACGCGAGCGGATGCAGGCGTGGTTCGTCAAGGAAGTGAAGAATTCTCCCGAGTACGTCGCCTTCGGCGTGCTGGACGAAA
>Ga0307476_10001869_pt1 | contig 12698 bp, 7 predicted proteins | sample atmos_gasesECM2C_2_FD_203314 | JGI IMG/M metagenome (GOLD analysis project Ga0307476, IMG submission 203314) | Hardwood forest soil microbial communities from Morgan-Monroe State Forest, Indiana, United States - atmos_gasesECM2C_05 | ecosystem: Environmental > Terrestrial > Soil > Temperate... | reverse complement strand
GCTTGCCAATCTTGCGCTGGCCGGTCAGGATGTGGCCTTCCAGCTTGATCCTCAGCACTCTACTGTGAATTTCACTTTAGGCGATGTGCTCCACACGGTCCGTGGAACCTTTCGTTTGAAGCAGGGGTCTTTGCGTTTCGATCCTGCTTCGGGCCGGTTACTTGGTGAAATAGTTGTGGATGCTAAGAGTGGCGACAGCGGCAGCGGCATGCGTGACCGGAAAATGGATCGCGAAATCCTGGAGAGCGACCGCTATCCGGAAATTGCCTTTCATCCTGATCGTGTCGAAGGAACTGTCTTGCTCCCTGGAAAATCCTCGGTGCGCGTGCACGGAATTTTTACCATTCATGGATCGGACCATGAACTCACGGTCCCTGCCGAAGTGGAAACAACCCCGGATCACTGGGCCGCCACACTTCACTTCGCGGTGCCGTATACGAAGTGGGGAATGAAGAATCCGAGCACCATGTTCCTGCGGGTCAGTGAGTCGGTAGACATTGATCTCAGCGCCGCCGGCGTTTTTACCCGCCCTTGAAATCGTCTACCCCGTTTCGATCAAAGTTGGGATCAAAAGTTACGATCAGAACCCATCCTGCGGACTGATCCCTTTACCCTCTACACACTCGTAAGATCGCCCCGCGGGTATGTTCTTGTACTCTTCGGTTCTGCCACTTGGCCAGGTGATAACAACTTGTTCGACGCGATCGCGCTTTTCCATTCCGAACGTAACCGGCAGTTCCGACTGCGACAAGTAACTGGATCCACTCTTCACCACTCGCGACTGACTCAAGCCGCTCGAGACCACGCGCACGACGGCACCGATGGCATCCCGGTTCGATTTGGTGCCGACCAGACGGAAGCGAATGCTACGATTGCCCAGTTGATCGTTGCGATACAGGTACGCAGGCCCGTTGTTGGTAGTGAGCAACAAATCGAGGTCACCATCGCGATCAAAGTCCGCATAGGCGAGTCCACGGCCGACCTTTGGCTGTTCGAATCCTCCCCCGAGCTCCGCAGCGACGTCACGAAAACTTCCGTTGCCATTGTTGAGAAACAATAGCGGAGGCTGAGCGTATCCCACGTTTCCGCGAATGTTGCGCACGGTTTCGTCGATGTGGCCGTTCGCCACCGCAAGATCGAGCCAGCCGTCAAGATTAACGTCGAGAAAGGCGCATCCAAAACCCAGGCTGTTCTTGGATGCCAAACCTACGCCCGCCTGCGCCGCAACGTCTTCATAGGTTTTCCCGCCGAACTCGTACAGGCCCGTCATTTCGTTGTCGAAATTGGTGATGGCAACACCGGAATGGCCGGTGTTTCTGAAATCACCGACATCCACTCCCATGCCCGCGCGCGCCCGGCCCTCGCTGCTGAAAGCCAGCCCAACTTCAACTGCGGCATCTTTGAAAGTTCCATTGCGCTGGTTTCGATACAGCTTGTTCGGTTGCGTGTCGTTCGCCACCAGCAGATCAGGAAAGCCTCCTCCCTGAGCATCAGCCAGCATGGCAACACCCAGAGATTTTGAGCTGCTGTCGAAAATGCCGCTGGAGGCGGTCACGTCCTCGAAGGTACCGTTACCGCGATTATGAAACAGCCAGCAAGTCTCGCCGCGATAGGCTTCCGGCGTGCAATAGGATTTGTGTTTGCCGTCGAGACTGCAGAACACGTCATGCTCGGGCGACCACTTCACGTAGTTGCAGACAAAAAGATCCAGTAAACCATCGCGATCGTAATCGAACCACAGGGCGGACGTACTGAACGACAACCGCTTCGCCAGACCGCTGGCGCTCGTAACATCCGTGAATCTACCTTTACCGGTATTGTGGAACAGCCGGTTCTGTCCCACACAGGTCACCAGAATGTCCGGGAACCCGTCGTTGTCATAATCGCCGACGGCCACGCCCATGCCATACATTTCAACGTCAAGTCCGGCGCGGGAAGTAACGTCGGTAAAAGTCCCGTTCCTGTTGTTGTGATATAGCCGCAGCGTGGAGCGGCGTTGCTTGTGGCCGGGCCAGTCCATCCCGCTGATCAAAAGAATGTCTGGCCAGCCGTCCTGGTCGTAGTCGAGAAATGCACATCCAGAACCGAGGGTTTCGGGCAGGAACTTCCCCCCATACGCACCGCTGTTATGCTGGAATCGGATGCCAGCGCCGATAGTTGCATCAACCAACCGAAAGCCCGGCGAAGCCGCTGTTCCTCCGGCCCAGCCCAGAGCCCGAAGCAGTGGCAACTGTGACACCGCCGACAGACCAGCCATGTTGCGCAGAAACGATCTGCGATTCACGGAACGTTTACCAGCCCTGAACGGATGGCGTAGACAACCAGCTCGGCTGTCTTGTGAATGTCGAGGGCATTCATAATATTCGCGCGATGAACGGCAACCGTATTGGCGCTCAGATCGAGTGCGGTAGCAATTTCCTTATTCGACTTGCCGTCGACAATCATCTGCAGGACTTCAAGCTCGCGCGGCGTAAGCCCGCTGCTGCGCTCCCCTTTTAACGCCGAGGGCTGCTCCACCTGGGGATCGAAAATCGTTTCGCCCCCGGCTACGCGCCTTACCGCCGGACCAAGTTCCAGGTTCATCGCATTTTTCAGAATGTAGCCTTTGGCTCCGGCATCGACCGCCTGCCGTACCCAGGTATTTTCCGAATGCATGCTGAGCATCAGCACGGCCGTGTCGGGCAGGTCCTCAAGAATCTTTCGCGTCGCGTCCAAGCCGTTCATTGTAGGCAAAGCGCAATCCATGACCACAACTTTCGGCTTCAGCTCGCGCGCTAGTTTGATAGCCTCGCCGCCGTCACCAGCTTCGCCGACGACAAGCATGTCAGGCTCATCCTCCAGCATTCGCCGGAAGCCACGCCGGACCAGACTGTGATCATCCACAAGAAGCACTGTGATCTTATTTGTCATAATTTGTGGGCTTCTATTTTTGAGCACGATTTCTTAAAATCTATCTATCTCTGATCTTTATCCCGGAACTCCACGTTTTCACGTGGCACGATCAAGCGGAGCAAAGTACCGCCCGCGACCGGAGTCGAAAACCCAATCTGCCCTCCCATCAATTCTGACCGCTCGCGCATCGCGACCAGTCCGATTCCCTGCTTCGCAGGACGCCCGCTGAAACCGGTCCCGTGATCTTCTACCTCCAGTTCGAGCGTCGCCGGCAGAAAGCGCAATCGCACCCAAGCCTGGGTCGCGCCGGAATGTCGCGCCACATTATTCAGCGCTTCCTGCAGCACGCGATAGATTTGCACCGCAGCACTTCCATCCACGGCAAATGGCGTACCTTGCTTCTCATAGGATATGGCAATTCCGGTCTGTCGTTCTACGGTCGGAATGTACCAGTCAAGTGTAGTCTCCAGCCCGGCCTCGTCCAGCATTACAGGATGCAGCGCCTGCGACAAACTTCTGACGCGCTCCAGGGTGTCTTGCGCGATCTGGCGAACCTCTTGCAAGTCGTTGCGCAAAGCCGAACCTTCTGGAGCGTGAACTCCGGCCCGGCCGAGCATCGCGCCCATCGCCGTGAGAATCTGGCCGAACTCATCATGCAGTTCGCGCGAAATGTAACGCAACGTCGATTCCTGAGTTGCGATTAGCTTTTGCGCCAGTTCGCTGCGCCGTTCCGAAAGCTCAACCATGCGTGCAAATAACCGCCGGTTCCACCGGATCATGGAAAATCCGGTCAATAGAATCGCGGCCAGCGTTGCCGCCAGAAAAACGTACACCTGCCGCTGCACTCGGTCATAGATCTGAATGATGCGCTGTGCCGCCTGTTCTTCATTGTCGCTGTTCTGCACTAATAGCCGGGCCACCGTCGTACTCAAGGCCTCTTGCCGAGCCTGCAGCGAAATTTGGATCTGTCCCCGTGCATCTTTTTCCCGCCCTTCGCCAGCCAATCCAAAAACACGGTCGACCGCATCCCAGAACTGCGTCAGCGAACTGCTTAGCGAATTGCTCTGCTCCAGCGTTCGAGTGGTAGGGGCCAATCCGGCTTCCAGGTGCATGGCGTCGTCCAAATCAGTGTGGATGCGCTGGAACTGCGCCGACCACGCCGTGAGCGGATAGGGTTCGTCATTGTCGATCATGTCCCGCATGGCAACGGCGAGCAGGTTCAGATCGTTTTGAATGCGGAGCAGCTGCAGAGAATCCTTGCGATCCCGGTCGATCAGTTCAGACTGAAGTCGGCGCAAGCCTGCCACTCGCCACGTAATATAAGCCGAATAAGCCAGAACCGCGGCAAGCGTTACGATCAGGCCGAGCAACAGGCCCAGGGTTGGAGAGCGTTCCGGCGAAGGCGGACGTGCCACGCCCCGAGGATACAATGGCTGGCCCAGTCATGTCACAATGCAGTAATAATGAAGCGAATCGCGGCCTTGCGGAGTCCAACTAGAGATTGAGTATCGACCCTAAAACAGCCCAGAAGACCCCCAAGGTCCAGAGACTCCGCGCCGTTCTGCCGGAAGTCTGGCGCCTGATGCGTCCGCGCCGCTGGCTGCTCGCGCTGGGCTTCGTGTTGATGGTGATAAACCGGGTCGCGGCCCTTGTGCTGCCGTATTCCACCAAGTTTCTGATCGATACCGTCATCAACAAGCACCACATGGATCAACTGCGGCCGCTGGTCTTGGTCGTGCTCGCGGCAACGCTGGTACAGGGTTTTACCTCGTTTTCGCTGACCCAGTTGTTGTCGAAAGCCGCTCAACGTTTGATCGCTGAACTCCGCGAGGAAGTGCAGGTACACATCTCGCGCCTGCCAGTCGCGTTTTACGACGGCAACAAAACCGGCAATCTCGTCTCTCGCATCATGAGCGATGTGGAAGGCGTTCGCAACCTGCTGGGCACAGGACTGGTCGACTTCGCCGGAGGCTTGGTCACCTCCGGAATCGCGCTGGTCTTGTTATTCCGCACCAGTCCGCAGATGACGCTGATCGCGGTCGGTTCGCTGCTGTGTTTTGCCGTGGCGCTCAATAAAGCGTTCGCCACGATCCGGCCGATTTTCCGCGAACGCGGCAAGATTAATGCCGAGGTTACTGGCCGGCTCACAGAATCGCTCGGCGGCGTGCGCGTGATCAAGGGCTATCACGCCGAAGCACGCGAGGAGGCAATCTTCGCCATCGGCGTGCGTCGCCTGCTGGATAACGTGATGCGCACTCTGACTGCGACTTCAGTCATGAGCCTTTCGGCTAGTGTGCTGCTCGGAAGTGTTGGGGCGGTCACGATGTATGTAGGCACTCACCAGATTGCATCGGGCACGCTGACGGTTGGCGGTTTCTTCTCCTACACGCTGTTGCTCGGTTTTCTGGTCGCGCCCATCATGCAGATTGTTTCCATCGGAACCCAGCTGACCGAAGCATTAGCAGGACTCGAGCGCACGCAGGAAATCATGCGCGAGCGGCCGGAAGATCAGGATCCCAGACGTTCCGTGGCGCTGCGCGACATCGTGGGACGCATCGAGTTTGTGGATGTAAGTTTCAGCTACGATGGTGTCCGCGACGTCCTGCGCGATATCTCCTTCCGCGCTGAGCCCGGGACAGTTACGGCATTGGTGGGATCATCCGGCTCGGGAAAATCCACCACCATTGGCCTGATCTCCGCCTTCTACGTCCCCACCAGAGGCAGAATTTTAGTGGATGGCACGGATTTAAGTACGGTTCGCCTGGATTCCTACCGCACTCGTCTCGGAGTCGTGCTGCAGGAATCTTTTTTGTTCGACGGCACGATTCGCGACAACGTCGCATTTTCACGTCCCGACGCCAGCATGGAAGAAATCCTGCGCGCGTGCCGAATCGCACGCGTGGATGAGTTTGCCGAGACCTTCGCCAACAAGTACGAGACGATTGTTGGCGAACGCGGCGTAAAGCTCTCCGGAGGCCAGCGGCAGCGGATCTCGATCGCCCGCGCCATTCTGGCCGAGCCCCGTATCCTGATTCTCGATGAAGCAACCTCGAGCCTGGACTCCGAATCCGAACAGATGATTCAGCACGGACTTTCGTACCTCATGCAGGGGCGCACCACATTTGTAATCGCTCACCGGCTTTCAACTATCCGCCGCGCTGACCAGATTCTGGTGATGGAGCAAGGCCAAATCGTGGAGCGGGGTACTCACGAACAACTTTATGCTCTGCAGGGCCGTTATTACGACCTCTACACCAGACAACAGGGCCTGGAGCATAACCTGTTTCTCGCGCCGGGCGAGGGAGATATTGCTGAGGGCGATTTGAACGGCGGCTCTGCCTCAGCGCGCAATGGTGACGTGAAGGCCGCTGACGCATTGCGGGTGCTTCGAGGAGAGGTCCGCTAGCTCATGGACGGCCTCGACAAACCAACGCAGCGCAACCCTACCGCATTGGAGGCTTCGCCAGCCAATCCTCCAGCCATCCGTGTGGAACAACTTTGCCGCCATTACCGCATGGGTGAGACTCTGATCCGTGCTGTCGATGGCGTCACTCTCACCGTGGGCGCGGGCGAGTTTGTTGCTCTGCTGGGATCTTCCGGCTCCGGAAAATCTTCCGTCCTCAATCTGATCGCCGGTCTCGACCGCCCGACGTCCGGCAACGTCATCGTTCAACACCGCAATCTCGCGGAACTCTCGCGCGAAGACCTTGCCAGATATCGCCTGCACACGGTCGGAATGGTTTTTCAATCATTCAACCTCATCGCCAGTATGACGCTTGCGGAAAATGTGGAACTGCCTATGCGCTTTGCCGAGGTCGATCGCGGAAAGCGTGACGGCCTTGTGGGTGAAGCCCTCGCTCGAGTGGGCCTGCAGGCGCGCATGAACCATCGTCCAAGCGAACTTTCCGGCGGAGAACAACAGCGAGCCGCATTGGCGCGGGCACTCATCAACCGCCCTCAGCTTCTGCTCGCGGATGAGCCCACGGGAAATCTCGACAGCCGTACCGGAACCGAGATCATGAATATTGTTCGCGAGTTCAACCAGCAGTTGGCAATGACGGTCGTCATGGTAACGCACGAGCGCGCACTGGCCGAGCGCTTCGCCCAGCGCCTCATCTTCCTGGCCGATGGCAAGCTGGTGGGCGACGAATCAAACTCCGTCGCCACCGCCTCGAATGCCATGGATCAAGCTGGAAGGAATAGAGAGAGCCGATGAAGCTTACCGATCTGACCGAACTCGCCGTGCGCAACCTGCGCGAATCTCTTCTGCGAAATTCCCTGACCACCATCGGCATCTCGGTGGGCGTGGCTTCGCTGGTCGCAATGCTCTCTCTCGGCATCGGGCTGCAACAACTCGCATCGCGCCGTTTGATGAAGTCCGGTTTGTTCGACACCGTCGTTGTCACCTCCCGTCGCGACCTGCGCAATTTCAATCGTGAACAGGAGCGCTCCGGCCCCGCGCCGGGCGAGAGTCGCATCCTGGACGAGCCCACACGGGCTGAGATCGAACATCTACCCAACGTGCTTGAAGCGTATCCCGATATTCGCTTCATCACCGAGCTTCGTTACGACGACAAGCCCCATTTGACGACGGTCGCGGCCCTGCCGGCTTCGGCCCAGTCAACCGATGCATTCGAAGGAATACAGGGACGTTTCTTCTCGTCCGAGACGGCGCCCGAAGCGATCCTTCAGAAAACCTTCGCCGAAGAACTTTTGGGAAAAAGTCCGAAGCCCGGTCTTGACGAGACCAACGTAGCGGAACTGGCCGCTCCGCTTCTTGGCAAGGAATTGATCATGCGCTATGCCCAGCGGGAGAAACAGAGCACGCCTGTAAAACCTTCGTCGGATAATGGGGCGAATTCTGACAATGAAGCGCTGGCCGGAGCTGCCTATTCTGTAATTTCGCGCGAGCAGAAACTGACCATTGTCGGCGTTGCCGATCTGGATCCCGAGAGTATGCGCGGCCCGACGCGCGGGCGGGTATTTTTGCCGCTAAAGCTAGCCGAAACCTTGCACGTCATGCAGCCCACCGACCTGCGCGAGATTTCGCGGGCCGCCAGCGATCAACCGGTCTATTCCTCCGTTAGCGTGCGCGTCAAAAATCCGGGTCAGGTGCAGAAGGTCGAAGACGCCATCAAAAAGATGGGATTCAACACCTTTTCGATCCTCGATGCCAGCCGCAGCATACAACAGTTTTTCAAAGTGCTGGACGTATTTCTCGGAATCTTTGGCAGCCTCGCTCTGGCAGTTGCTTTCATCGGAATCGTAAACACCCTGGTGATGGCTATCCTCGAGCGCCGCCGCGAAATTGGCATTATGAAGGCAATCGGCGCCAGCGACGGTGATGTTAGAAAACTCTTCTTTGCAGAAGCAGGCGCCATGGGTATTCTCGGCGGCATCGTCGGAGTAGCTCTCGGCTGGGCTATTGGCCAGGTCATAAACCTGGGAACAAACGTCTATCTCAAGCAGCAATCCTTCCCTCCCGAGCATTTCTGGGCAGTCCCGTGGTGGCTGGTGCTGTTCGCTATTTTGTTTTCTTTCCTCGTCAGCCTTGCAGCCGGTCTTTACCCTGCAGGACGCGCCGCCCGCCTCGATCCCGTTCAGGCCTTGCGCTACGAGTAAACTGAAGCGAATGGCTCGCCATCTTCGAATTAATCTGCTGCTGCCGGCACTCTTCTTCTCACTCCTTGTACACGCTCAGAGCCGGATCGACTGCAACGCGTTGAACAGCCGGGTTCTGAAACACCCTGTTCATTACTGCGTTTACCTGCCCGCCAGTTATGAAGCCGGCGCGGCTAAGCATCCATCGCAAGCCTATCCAGTGCTTTATTTTTTGCACGGCCTCGGCGACAACGAGCGAACTCTTTTCAACACCGGCGGATGGACTCTGCTCGACGATCTCCGGCAGCAAAGCAAGATTGGAGAATTTCTAATCGTTGCTCCCGAGGGTGGACAAACGTTCTACATCAATTCTGCCGACGGTTCCGTGCGCTACAGCGACTTCTTCCTGCAGGAATTCATCCCCCTCATCGAGAACAAATACCGCATCAAGCAGGGCAGAAATTATCGGGCGATCAGCGGCATCTCGATGGGCGGATACGGAGCGCTGCGTTTCGCTTTCTTCCATCCTGAACTATTTTCTGCAGTCAGCGCCCAAAGCGCGGCTTTGATCACCGAATCACCTGGAGAACTTGATACAGCGGCCCGTTCCGGCGCTCCCCTGGGCAAGGTACTTGCGAAAGTGTTCGGCAACCCGATCGCAGTTCAGCATTGGAAGAACAATAGCCCATTCGATCTGGCGAACAAAAACCAGGCTGCCCTGAGACGGCTCGCTATTTATTTCAACTGCGGCCAGAATGACAACTACGGCTTCGAAAAAGGCGCCGCCGCACTTCACGAGCAGTTGCAAAAGGAAAGCGTGAAACACGAGTATCATTTGTATCCAGGCGATCACAGTCTCTCTTATTTTCTGGCCCACTTCACCGAAGTCATGGAGTTCCACTCCCGCGCATTCGGCCTCAAATAACCACCAGAGACCGCCATCTTGGTGCTTCGCATCCCTCGGGCTGGCGCTTTGGATCGTTGCACTCGATTGGGCTGGCCATCTACAATCTCAAGCAGGTAGTGATGAAAAGCACCAAGAGCCTCGCAGGTGTTTGCCCTATGCGGAGGGATGTGTGAGTGGTTGAAACAGGCGGTCTTGAAAACCGCTGTACCTGAAAGGGTACCGGGGGTTCGAATCCCTCTCCCTCCGCCAGACCGCCGGCAAGATGCGCCCAAGTCGAATCGATTTCATGCCAGCCACGCTCTCATGTGTTTGAGGACAAGTGCAACGTCGCAATCCATAGGAAATCAATGGTTCTCGGTTGAAAACGCGCTTGATCCAGCAAACTCTGGTACAGGTTGCAAAAACCTTCATCTATCCGAAGAATCCCACTTAAGATGTCCACCCAACGACGACCAATGGCCGGCGCCGGTATGGGGTTCTCACCGGGGGTTAGCGGGCGCACGAACAGGCGCCGCGTAATGGGTTTGTGCGGCTCCCAGGGGGTGCCGTGACAGTAAAAGGCAAGCTAAAAACCAAAAAAGAAGATAGCGCCAAAACCCCACGGTATTGTATACTTTTGGAACTGTGCGGCAGGTTACACCAGTTCTCCCCAGGTAAGCTCAATAAGACTGGCGCGCTTTCTGCCGACGCCCCCCTTTTCTTTTTGGAGATAGAGCGATGGAAGGACGCTACCTGCGCCGTCCTGATGACCGACCTCCGACCGGGACGGATGGTACTGCTGCGTTAAAATTTCCTTCGGACTCTGGCTCGCCTCCTGTACCAGACACTTTCTCTTCGGCATCGTCACCGACTCTGGTCGACTTCGGTTCGGATGCTCCTACGATTGTGGACGGAACTGCCGTCCCCGGTCTGCGAATTATTCACCCTGCCGATTTGAATAACCAACCCTTCCTGGGGGTCGGCGCCATACTCGGACGCCGCTACGAAATCTTGCAACTTCTGGGCGAGGGCGGCATGGGGTCGGTCTATCGGGCCCGCGACCGTGAAGTGAATCGGATGGTAGCGCTTAAGGTGATTCGCCCGGAACTGACGGGGAATCCCGCCATTCTTGACCGCTTCAAGCAAGAGCTGGTGCTCTCCCACCAGGTGACGCACAAGAATGTCATTCGCATATACGATTTTGGCGATGCCGATGGTTTGAAGTTCATCACCATGGAGTTCGTCGAGGGCCAGGATCTGCGCACCCTCATCCACGAAAAGAAGAAATTCTCTCCGGAAGAAGCGGTCGAGATCTCGCAGCAGATCTGCCGCGCCCTGGAAGCTACGCACAGCGTGGGCGTGATTCACCGCGACTTGAAGCCACAGAACATCATGCGGGACAAGAGCGGCCGGATTCTGCTGATGGATTTTGGCCTGGCCCGCACCATCGAAGGCGACGGCATGACCCAAACCGGGGCTCTGGTTGGGACCATGGAATATATGTCACCGGAGCAAGCGCTTGGAAAAAACCTGGACGAGCGCTCCGATCTTTTCACGGTGGGTTTAATTATTTATGAGCTACTCACCGGCAAAATGCCGTATCAGGCAGAGAGCGCTCTGGCGAGCCTGATCAAGCGCACGCAGGAACGCGCCACTCCCATCTCCAATCATGACGGAGCGATTCCGCAGTCGCTCACCAACATCGTGAATAAATGCCTGGAGCGTGATCCCGCCCTGCGGTACACGAGTGTGGCGGAGATGCTACGGGATCTTGACTCCTGGAAGAACAGCGGCACAGCCGCCACCCAGAGTTCATCCAGTTCCCAGCCCTGGCGGCCGTCGCTTCCGCGACTTCCATGGCCGGTCCTTACTGGCATGGCCACTGTTCTTGCTCTGGCGACCCTGGGCTATGTGTTTCGGGGAAGTCTGCTATCGCCGCTGGACAAGAAAACCGGCGCGGGCCCGGATCTTTCACTGGCGATCGTCCCTTTTCAAAACAAGTCGGGGGACCAATCCTGGGATTGGCTGGGGCCGAGTCTCGCTGACATGCTGAGCACCGACGTTGGGCAATCCACCCATCTTCGTGCCGTCTCTTCCGACCGCGTGCAACAAGTCTTTCACGACCTGCGAATTGCGCCCAACGCCAGCGTCGACTCGTCCACCCTGGGTCGTGTCGCCGAATTCACGAATAGCGACACGCTGGTTTGGGGGCAATACACCAAACTCGGAGACCAAATTCGCATTGACGCCACGCTTCAGGACCGGAAACACAATCGCACGGTGCAGGTGAAATCGGAGGCCGCCAGCCAAAAGGACCTATCGGCGGCAGTAGACCGCCTGGCGGAAATGATCCGTCAAAATCTGGCCCTGCCGTCCGATGTGGTGAAAGAACTTCAGGCCCAATCCTTCAAGCCTACCTCCACATCAGTCGACGCCCTGCGTGACTACAACGAGGGGTTGCAGTTCTTGCGCCAGGGAAACAACCTGGAAGCTCAGAAGCGGCTGGAGGCAGCCACCCAGGCAGATCCGCAGTTTGCCGTCGCCTATTCGCGCCTGGGGGAAGCCTATTCCCTGTTGGGATATGACGCGGAGGCAGAGGGTTCTTCACGTCGCGCGGTGGAGCTAAGCCAGAGTCTTCCGTTGGCGCAGAAGTACTTCGTCGAAGCCAGCCGGGCGCGGGTCACGAAGGATAACCCAAAGGCGCTCGCTGCGTACGAAAACCTGGCCAAAACTTTTCCCGACAACCTAGATGTGCAATTCGCTCTGGGGCGCATTTACGAAGATACTGCCATGCTGGACAAGGCCCGCGCCTCCTACGAAAAGTTGCTGGTTCGCGATCCTAAGAATGTAGATGCCCTGCTGCACATGGGATGGGTGGAAATCAAGAGCAACAATTCTCAGGGTAGCCTGGATTATTTGAACCGGGCCCTCACGCTTGCCGTGCAGCTAGGGAATGAAGCAGAAAAGGCTCTGACTCTGGACGCCATCGGAACTGCCTATCAGTACATGAATAAGCGTGACGAGGCGCTCAACAATTTGCAGCAAGCGCTCTTGATCAAGCGCAAACTCGGCGACAAAGGCGGCATCGCAGAAACGCTCAACGCCATGGCGGGTGTGCAACAGGATAGTGGCAAAGCGGAGCAGGCACGAAAAAGCTATGAGGAGGCAGTCAGCCTGCGCCGCCAAATTGGGGACAAGAAGGGTCTCGGCCACAGCTTGATTGATCTTGGGCTGTTTAATGAAAGCACTGGCCGCTACGACGAAGCCTTGACGCTGAGCAAAGAAGCGTTGGCCCCGTTGCGCGAGGTGGGCGATCGCC
>Ga0307476_10001868_pt1 | contig 12706 bp, 6 predicted proteins | sample atmos_gasesECM2C_2_FD_203314 | JGI IMG/M metagenome (GOLD analysis project Ga0307476, IMG submission 203314) | Hardwood forest soil microbial communities from Morgan-Monroe State Forest, Indiana, United States - atmos_gasesECM2C_05 | ecosystem: Environmental > Terrestrial > Soil > Temperate... | reverse complement strand
GCAGTCTTCTCGACATACGTCTGCAAGTCTTCGCTGAGTAAATCGAATCCCGGAGGAATGCCCAAGTCGACCATCACCATATTCGCGGTCTTCGGCAAGCTGCTGGTTACAGTCGCGATTGCCGTGGCAATGTCATCCTGTTCGAGATGGGTGCGATCATAGGCCACGTTGATCGACAGCGGTTCATTCGCCGCTTTCTCGTCCCAGGGCAGGAAGTAGCGCCCAACTACCTGGTAAGCCAGGCCGCCTTTGCCATCGAACCGAATCTCGACAGTGTTCAATCCTCCAGAGCCCATGCCCTTCGACTCGACTCCCTTGAAGACAAACTGATGCAACAGGTCGTTATTCTCCGGAGTCAGTGTGAGTTTCTCTACGGTTCTCCCGTTGAGCAGAACTTCGAGCGTGCCGTGAAGGTCGGCTGCTCCTTTTTCGGTGGCGAGCAGCAGCGCCCGCAGAGCCATAATGGTCGCCTGCGTTGTGCCCCAGGTTCCGGCGGCATCTTTTTTGGAAGCAATGTAATTCATGGCCTTGCGGGCCGTACCTGAGGCTTGTCCCCACTTAAGCAATGCCTGAACTGCAAGACCCGTAGTCTCCACGCTGGCGCTTGCTCCCGTGGCATAGACGCCGGTTTCGTCGGCACTCCACCAGGCTTGCTCATCCTTCTCGGTACGCGCGTCGAGCAAGAGTTGTATCGCTTGCCGGTTAAAGTCGCGATCTTTCCCGTGATCGGCGACCTCAAAATCCGCTGCGAAGTTGGCGACCACAGCTAATGTGTAAGCGTCTGCTTTCGCGCTCATGTGGCCCTCGATATACTTCTGCGCTTGCTGAACTGCTTCTCCGCGATAGCCTGTATTCTCAAGCGCCCACGCGATATAGGCCGTGATGCGAAGCACGCCAGAGTTGTAGCGGTTGGTTGCCCCTTCATTGATGAATGATGTGTCGGGCTTCCAGCTTCCATCCCCCTGCTGCTGGCTGGCGAGCCACTGCTGAGTTCGCGCGATCAGCTTCGAATCCACCTCATAGACCTTTGACATGTCACTGAATTCCATCAGGCCGTATGCCGTCAGAATCTTGTTGGCAGGCGCTTGCCCAAACCACGAGAAGCCGCCGCCCGGAACTTCAAACGTGAGTAGCCGCTGATAGCCATTGCCAATGTATCCCTCAGCTTTGGCGTGGACCTCGGGCGTAAGCTTCTTCGTGCGCTTCATGTAATCGAGCGCCAGCACGTTGGGATAAGTACTGGAAGAAGTCTGCTCAAAGCAGCCACCCGGCATCCGCAGAATGCTGTCCATGCCTTCAATAACCTGGCTCAGCGGGCCCGGATACAGCCGAACAAAAATCTTGCTGGCATCAGCAACGGAAGTTGGAGGGAAATTCAATTCGTGCCGGACGGAAGTTTCCAGCCGCCCGTTAAAGACCATATTCTGCTCGCGGCCGTTGGGAATGACTTCGATTTCTCGCACGACGATATCCGCGCGGTTGGCCCCGCCATTCATCCGCGCCGAAAGTGTCAGCTTGAACTTGCCGATGCGCGTGGCTTCCAGCGTGAACTGCGATCCGCCTACTTGAGAGGAATCGACTGCGACCGATTTCTCCGCAACATCGTCGACCAGAGAAAACCATGCGTCCGGCTGCAGCTTCAAGCTGACGTCCCCGCGACCGCCGGAGTAGTTGTAGACTGCGACGGGGATCGAGACGCGGTCACCTTGAGTGAGCGTAACCGGCAGATCAAGGTCAACGAAGAAATCCTGAAAGACTTTCAGACTCGAGGTTGCGCTGCCCAGCGCGCCGTGCACCGTGGACGCGAGCATGGCCATGCGCCAGGTGGTGATCGAATCCGCCAGCGGGATGGTGATGCTGGCCGCGCCGTCTTTATCCGTAATGATTTCCGGATTGATGTAGAGCGCCTCGGGAAAGTAGGAGCGCACATGCGCGGCTGAGGAACCGGACTCTTTCTTCTCGTCCTTCGCCAGAATTGCACTGTTGGCTGCGCCAATCTGGCCCTGTTCTCGGATGACAACCTCTGCTCGGTCCATGAAGTCTCTGGCCTTCATGATGCCCCCGGCAATGCCGCCAGGCACCCCCGCGACAGGGGCTTGAACAGCCGCCATTTCGGTCTGAATGACTACACTCGCCCCGGTAACCTCAACCACCGTAGAGGATGCTCCCACAGCAAGGGTCACCGAGAGAACTGCGCGGTCGCGGGTACGAACCTCCACTTCTCGCAAGGCGGTTTGAAAGCCGGAACAAGAGGCTTGAACTTCGTAGCGCCCTGGGGGCACACCCGACACGCTGAATTGCCCGCTGGCATCGGTTGTGGCGAGGCGTGTCTTTCCCGTGGAAACATCGCGCACGCGCACGCCAGCTCCCGCCACCACCGCGCCTGACGGGTCCGCAACGGTTCCAACAATCTCTGCGCGGCCATTGAACGGTCCGCGATCATGCTCGATATTGAGTTCAATAGTTCCCGAGGCCGGGCCACCCACGATGTTCCCGGTGTGGACTTCCATATATGTCGTCAGATCATCCGCAGTGCCGAATCGCTGGTCGGGCCCGGCGCTGCGCACCACATACTGCGTACTGTGGCGAGGCCCCCACGGGAGATGTTCAATGCGAAGCTCAGTGCCCCAGGCGTCTACTAAATCTGGCCCGCCGGCTTTTTTCATCCTGGCAAAGACCCTGGTCAAATCACCGCGTTCGAAGTCCTTGGTATAGGAGCGGCTGAGGCTTTCCGCGAGTCGCCGCGCCTGCGCGATAAATTGCTTCTGATAGCGGTCGGCATACTCTTGATACTTCGTCATCGGTATCGTCTGGCCGAATTGCGTCTCAAACTTATTTGCATTCACCACTTCGGTGGCGGAGAACAAGGCGCGAGCCGAGCGATCACGTTGCTCAACCTTCGAGTCTTCCACGGGCTCGACAATCTCCGGCATTCCAATCGAGTGGATCTCATAGCGCGGTTTCATCACTTCCTGCTCGAGATAGAAAAATACTTTGGCAAACCCCGGCTGCTTCTCGGCCAGAGCGAACACAGCCTCATCGACAACCTGCAGGCCCAAGGCAGCGCTTACGCCTTCGCCACGCGAGTTGGTCACGCGGAAACGGACCCGGGCTTCGCCGCCGGGTTTGTAGACCGGAGCATCGGCAACCGCATCGATCTTCAATTCATCTGCGGGCTGCACAAAGACCAGCCGATGATCACCGACCGGCACGGCGTTGCGCCCGAACAGGTAAGCGTTGAAGTCTACGGTCCCGGCCAAATCCGGAGTCGCGGTCAGCGCCAGTTCCGCCTGGCCATTTTGAAGGTCGAGATCGCGCGTGAGCACCGTCTGTCCTTCCTTGACGATATCTATATAAGCGGTCCCTTGCTGCCGGGTGGAGAACACCTTCAGTTGAATGCGCTCTCCGGAGCGGTAGACGGCGTGCTCGGTTCGTAAGAGGATCTGGTCCTCGCCCTGACGCGCCTGCAGCGGGACTGTGCTCGATGCGTGATTTCCTTGCTGGTCGTCGGCTTCAATTTGCAATGATTCGATTCCGGCAGCCGCCTTTATCCGCACGATGGACACTCCACCAGCATCGGAGGTCACGTGTTGATCCTCGCTTCCTTCCGTGTGAACCTTAACGCTGGCGCTGGCAGGAGTTCCGTCGGGATAAGACGTCAGAATGAATATCTCGTTCTCCAGATTCGGGGCGAGCGTGCCTCCCTCAGGGATGGCCGTGATGAGCAATGGCGACTCGCTGACGGTAATGGGCTCGCCGCGAGTTTCCGCGTGAGCTGCAGAATCTTTCACCGTAGCTTCAATCAGCACTCGAGCTGCGCCCTGGCTCAGCGGGCGTCCGGCAAAGTAAGTCGGCAGTGTCAGATCGAAGCGATAGGTTCCGTCATGGTCCGTCTTGCCTTTCACCGAAGCGACTTCAATGATCGAGACGTCGATACTGGAGGCTTTGACTGTGATGTCGCCATCATCGACCGGCTTGCCAAAGAAATAGTTCGCATGGACCATTCCGGTTACGTGGTCGCCAGGTTGGTAACCGCGCTTCGTGCGCTTGTCCTTGCCCGCGAAATCAATCGCAACTTTGAATTTGGGCAACACATAGCGTTCCACGTTCAGCGCGATCTCCGCCGTATTCGTGGGCGCATCGGCCTCGCCCATCAGGGCGCGCAGATGGTATGTGCCAAGATTCACTTCATCGGCTAATCCGAACTCGGCCGAGGCAATCCCGAATTTGTCGGTCTCTGTCAGCTTCTTGAAGACTTTGTTTCCCCGCGAGTCTTCCACTTCGAAGGTCAGCTTGCGATTTGCCGCGGCGTTATGATCGGCGCGATCCAACGCCAGGGCGCGCACGTGAATAGTCTGGCCCGGTTGGTAAAGAGGCTTTTCGGTAGTGAGCAGAATAGAGATCTTGTCTTCCAGCCGCACCGTTTGGGTGAATTCCGTCGAGCCAATCGACGTATCCACCAAGTAGCGCAATTGATAGCTGCCCACCATGGCGGAAGGGAAGCGGAACTGCGCTTCCGTGGTTCCGCGCCGATTCACACGTCCGGTGTAGAGCAGTTGATTTTTATGGTCAGGAACCAGTAATTCAATTCGCACCATTCCGCGGCCTGAAATGGCCTCATTTTGGGAATCGGTAACGATCAATCGCACCGCCGCTTCTCCACCCGCCAGATAAGATTGCTGGCCAAGAATGTGAATCACAGGCGTGCGCAGAATCTGCGAGATCGACTCCGTGCTCTCGATGCTGGTTCTCTTGTCATCGCTATATTCGAAGCGATAGCGCACGCGATGCCACACCAGTTCGTTATTGGCTATTGGCTTTGCCGGCTTGATCTTTTCAAGCCAGCTGCCGTTGCCCTCGGCGATGTCGACCGAATGGTCCACGCGACCGAGCACATTGTCTTCGGGATCCAGAATTTCTACAGTGAGCCGTCCCGCCCCGGCGTGGGCCGCATGGTAAGGAAGGGTCAGATCAAGACTGCCGTGCGTATAGGTTGCAATGGCGACCGTTTTGCCGCCGGCGGCCTGGAACTTTGGTACCGTAACTACTGCGGTGATTACTAGAATCGTGGGGAGGAGAAACAGCCACAACCGTGATGACTTACTGTGTCCTTCAGAAGCTTCCATGGCGCGTCTCCGTGAAGCTACTTCGCGGTGCCGCTACAGTGTTCCGGCACTCGAAGGGAAGAACGCGCCTTTGAGCGGTTCTTGCGCGTAATAACTGGCCGCTGTGCGCGTCCCTTAAAATCGCTAGTCACCGGGAACGGTTGAATTGGCAGGCTTGTGCGCGTATCGTCAACCTTCTGTCTACGGATTACGGAGCAAGAATCCTGGAAAGCAATCATTTGCAGAACACTCATGGCTGCCTCACCTGCTCTCTCAAGTCGCCCCAAGAAAACCAACGGCCTCCGCTACTGGATGTTGCAGGTTCTGGAGCAGTGCGACAACGTTTCCGCCGATTTCAGTCCCGATCACGTTCACGATCTGCGCGTTTCTCTGCGGCGCTGTCGTTCTCTCGCGGATGGTCTGACGGCGCTCGATCCCGACCCCAACTGGAAGGCCATGAAGAAAGCCGGCAGACGCCTGTTCCAGCGACTGGGCGAGCTTCGCGATATTCACGTGATGGAAGAATGGGTGGAGAAGCTGGAGAAATTCCGAATGGAGTTTGAGCCCTCGCCGGCGCTGCCAGCTCCCGAGCAGAGTCGTGATTTCACTGCGGACTCAGCGGAGTCGCGCGCAGCTGACTTGCTATCCAATTCCGCAGATCCGGCTGCTCAAACTCTGCTCAAAATTCTCAAAGGCCGCGAGCAAGAACAAGAGCGTGAAGCTCATGCCGCTCTGGAAGAATTCGACCGCAAGCAGTGGCGCCGCTGGTGCAACTCTCTTCCCGCGCGTGCGGCCCGCATCCGCCCCGGCAGCCCGCTCTTCAAACACCTCGCCCTGGAGCGCTGGACCGAAGCTCGCCAGTTGCACAATCGTGCCCTCCGCAACCGCTCCCAAACCGCATTCCACAGCCTTCGCATCGGCATCAAGCGATTCCGCTATAGCGTCGAGAATTTTCTTCCCGCGGAACACAAGAGCTGGAGCGACGAGCTCAAGCAAATGCAGGACCTGCTGGGGGAGGTCCATGACCTCGACGTGCTCTGGGCAACCGCTGTCTCGTGCCGCATTTTTCCGGACGAACGTTCGCGACAGCTCTGGCGCCAGCGAATTGTCTCGCAGCGCTCCAAACGAATCGACCGGTATCGCGCGAAAATGGTCGGTGAAGATTCTCTATGGCAGGTCTGGCGTGTGGCGCTCCCTGAGGGCAAGCAAATTCAACAGCTGGCCACCCGCCGCATGAAGCTGTGGGCGAACAACCTTGATCCCGATTTTGCTCACTCCGAGCGCGTCGCCACCCTTGCCCTGCAGCTCTACCAGGGACTTCTCACCTGGGGATGGGAGCCTGCGGTCGATGCCGTCGCAGGCCGCTTCAGCCTGTTCGCTGCATCCATTCTGCACGATGTCGGCAAGTTCAAAGGCGGTAAAAATCATCACAAAACCTCTTTTAATTTGATCCAATCCCATGGCAACCCGCTGGGTTGGAAGCCCGCAGACTTTCGCCGCGCCGCCATCATTGCTCGCTTCCACCGCGGAGCCTTGCCCACAAGAAGGCACAGGCTCTTGCGCGATCTTTTCCCCGACGAACAGAAAGCCACCATTCAGTTAGCCGCCATCCTCCGCCTGGCCAATGCCCTGGATGCCGCACACAACGGCCACATCCGCCGCATTCAAATTGAAAATGTTCGGGTTAATGCAGAAAGAAATCGCGAGAAGCGCACGCCAGGATTTCTGCACAAGCGCTCGTTTCTCGACCGAGATCAACCTTTAATTATCGTTGCGGAAGGCTACACTGCGTTGGGACCTGCCGCCCGAACGATTGCCGCCGAACGTCATCTGCTGGAGACAGTACTTCGCAGGCCCGTAGTAGTTAGGCCAATGACTCAGCAGGCTATATCCGTTTCGCGTCAAATCCGCTGAGCACAGCAGCCGCCCGCAACTTCTCGTCAGCCGCTAGAAAGACCCTACCCTGTGGAACGTCTTCGCACCACTCCAGCGCTGCCGCGAGTTGCAGCGCGTCCGCGGCCCGCAAATCATGCCGATCGACAAGTTGGTAAGCCTTCGCTCGCAAAGCATCCGAGGGTTGGATGACAGACCACACTTCAGCCAGATCCTCCGCTAGCCGGCGAGACCTCGCCCACTCCTTCACGTCCAGGTGCTTCATTCGGGCCAAACGCGCCAACGCGCTCGCAATCTCAACCGGAGTCGCCCACCAAACGACCGCTTCGTAACTTTTGTAGAGTGAGACCGCGCGGGGAGTGATGCTTTGACGAACGCAAAGAGGAACCAGAGCGCTGGCGTCCCAAAAAGCTAAATGCCGTCCTACCGGTTTTCCCGTTCTTCGCGCCATATTCGCTCGATGACTTCGTCGGGAATATTCCCTGGCGGTTCCGGCCACGAAACCGGTGAACTTCGTTTCTTTAACGGTGGCGCGAGGATACCACGGGCAATCAATTGCCTCTCACGTTCCGGTAAGTCCTCCAATAGACAGGGAACGATACGCGCCACCGGTTTGTTTCGGTCGCATACCAGTACCTCTTCCCCATCCCGCACCAGTTGGATGTGAGCGCTGAGTCGCGCCTTCAGATCGCTAATGTTCACGGTACGCATAACTCATTGTAGCACACATGACTATGTTGGTCATATTCGCTTTAGAGGGCCCGCGCTAGCGAGGCGAACCATTTCCGGCGGGAAGCCAGTCCGTCACTTTCGCGCGCCGTTTTCTCCAGATACAAGTATTCTTGCGTCTCTATGCTCTTCTGGCTTGGAATCTGGGGAGAGCTTCGAGAGCCGGATTATGACCCACGCCCAATTAGTCGAAAAAGCTGTCCACTGGCTCCGTCGCTACCGCTGCGGGGTAGTGCTTTCCGAACAGGCCTGCATAAGCGGCGAGATGCCGGACGCCATCGGCTGGAAGCGCGCCTGCCATTCAGTAGTGGTCGAATGCAAAGTTACGCGTTCTGATTTCATCGCTGACCGTGCGAAGCCCTTCCGCCTCAAGCCCGAGCACGGAGTCGGCTGCGAGCGCTTCTACCTCGTCCCCGCCGGACTCGTGAGCCGCGAAGAACTACCTGCAGGCTGGGGTTTGCTCGAACACCGCGTTGGCAAAATTGAGACCACGCATGCCTCCGCCAAAAATCTTCGCAGTGCCACCGGCTTCCGCTACGAAATGAACCTGCTGCTTGCCAGCTTGCGCCGCGTCGAAGTGCGGGTGGACCCGCAGAGCATCACGGACTTTCTAAAATGGAAGAACCGCATGGCTGAATATAACCGCGGAGCTCTTCCCGAAGGCCTCGCTTCCGTCGAAGAAGAATTGAATGTATTTCTTGAACCAGACGTGACCCGTTGACGCGGTTGCAGGGAGGTGAATCAGCGCACGTTTGTTCTGAGGTTGAATGAGTGATCCTCAGAGAGCTAGCGGCGAGGCGCTAGACACTCCTCTCACAACTCCCGACGCCCTTCCATCGCCTTGAGCATGGTGATTTCATCGGTATATTCAATGTCGCTGCCGACCGGAATGCCCATAGCAATGCGCGTGACTTTCACGCCCACGCGTTTGAGTTGCTGTGAGAGATAAGTGGCCGTAGCTTCGCCCTCGACCGTAGGGTTGGTGGCGATAATCACTTCATCCACATTGGCCGCATCGACGCGCGCAATAAGATTCGCAATGCGCAACTGCTCAGGCCCGATGCCGTGCAGCGGCGAAATGGCGCCGTGCAGCACATGAAAGACGCCATTGAAGTGCTTGGTCTTTTCGATGGCCGCAATATTGGTAGGCTCTTCGACCACGCAGACCATCCGCTGGTTGCGGGTCGCGCTGGTGCAATAGACACAAGGGTCGACGTCTGTGATGTTGTTGCAAACCGAGCACAGCCGAAGGCTGGCCTTAACGTCGCGTACGGCAGCGGCCAGCGCCTCGGCATCTTCATCGCTCGCGCGCAAAATATAAAATGCCAGCCGCTGTGCGCTTTTCGAGCCCACGCCCGGCAACTTCTTCAACTCATCGATTAGCCGCGACATCGGCTCCGCAAATTTAGACATAGGAATTGAATAGTAGCTAAAGCCCGCCGATGCCCATGCCTCCGAGCATTCCTCCCACCGTCGATTGCATCGCACCATCTATTTTTCGCGCGGCCTCGTTGACAGCGGCGAGAACTAAATCCTGAAGCATCTCCACGTCACCCGACTTCACGGCTTCGGGATCAATACGCAGGCTGAGTAGTTGCTTGCGTCCATCCATTTTCGCCGTGACCGTGCCACCGCCTGACGAACCCTCAACCACGGTCTCCTGCATCTTTTTCTGCAGGGTTTCGTACTGCGACTTGGCTTTCGACATCAGCTCTTGCAGATTAAATCCACCCATAGAACGTCGGCTTACGGCTCCCGGCATCCGGCTTCGGAGCGGAAGTCCGTAGGCCGAATGCCGGACGCCGAGACATCTAGCGCCTCTCCTTATAATCGATCACAGTACGAATCTCAGCGCCGAACTTCTCTTGCAATCGGCGGACTACCGCATCCTGCTCGGCACGGCTCCTGCCGCCAGTTCCCGCACTCGTCACGCTGGACCGAGCAGCTCCGTTGCGCTTTCCATCTGTCATCCCGGTGGCTGTGCCGGGAACGATCTTCAGCTTGACGGCGCGCCCCAGAATGCCGCTGGCCGAAGCGATCGCCAGCCGCCGCGCATCCGTGCTCAGCGACATGTCGACCACGGTTTGCGACTCCGAAACCTTGATCACGACTTCATTTCCGTCGACACTCCATTCGCCCGCTTCGAGCATCGAGACCAGAATGCGCTGATTGCCATCAGTTAGCGCTTGCAGCACGGCGCGTTGCAGCCTCTCGATCGGCGCTACAGAAACGCCGGTCGCCGGCTGCGACTGCGAAACGAGCGGCGGTGGTTCAGGAAGTTGAAGTTCGTGATCGTTTACGGCAAGATCGGCGGGCGCGGTAGCGCCCATGATCACACGCGCCGGCGTGCCTCCGCTGGCAACCACGCGCGGACCACTGTCCGTAACTAGATCCGGAGCTGATTCCTGACGCGGCCCGCTCTTCCGCGCGGAATCGGCCGCGAACGGCGAAACAGGATTCGGCCGAACTGGCGCAACCGCCTCAGTTCGCCGGGCTTCGACTGCGCCGCCGGAGGCTGAAGCAACAATGGAAGGCCGCCCAGGAGTTCTTGGAATATTTCCCGCGATGCCCGCGACATTTGCCGAACCGGCCACGTCGCTGAGCAGTTGCTCGATCGGCAGCAGACGTTGCGCGTGCGCCATCTTCAGGAGTCCAAGCTCCAAATGGAAGCGCTGCTCCTGCTTGTATCCCAATTCGCCATGAGTGCGCAGCATGATCTGCAAATGCCGCGTGAGGTCTTCTTCTCCAAACAGTTCCGCAACGCGCTCCACGCGCTCGCGTTCGTCGCTCGATATCTGCAGCAGGGAAGAGTCTTTCCCGGCAATTTTGGCAACCGTCGCATTGCGCAGGAACCGCACCAGTTGCCGCGCGAAGTGCGTGGGACTGTGCCCCTCGCTGATGAGATGGTCAACCTGGCGCAGCACCTCGTCGCTGGTTCCGCGAGCCACTGCCTGCATCACTTCCTCGAGAATGTGCGCGGGTGCGGCGCCGACAAGATTACGAACCGAAGCCGCCGTGACCTTTCCCGCGGACGACGCAATCGCCTGATCGAGAATCGACAGCGCATCGCGCATGGACCCGTCGCCAGCTTCGGCGAGGAGAGCAAGAGCATCGTCATCCGCTTCGATTTGCTCGCGACCCACAAGATCGCGCAATTGCCCGACAATATCGTGAAACTTGACCGCGCGAAAACTGAAATGCTGGCAGCGCGAGCGAATGGTCTGTGGAATGTCCTCCGGTTGCGTCGTCGCCAGCATGAAGACGATGTGATCGGGTGGCTCTTCCAAAGTCTTCAGCAGAGCATTGAACGCAGCGTCGGTGATCTGATGGGCTTCGTCGAGAATGTAAATCTTGAAGCGATCGCGTGCCGGGCGATAGCGCGCTGCCTCGCGCAACTCGCGAATCTCGTCAATGCCGCGGTTGGTGGCTGCGTCGATCTCGATTACGTCGACCGCGTTTCCGGCGCGAATCTCGGCGCACGATTCGCAAATGCCGCAAGGCTCCGCCACCGGCCTGTCAGACGAGCGGCAATTCAAAGCCGCGGCCAGAATGCGCGCCACGGTGGTCTTTCCAATGCCGCGATGCCCGCTGAAGATGTAGCCGTGCGCGGTCCGTCCCTGTTCCAGGGCATTCTGCAGGGTGCGCGTGACGTGCTCTTGTCCGATCACCTCGGAGAACTTTTGCGGACGGTATTTACGCGCCAGGACGGTGTAGCTCATGAGCCGGAAGAAATGATTATACAGCCCATGCGGCGACTGTTCATGCAGGGAACAGCGCAAGCGGACTCGCGCAGCTTACGTGAGGACAGACGGCCCCGGCTGTCCATCGAGTGAAGCTCGACTGGGTGCTCGAGGAATCCATTACGGGTTCGGTGCGGCGAGCGAGCAGGTTCCGTTTGTGACCTGAGCCGGTGGCGACGGCGGAGTAGCCCACGGCACGCCCGTAAAATCAAAGAATTCATCCATGGTGGCCAAAGGAATGGTCGTGCTCCAATATGCGTCACGATTGGTAAGCGCGGGAATCTTGAATCGCTCTTCAACCAGATTGAGCCACGCGGTAGAGTCTCGTAGCGTGTGGGAAACGAAGTTCTGCTTGGCAAAAGGCGAAATCACAATCAGCGGGATACGGTAGCCGGTCATGGCGAAGCTGCACACCCCCGATGTCGCGGTCATGCCATAACACGCATCGTAGGAATGCTGAAGATCTATGGGATAAGAAAAGCTGTCAGGAACCGGAACCGGCTGTGGCGCAACGTGGTCGTAAAAGCCTCCCGGCTCGTCGTAGGTAAAAATCATCGCTGAATCTTTCCAGCTTGCGCTGGTCATCAGATCATTGATGAGGCCCGCGGCGTAGGCGGCTCCCAGCTGAATATTTACTCCCCCCGTTATGCTGTCTGTGGGATGCTCATCGAGCCCCGCGTCCGACGCAGGCTCGATGAATACGACTTGAGCGAAAGTGCTATCGTTCTGCAAATCGCTGTTGAACTGGGTCGTAGGGACGAAATTCTGGTATAGAGCCGGTGTCGCTTGGATGGTCGTTTCATACGTGAACATGTTGATGTACGAAACTTCCGCAAGGCACTTGTTCTGCGCAGCTCCCGAAAGGGTGGAACAGTTTGTTCCGGTGGTGGGATCTATGGAATTCGGATTTACATACACCTTCCAGGTAATTCCCGCGTCCTGTAGAGCTTCGAGAATGGTCTTATTGCTGAGGGGGCCTTCTGGCGGCGCCAAAGGATAAACGTGGCCCGCCGAAGTAGCCGCGAGATCAAACATGCGGTTGAGCTGGGAACGGCTCATCACGGGTGCAAACCAGCGGTCTGAAGTAGCGAAGTTGCTGGCCATGAAATAGTAATAGTTAAGATCGGCATCGGTGAAATAGCCCATGCTCCGGTAGCCATTCACATCGTGGACCGGCTGGAGATAATACTGCCGGGCATCGTTTGCGGCCGCCTGTGCCCAACCGTTCAGCGCTGCCGT
>Ga0307476_10001867_pt1 | contig 12716 bp, 8 predicted proteins | sample atmos_gasesECM2C_2_FD_203314 | JGI IMG/M metagenome (GOLD analysis project Ga0307476, IMG submission 203314) | Hardwood forest soil microbial communities from Morgan-Monroe State Forest, Indiana, United States - atmos_gasesECM2C_05 | ecosystem: Environmental > Terrestrial > Soil > Temperate... | reverse complement strand
AAGCTTGGAGCGGCTGGCCGCCCTCGCCCAGCAGGTCGGCGAAACGGCCGTGTTCGAACAGCTGAAAGCGCGCGCATTCCTGGTGGAATCGATCACCGACATCTCGAAGGCCGGGAAGATCTTCCGTCCGGCGCCTTCGGATCTGGCATTCATTCAGTATTCGTCCGGATCGACCAGCGAACCGAAGGGCGTGATGCTGAGCCACGCGAACTTGATCGCCAATACGCAGGGTGCGACGGCGATCGGCAAGTACAACACGCACGACACCTCGTTGAGTTGGATGCCGTTGACGCACGACATGGGCTTGATCGGGCTTTACTTGATGCAATTTGCGAATCAGGTGCACATCAACCTCATGCCGACCGAATTGTTCGTGCGGCGGCCGCTGCTTTGGATGCAGACAGCTGCCAAGAAGCGTGTGACGCTGACCTGCTCCCCCAACTTCGGCTATCGGCACTTTCTCAAGGTGCTGGGCGATCGGCGCCTCGAGAACACCGACCTGTCCTCGATTCGCGCCATCTACAACGGCGCCGAGCCGATTTCAGCAGCCCTCTGCAATGAGTTCATGAATGCGCTGGCGTATACCGGATTGAAGCGCAGCGCCATGTATCCGGTATACGGCTTGGCCGAGGGCAGTCTGGGCGTGGCTTTCCCGCCGCAAAATACCGATTTTCACTGGATTCGCCTGAACCGCCATCGCTTGGGCGTGGGTTCGAAAATCGAACTCAATCCCATCGAAGCGCGCGACGCATTCGAGGTGGTGAGCGTCGGTCACATCGTGCCCAACACCGAATTGCTCATCGCCGACGATTCACGCGCCGGCTTGGCGGACGAGACCGTAGGTCACATATTGATCCGCGGCGCCAGCGTCACGAGCGGCTACTTCGGCGATCCTGCGGCTACCGCGGCGGCGATCGACGCGAACGGCTGGCTGGACACCGGCGATCTGGGCGTGATCCACGAGGCCGCGCTTTACATCGTCGGCCGTGCCAAGGAGATCATCTTCGTCAATGGTCAGAACTACTACCCCTATGATCTTGAGAATATCGCGCAGCGTGCGCCGGGCCTTGATTTGAATAAAGTGGTCGCCGCCGGTATCGCCAGGCCGGGATCTCAGGGCGAAGAACTCGTGATGTTCGTGCTCCATCGCGGCAGCATGGAGGAATTCCTGCCGACGGCGAATGCGGTCAGCCGGCTCGTCAACGAGCACACAGGACTTGAGGTAGCGCAGGTCATTCCAACCAAACGCATCCCCAAGACCACCAGCGGCAAGGTTCAGCGTCATCTGTTGGAGCAAGCCTACATCGAGGGCGAATTCGACGGCGAGCTGGCCGAACTCAAGACCTTGCGCGAATCACGCGGCGCCTCCGATCGCGAAGCGGGCGCGGGCCTGGAGGCGCGCCTGCAAGCGCTGTGCGAAGCCGCGCTGCCGGGAAAGAGAATCGACGTGAACGACAACTTGTTCGAAATCGGCGCAAGCTCCCTGAAGCTCATCGAAATTCATGAGAGCGTCGACAAGGACTTCCCCGGACTCATCGATCTGACCGAGTTGTTCGACTACCCCACCATCGCGCAACTGGCGAAGCATCTGGAAGGCAAGCTCAAAGCGACTCCCCGGCGCTGAAAGTATCGCAATTATCGATTTTTCCGGAATCGAATCCGCGGCGAAACCAGCGCACACGCTGCGCGGAAGTGCCGTGGGTAAAGCTATCCGGGACGACGGTACCTTGGGTGCGCCTTTGCAGGGTGTCATCGCCCACCGAAGAGGCGGCCGCAAGGCCGCTGCTCAAATCGCCGGGCTCGAGAATCTTTCGCGCGCGATTGGCCTGCTGCGCCCATACGCCGGCGAAGCAGTCGGCTTGCAGCTCAACTCGCACCGACACTTGATTGGCGCCGATGCGTCCCGCGCGGCGCTCGGACTGCGCGGCGCTGTCGGTGATGCCCAGGAGATTTTGCACGTGATGCCCCACTTCGTGCGCGATGACGTAGGCGCGCGCGAAATCTCCCGGGGCGCCAAATTCAGTGGCCAGCTGCCGGTAAAAGGACAGATCGATATAGACCTTTTGATCGCCGGGACAGTAGAACGGCCCCGCTGCCGAACTCGCCAGACCGCAAGCCGAGTCCACTTCGCCGCTGAACAGCACCAGCTTGGGCCGCGTGTAGACCTTGCCCATGTTCTGGAAGTACGCGCCCCACACCGCTTCGGTGTCGCCCAGAATCGCCCGCACGAAATCGATTTGTGGATCGTTGGGATTGACCGGCGCCGGCGCATGCGCGGGCGCGCTGACCGATTGCGGGTCGCCGTTCAGCAGGCTCAAGAGAGTCGACGGATTGATGCCTAGAAAATAACCGATGACCACGATGACGATGGTGCCGATGCCGATGCCGGCGCCCCGCCCGATTCCGGAGCCGCGCTCATCCTCGACATTGTCGCTGCGGGGGCTTTCATCCAGTTTCATGGTGGATCTCCGTTACCGCCGTATAGTGGCTTCTTCAGACGCCAGCGTCTGTAGGACCAGAGCCAATCTGCGGGGCTCTTGAGTACGTCGACCTCGCAGGCGCGCGCATAGCGCTCCGTGACCTCATTGGCAGCGACGGGTTCACGGCCGTCCCACAGAGGCAGAAACTCGACTTCGTAGTAGCTGCGCCGCACGCGCCGCACGTGGGCATACAGGATCGGCATGCGCATCGCGCGCGCAATCTGATCGGCGCCCACATAAAACGCCGTGTCCTGACCCAAAAATTGCGTCCAATAGCGCTGATCCGTGGATATCGGCGCCTGGTCGGCGTTCATGCCCACCGCGCGAATAACGCCGCGTCTGCGAAAAAAGTCGGACAGCAATTCCTTGGCGGGCACCAACCTTGCGCCGAAGCGCGAACGCAGCTTCAGCATCAGGCGCTCCGCCCACGCGTCGTGTAAGGGCTTGTACGCCGCATCCACCGGGTACCCCAGTTGCAACGTCACGCCATGCAGCAGCCACTCCCAATTGCCCAGATGCGACGTCATGAACATGATGGACTGCCCCGCGTCGAGGTATTGCCGCGCCGACTCGCCATTGATGACGCGCATGCGGCGGCGCATGTCGTCTTCGGTCATCGACACCGACTTCAACAGCTCGACCGACACATCGCAAAAATTCCGCAAGAATTGTTTGTGAATGACCTCGCGTTCGGCCGAACTTAAGGCGGGAAAGACTTTTTCGAGCTGCTCGCGAATGACGTGATCGCGGTGGCGCACCACATAGTAGGCAAGAAAGTAGAGAAACGCGGAAAACGCGTAGAGCGCAGCCCAAGGCAGGCGTGACAAAAGTTTGATCATGGAAACCCGCGAGAGGCGTCGTGTGATGATTCTAACACACTGTTTATTAACGGTTTCGCAGCCCGCAAAAGCGAACAGCGGTAAGATGTCCGGATGAGCACAGCCGAATTCATCGCCCCCGGACAGGAACCTTCCGGGCACGAGCCGCCCGTGGCGAGCGGCACCATGAAGGTGCGCATCGTGCGGGCGGGTCTGGACTCGCACATCGACAAAGACGATCGCGTTGCCGTCGAAGCGCCGCTCGAGTACATGCTGCACCATCCCGCGCTCGGGCTCGAACCGGTGTCCTTCGGCACGACGATGAGAACGCCGGGCGACGACGAAAATCTGGCGGTGGGATTGCTGTATGGCGAAGGCATCGTCAACCAGGTCAGTGATATCGACGCCGTTGAATCGAGCACGCGCCGCCCGAACGTCGTCAATGTTCGGCTGCGTCCGCAGGTGAACATGGAAATGCAAACCGCGACGCGGCGTTTTTCAGCAGGTTCGAGCTGCGGTGTGTGCGGCACGACCGGACTCGACGCCGCGATCGCGCGCGCGGCGGCAATCCGCATTGCCCCGACCCGGGCAATCGAGTTGGCGCTGCTCTTCAGTTTGCCCGAGCGCATGCGCTCCGCTCAGTCCAAATTCGGCGACACCGGCGGGATCCACGCCGCCGCCCTGTTCGATTTTTCCGGCGCTCTCGTGGCGGTGGCGGAGGATGTCGGGCGTCACAACGCCTTCGACAAGCTTGTCGGCGAGAATTTGCTTGCCGGACGCTTGCCGCTCAATGAGCACATCATTCTGCTGAGCGGCCGCGCAAGCTTTGAGCTCACGCAGAAGGCATTGCGCACCGGCGTCGGCATACTCGCGGCCATTGGCGCGCCTTCGAGCCTGGCTGTCAATTTGGCGGTGGCTGCCGGCCTGACATTGGTGGGTTTTTTGCGAGAGAAGCACTGCAATGTGTATTCGAATCCGCAGCGCTTTACCGCGAACACCGAATGGTCGCGCAATAAATGACTTTGGACCGGCTCCTCTAGGCCGGTTGCTCCACCGCCGCCGCGGTTGCGGCGCGCGGCGCCAAAGTCGTTTTTCGCTGCTTCGGCTTGGATTTGATCTTTGGCCACCACGGCAGCGCTTCCGTCATCACCAGGACCTTTCCCGGCGCCAGCGCCGGCTGATAGCCCGGAAGCCCTCTCAAAATGTCGCGCCAGCCGGCCCCCGCCAGCGCCGCGCACAAGCGCTGCACCCCTGCGTGTCCGAGATTGCCTTTGAGACAGGCGAGAAAATAGTTCTCTTCCACCAACGGCGCGAAGTGCAGCCCGAACTCGAGCGCGGCCGCCTCGACTCCGACACCCGCATCGGCCAAACCGCTGGCCACGCACAACGCCACGGCAACGTGGGTTTCCTCTGTCAGTCCGCCGTAGCCGGGCAAATCGGCGGGATTCAACGAATGTTCGTGCATGAGATGATCGATGAGCATCCGGGTGCCGGAGCCGACCTGCCGGTTGACGAATCGCAAGCGGTGCCGAATCACATCGGGGAAGGTACGAATCAGCGCCGCATGTTCGCGCCTGACCATCAAGCCCTGCATGCGCCGCGAACAGCCGATCAATTTATGCCGTCCAGGCTTGAGCAGGGGCTTTAAGGCCCTGGCAAACACCGGCGCGGCGCCACGCAAGGCCGGCACGTGAAAACCCGCCACCAGGCATTGCCGATCGGAGAGTCCGCGCAGCGCATCCTCGCTGCCCTGAAACCGAATATCCAAGTGCAGGTCCGCGGTGGCGGCGACGTGCTTCTGCAGCAGGGACAGCGCGATGTCGTGGCTGGCTTGGACCGCGAGCAGCTGATGGCGCTGATCGCGGGCTTCGTCGACGACCCGCGCAAGATCGGAACGCAAAGCTTCGATATGCGGCTGCATGCGCGTGCGTGCGCGCCGTTCGGCCCACAGCAGCTTTTCGGCGAACTGCGTCGGTCGGGCTCGCTGTCCTTGCGACCAGATGATGAGCGGCTCGCCCAGCTTCTGTTCCCATTTTCTAAGCGAGCCCCACAGGTAGCGGTAAGAACATCCCAGGGATTGCGCCGCATGCCGAATGGAACCCAGTTCCAATACCGCGCTGAGAAGTTCGAAGAGCGGATTGCCGAGCGTCGCGCCGCGCTGCTCGCCGGGCTCGAACGCATACCGCAGGTGCAGTCCGAGGGAAGTCTCGGTCTTCGTTGCAACTTTGGCGTACCGCATCCCCCGCCCCCCTCTTGTGAGGCGGGCAATTGTAGCAGGGGCTGCGATCCCGAGGACCGCCGGGGTCCTACGGCTGGGTCAGCAGCGGCGCGTCAAAGCCATGGTCAGCCAGGATCTTCTGACCCGCGGGCGACAAAATGAAAAACGCCAATTGCGCCGCGCGTTCCTGATTCGCACTCTTCAAGATGGTCAGCCCGTAATTCGCTTCAACGGCGAGCGCCGGCGGCAGCTGAAGCGTCGTCGTGCCGGGCAGCTCCGCGGCCACAGCCGCCCCGCCGGTGCAGTAGGCGAGAAAGACATCCGCCCGCTTCTCCTTGAACAGCCAGGCGACACCATTGGTTACGCCGGCCGGCACCGCCAGCGATCCGGGCTGATTGCCGATCTTGACGGCCTTGGCCTCGAGCGTCGCGCGGCTGCCGGCCCGTATCGCATCGGCCTTTTTGAACAGGGTCCACGCGTAATCTCCGGCCGGATCGCCTATGGGCGTCGATGTGCCGACTTTAACCGACGGGTTCAGCAACGTCGCGAGCAGCGAGGCCGGCGTCGCCTTCAGGCCCGGCCGCAAGATGGCACACAGGTGATTGTGCGCGAACAGCACGGTGGGTCCGGACTTCCCGGCGCTGCTGAGCGCCTGCGGGTTCCCCATATCGGCCGATGCAAAAACATCGCCCGGCTCGCCCTCCAGCAGCCGATCTTTCAGCAAACCGGAGCCGCCAAAGGTCGGCGTGACGGTCACACTGTAGGCCTCTGAGTAAGCCTTGGCGATATCCGTCATGGCGGCGCGCAGGCTGCCTGCGGCGTGCAGTCGCACCGTCGGAGCATCCGCCGCGGACGCCGAGATCGCGGCGAACAGCAAAGCAGTCAAACCCACCACGCAGCGAATCATCGTAGCTCTCCTACGTCTCTAGAAATCGAAGCTCACGGCAGCCAGCAAGGTGCGCGGCGTGCCGAAGTGTGCCAGCAGATTTCCCGTATTGGCGCCGGTCAGATTGCTCGGCGCGACCGTCGACCAATAGTGCCTGTCCGTGAGGTTGTCCACCGACAGACGCCACGTCACCCGCTTCGTCAGGATGCTCGAGGTGTAGCGCGCACCGAGGTCGAATAAATTGTAGCCGGCGACAAAGAACGAATTGGTATCGTCGGCGGCGCGCGGACCCGAGAACTGCCAATCAAAAGTTGCCACCAATCCCGGGACCGTCGGAAGGCTGTATTCGAACAAGGTGTTGCCCTTGACCTTGGGCGCCCCGACATAAATCTTGTCGTTGGTGCTCGGCAGCGGGGTTTCCTCGAGGCGCGCGTTGAGCAAGGTTACGCCGCCATAGACCCGCAAGTTTTGCACCACCTCGCCCACCGCGGATAGCTCCAAGCCCTTGTTGACCTGTAAGCCGGAAATCTCAAATGCATTGTCGACCGTATTGATGTTGGCGAAGGGCCGTTGAATGCGAAACAGCGCCGCGGTGAAGTCGATTTTATCCAGCGAGACCTTGTAGCCGACCTCGTCTTCCTTGCTGCGATAGGGCGGCAGGCTCTGGCCGGCGTTGACCAGCGGCGGAGAGGTCGTGGGCGCCAGGTCGCCCGCCTGCAAGCTGCTGGCAAAGGTGGCATACACCGTCATGTTGCTCATCGGTTTGTACATGAGGCTGGCGGTGGGACTGAGGCCGTGATCGGCGTATTCCGGCAGCGGGGTCGCCTTGGCGGTGTAGTTGTCGGTGTGAAACCAATCCTGGCTCACGGCCAGGCGCGCGGACCAGGCCTCGGTGAAACGGATGGTATCGCCGACATTCACACCCTGCTGATACGCCGTCGAGGAATCGAAGTTCAGCCCCACATTCGGCAGGCCCGCGGCGGGGAACGGAAAGATCTGCGGACTATTGATGTTCGCGCTGCCCAACAAGGTGCTGGCGGCCGTCGCAGGCGTGATCACCGAGTAGGACTGCGCCTTATAGCCCGCCGTGCCAATCGTCAGGTCGTGCGCAATTGGCCCGGTGGTGAAGTTGCCGTCCAGATAGGCGGCGTCGCTCGTCATGATAAAGCGCGGCGCGAAGCCCGTGCCCAACGAAGTCGTGTAGTTGCCGTTGTTGTTGGTCAGATTGTTGACCGGCGTGTTGATGTTGCGCGACGCGTCTTGATTGAGCCCGCCCACGACCAGATGCCAATTGGAATTGAAATCGTGCAGCAAGCGCACGCTTGCCATGCGCGTCAGCAGGTCGACGCCCGCATAATTCTGGCCATACCCCACGTTGGTGGGATCGGGTGCCGGCGGCAGTACGATTTTTTCGCCGTACGTGAACCAGCCCGGATAGCCCGTGTCGATCAAGTGATAGTAGCTGTAGTTGGTTTCGATCACGGTGTCCTGCAGCGGGCGCACGTCGATCGCCAGACTGCCGAGCACCCGCTTGGCGTGGCTGTCATCGACCCACGCGTCGCCCTCGCCAAACACGCCGTTGAAACGGTAGCTCACGATGCCGTCGCTGTCGATCTTGCCGCCCAAATCCACGTGCGCCGTGCCGATGCTCTGCGTGGCATAGCTTACCGTGACTTCGCGCAAGTCATAGTCGGTCGGGCGCTTGGAGACAAAATTGAACATGCCCGATGGATTGGCCGGTCCGTACAGCGAGGCAGAGACGCCGTTCACCACTTCTATTTGCTGAAACTGCTCCATCGCGGTACCGACGGTAATGAATATTTGCATGCCGTCCATGCGCGAGTTTTGAAAGTTGCCGCCCTGCATGCCGCGAGTCTGCGGCCTCAGGATATCGGCCCCCTGCTGCTCTTGATACGCGACCAGCGGCAAATACTTCGAAACATCCTTGAAATTCGTCGCCATGGAGTTCTGAATGAGATCCTCCGTCAAGACGCCGACTGAATAGGGCACGTCCAGCAATTTTTGCGAGCCCAGCGGCCCGAGTGAATCGGTGGTCTTGACCCGGTAGTCGTCAGACTCTCTGATACCCACCACGGTGACGTGCGGGGTTTCCTGCGCTTGATCCTGCGGCGCATCGGCCGCGGCATCTTCAGCGCCGGCGGGCTTGGCGAAGGCAATAGGACAGAGAGCAAGCAACATTGCGAAGCGAATCGATTGGGTCATTGGAGAAGTCTCGTCGACGGATTCTTGGGAGCGGCCTGGCGGCCGCATGCGAGCCGTGCTCTACAAGCAGAAAAACCGCTGGAAAATTAGCATGGGGCGCTAGGCCCAACAATATGAACGGCCGAGCATATGTTGTGCGTCGGAGCAGTTTTTGCGCGCCGCGGATTCGCGCCGCGCCTTCGCGACTCAATCCGCCTCGAGGCGCTCCTCGCCGACGTAGCAGTGGAAGCGGCGATTCACCGCGCGCCCGAATAGCGCCATGCCGAACTTCCTCGCCAAGTCATAGCCCATCGCCGACACGCCGTTTCGCGACACCAGGATCGGCACGCCGCTCTGCGCCGCCTTGATGACGATCTCGCCGGTCAGCCTTCCCGTGGTGAACAGCACCTTGTCGCCGCCCGCGATGCCGTGCAAGGCCATCCAGCCGCTGATGGTGTCGAGCGCATTGTGCCGGCTCACATCCTCGACGGACACGAGCAAGCGGGCATCTTGAAACAGGGCACAGCTGTGTACGGATCTTGCGTGCCGATGGATGCTGTCATGCTGGCGCATGACGTCGAGCAAATTGCGCAAGGCACTGGCGCGGATGCGCGCCTGCGCGATCCCGGGCAGCCGGACGGCATCGATGTGCTCGAGCAGACGCGAGTATATCGATCCTTGCCCGCTGCCCGAGGCGACCGCGCGCAACGGCATGCCGGCATTTTCGTGCGGCAAACGGGTTCTGACCGTCGCCGTGGCCGACTTCCAATCCACCGAAATGGATTCGACGGCCGCGGCATTCTTGATCAATCGCTGATTGAACAAGAATCCCAGCACCAGCAGTTCCGGCGAGGCGCCGAGCGTCATCAGCGTCACCAGTTCGCGGTCATCCAAAAGCACCGTCAAGGGCCGCTCGGCCGGGATATAAATTGGCCGCCGAACGCCGAGCTCATCCAAGATGCTGATCTCGCGCATCGACTCGGACGCGGCGGCTGTCAGCTTCGGCGCGTTCTCGATCGGCGCGATCAGGCGCGCCTCGGGTTGCACCTCGAAAGCCTCGATACTATGGGTCTCGATGGCAGCCTCCGCCGGCGCGCGCTACGATGGCCCACTGCAGCGAACACCCATGATCCAGAGCAATGACATCAGCGGACTGATTCTCGCGGGAGGCCGCGGCACCCGGATGGGCGGCATTGACAAGGGATTGCAGCCGCACCTAGGAGTACCGCTCGCGCAGCATGCGCTGAACCGCCTCAGGCCCCAAGTAGTCGCCTTGATGCTCAACGCCAACCGCAACCTGCCCGCCTATGAAACCATGGGCGTCCCGGTTTGGCAGGATGAGAGTCCCGATTTTCCCGGGCCGCTCGCGGGCATGCTCGCCGGCCTTACGCATTGCCGCACGCCCTACCTGGTGACGGTGCCGTGCGATTCGCCGAATTTTCCGACCGACCTGGTGGCACGTCTCGCGCAAGGCCTCGTCGAGGCCGATGTCGATTTGGCGACCGCGTACACGCGCGAGACTGGAGAGCTGCGGGCGCAGCCGGTGTTCTGCCTGATGAAGACCGTGCTGCGCGACAGACTGCGCGCCTTTATCGACAGCGGCGAGCGCAAGACGGGGCTGTTCGCCGCGCAGAGTCACGGCGCGAGAGTTGTATTCGACGACGCGGCGGCCTTTGCGAATGCCAACACCCTGAGCGAGTTGGCGGAACTGCAAATCAATCGCCTGCCGTGACGGGCTCGAGAATCTGGCCGCCGCCGAAACTCGACTGCTTGGGGGGCGTGCCCCCTAAACTTAAGCGCACGGCGCAGTATTTGAACTCGGGGATCTTGCCGAAGGGATCGAGCGCTGAGTTCGTCAGCTTGTTGATCGCCGCTTCGTAGAAACAAAAAGGAACGAATACGGCGCCACGCGGCGAGCTCTCGTCCTCGCGCGCATACAAGCTGACCTTGCCGCGGCGCGACTGAATGGTGACGAGCTGTCCCGGCTTGGCGCCGAGCGCCGCCATATCGAACGGATTCAAGCTCGCGACCGGATCCGGCTCGATGGAGTCGAGTACACCCGAGCGGCGGGTCATGCTGCCGGTATGCCAGTGTTCCAGCTGCCGTCCGGTAATCAGCACCATCGGATACTCGGTATCCGGCCGTTCATCGGCGGGAATGATATCGGCCGGCACAAATTTAGCCCTGCCGGTGGGCGTCGGAAAGGACTTGATGAACACCACCGAGTCGCCGGGATCGCCTTCCTTCTCGCAGGGATAGGTGACGCTGTCTTCCTTCTGCAGACGTTCCCACGTAATGCCGCCGATGCTCGGCATGGTATGGCGCATCTCATCGAACACGGCCGCCACCGCCGGCTCGCCGCTGCCATAGGACCACGACAACCCCAGTTGGCGCGCAATATCGATGATGATCTCCAGATCCTGGCGCGACTTGCCGGGAGGATTGAGCGCCTGCCGTCCCAACTGCACGAAGCGGTCGGTGTTGGTGAAGGTGCCGGTCTTCTCGGCAAACGATGAGGCCGGCAAAATGACGTCGGCGAGATACGCCGTTTCAGTCAGGAAAATATCCTGCACCACCAGCATGTCGAGCTTCGCGAGCGCTTCGCGCGCATGGTCCGCATCCGGGTCGCTCATGGCCGGATTCTCGCCCATGATGTACATGCCTTTGACATTGCCGGCGAGGATGTTCTTGATCACCTCGACCACCGTCAGTCCCGGCTTATTGTCGAGCTTGTCGATGGGCACGTTCCAGGCTTTCGCGAATCGCTCGATGGCCTGGGGGTTGTCGACGCGCTGATAGTCCGGATACATCATGGGAATGAGGCCGGCGTCCGAGGCGCCCTGCACATTGTTCTGTCCGCGCAGCGGGTGCAGCCCGGTACCGGGCCTGCCGATCTGCCCCGTCATCAACGCCAGCGCGATGAGACAGCGGGCGTTGTCGGTGCCGTGAATATGCTGGCTGATACCCATGCCCCAAAGAATCATGGAGCCTGAGCTGCTCGCATACAGCCGCGCGACCTCGCGAATGGTATCCGCGGGAATGCCGCAAATCGGCGCCATCAGCTCCGGGTCGTAGCCCTGAACGTTTTTCGCGAGCTCCGCGTACCCCAAGGTGCGATCGGCGATGAATTTCGCGTCGACCAAATTCTCCTCGATGATGACATGCATCATCGCGTTGAGCAGGGCCACGTCGGTGTCGGGCTTGAATTGCAAGAAGCGGTACGCGGTGCGCGCCAGCTCGCTGCGGCGCGGATCCATGACGATCACCTTGGTACCGGTGCGCATGGCATTCTTGATGAAGGTCGCCGCCACCGGATGATTGACCGTGGGGTTGGCCCCGATCACGATGACCACCGCGGCCTGCGTGACGTCCATGACAGGATTGCTGACCGCGCCGGAGCCGATTCCTTCGAGCAGGGCCGCGACGCTCGAAGCGTGGCAGAGCCGCGTACAGTGATCGACATTGTTGCTGCCGAAACCCAAGCGCACCAGTTTCTGAAACAGGTAGGCCTCTTCGTTGCTGCCCTTGGCCGAACCGAATCCGGCGAGTGATTTCGCACCGTAAGTGTCGCGCAATTTGCGCAGCGTGCCGCCGCCCAGGGCGATCGCCTCTTCCCAAGTTGCCTCGCGGAACACTTGCATCACATTGTCCGGATCCATCACGAACTTGCCCGATTTGGGCGCATCGGCTCTGCGAATCAGCGGCACGGTGAGGCGTTGCGGGTGACGTGAATAGTCGAACCCATAGCGTCCTTTGACGCAGAGGCGCGAATGATTGGCCGGACCATCGCGCCCTTCAACGTAAAGAATGCTGTCGTTCTTGACGTGATAGGTCAGCTGACAGCCCACGCCGCAATAAGGACACAGTGAATTGACCGATTTGTCCGGCACGGACAGCGCGACCTCGCGCGCCGGCATCAACGCGCCGGTGGGACAGGCCTGCACACATTCCCCGCATCCGACGCAAGTCGAGGCGCCCATCGGATCGTCCATGTCGAAGACGATCTTGGCGTGTTGGCCGCGAGAGGCCAATCCGATGACATCGTTCATCTGCTCGTCGCGGCATGCGCGCACGCAGCGCGTGCACTGGATGCAGGCGTCGAGATTGACGGC
>Ga0307476_10001866_pt1 | contig 12716 bp, 10 predicted proteins | sample atmos_gasesECM2C_2_FD_203314 | JGI IMG/M metagenome (GOLD analysis project Ga0307476, IMG submission 203314) | Hardwood forest soil microbial communities from Morgan-Monroe State Forest, Indiana, United States - atmos_gasesECM2C_05 | ecosystem: Environmental > Terrestrial > Soil > Temperate... | reverse complement strand
GACCCGGCCGCCGCGCGTGGTGATGCCGGCGGAGATCGAGGCCGATCTGACCGCCGCGCTCGCCGCGCTGTCGCGGCTGCAGCGGTTCCCGCTCGAGATCGAGCCGATCGGGCTGCGCCCGGGCGACGAGCTCGCGCTGCGCGGCGATCTCCGGATCCGGGCGGTGCGCACGTTTCACCCGGTGCCGTCGCTCGGCTACCTGGTGGTCCGGCGGGTCGCCAAGCTGCGCCCGGAGTTCCAGGGCATGACCGGGCCGGAGATCGGGGCGCTGCGGCGCAGCGGCACCGACGTCACCGAGTACGAGGACCGCCTCGATCTCGCCTACGTGACCGACACCCTGATCTCGGCGTTCGACCACGCCCCCGAGCTGTACCAGGCCGGCACGCTGATCATGGAGTGCACGTTCCTCGACGAGCGCAAGTCGCTCGCCGCCGCGCGCGCCGGCTGCCACATCCACCTCGACGAGGTGATCGAGCGCGCCGACCGGTTCGCCAACCGCCACGTGGTGATGATGCACTTCTCCCAGCTGTATCGCCCCGACGAGATCCCCGGCATCCTCGACGCCCGGCTGCCGCCCGAGCTGCGCCGCCGGGTCGTGCCGTTCCTCCCCGGCAGCGCGCACTGGCCGGGGTAGCTCATGGCGAAGCGCCCCGGCCCCGGCCCCGACGACATCGACGCCGACCTGATCGACGCCGGCGGCCCGCCCGAGCCCGGCGATGCCGCCGCGCCGCCGCTCACCGACGAGCTCGACCTGCACGCGTTCCGGCCGCGCGACTGCGCCGACGTGGTCGCCGAGTACCTCGCGGCCGCACGGGACGCCGGCCTGCCCCGGGTCCGGATCGTGCACGGCAAGGGCACCGGCGCGCTGCGCCGGATCGTCCACGGCGTGCTCGACGGCCATCCCGCCGTGCGCGGCTACCGGCTCGCCGGCGAGCACGCCGGCGGCTGGGGCGCGACGCTGGTCGAGCTCCACCCGCCGGCCGGCGGTTAGGGGCGCACGCGGGGAGCGAGCTGGAACGTGATCGCGGGCGCCCCGGGCACCGGGCCGACCCGCGCGGTGATCCGGTCCTCGGCGACCCCGAGGTCGATCAGGTACCACTTCGCGGCCTCGGCGCGGCGCCGGGCGAGCTCCTCGCCGCCGGCGCGCTCGGCGTGGCCGATGATCGCGAGCCGGAGCTCCGGGTGCTGCTCCAGGACCGCGACCCAGCCGTGCAGCGTGGCGCCGCCTGCCTCGGTGATCCGCGCGTGGCCCGGCGCGAACCGCAGCGTCGTGCCGAGCGCCACGGCGAGCTCGGCGGGCATCTCGTCGGGGCAGCCGTCCTCGTCCTGCCAGCCGTTGACGGTCTCCGGCGCGTCCGGGCAGGCGTCGTGGGCGTCGTCGATGCCGTCGCCGTCGTTGTCGGGATCCGGGCAGCCGTCGGCGTCCTGGAAGCCGTCCTTGTCCTCGGGCTGATCGGGGCACAGGTCGGCGTCCCCGGTGATGCCGTCGCCGTCGGGATCGGGCGGCGGCGCCGGCTGGGCGGCGGGCGCTGGCTCGGCGGGGGGGGCCGGCTCGGCGGGGGGCGCCGGCTCGGCGGCGGCGAGCGTGGCCGGGACCGGCTCGCGGCGCGGCGGGCGATCCGGCGATCCGAACGCCGCGCCGATGCCGAGCTCGAGCTCGGTGGTCAGCAGCGCGCCGCCGCTGCGCGCCGGCATGACGCCCTGGCGGAGGTCGATCCGCAGCTGCCAGCCGTCGGCCATCGGCGCGACCAGGCCGGCGCCCCAGTACGCGATCGGCTCGGTGCCGTCGGCCATGAACGGCGAGCTCGACACCACGCTGTCGCCGCCCGCGCCGACCACGAGGTGGGGCACCAGGGCGCGCCAGCCGGTGAACCGCAGCACCGCATGGCCGCGCCACTCGAACACCGGGGCGAAGTAGGTCATCCGGCCGTCGCCGATGTTCGATCCGGTGAACGCCGGCGCGAACCCGAGCTCGGCCTCGAGCGCGAGCCGCAGATCGCCGGGCAGCGCGGGCGGCGCGAGCCAGCCGATCCGGCCGCCGAACACCACCGACGTCCCCGGGACCTGCTCGGGCGCCCACGAGTTGCCGAGCGCGTTGCGCTCGCCGAACCAGTCGATGCCGATGAACCCGCTGGCCTCGAGCGGCGGCTCGGCGCGCGCGGCCGATCCGCCGCCCAGGGCGACGCGGACCACGACGGCGACGAGCACCCCTGCGCGCACGCCGCCATCCTATCAGCGCTGCCTCGGCGCTTGCACGGGCAATCACGGCCGGGGCAAGCTAGCCTCGCCGATGCTCACCATCAGCGCCGATCCGGACGTCGCCGAGCAGCAGATGAACGCGATCATCTTCTACCTCACCGCGTTCGGGTACATCGACGGCAAGTTCGACTTCACCGAGAAGACGTTCGTCCGGATCTACATCCGCCAGCTGGTGACCGCGCGCGCCAGGACGGCGATGCCCGACGCCGATCCGGTGACCCGCGACGAGGTCGTCAGCCGGTTCGTGGCGCACTTCCTCGAGGTGTTCGAGCAGATCGATCGCAGCGTCAAGGACCTGTTCGACGAGGCGGTCGCCGACGGCGAGGACGTCGAGAAGTTCGTCTACGCCAAGCTCAAGCTGCGGAGCTACGAGATCTTCCAGAGCTTCGACCCGGCGAACCAGCGCGAGCTGCTGACCTGCGTCGACGAGCTGATCTACGCCGACGGCAGCGTCCACCCGGCCGAGCAGGCGTTCCGCCAGGAGCTCGAGGCGCTGCTCGAGGCCCCGACCGCGCTCGGCATCCACGACATCGAGGTCGTGCGCGACGCCGATCGCGAGCCGAGCCGGGTCGCGATCGAGGGGCCCGCGTCGCTGCGGTCGCGGCTCGAGGACCACCCGTTCTTCGCGAGCTTCGAGCAGCACTACTCGGCCGATCCGGCGCGGATCCGCGCCCAGGTCGCCGGCGATCTCGACCTGATGCGGCGGTTCGTCGCCCAGCTCGGCGAGCAGCGCCGCGCCGGCGCCGGCCGGCTCGCCGGCAAGCACACGGTCGCCGAGTTCGCGGGCGAGCGGCCGTTCCTCGACGGCCACGTCTACGTCCACCCCCCCGAGCCCGGCCGGATCTACGAGCTCACCGTGCTCGGCGATCTCCACGGCTGCTACAGCTGCCTCAAGGGCGCGCTGCTCCAGGCCGACTTCTTCGCCAAGCTCGAGGCCTGGCGGCTCGACCGCCGCCAGCCCGAGCCCAAGCTGGTGCTGCTCGGCGACTACATCGATCGCGGCCGGTTCTCGTACAACGGCGTGCTGCGCACGATGATGCAGCTGTTCCTCGCCGCGCCCGAGCACGTGTTCCCGCTGCGCGGCAACCACGAGTACTACATCGAGTACCGCGGCCGGATCTACGGCGGGGTCAAGCCGGCCGAGGCGATCAACACGCTGGTCAACCACGTGCCCGGCGAGGTGTTCGCCGAGTACATGAAGCTGTTCGAGGAGCTGCCCAGCATGCTGTTCTTCGACGACGTCCTGTTCGTGCACGCCGGGATCCCGCGCGACGTCGACATCGCGAAGATCACCGACTTCGCGGGGCTCAACGACCCCGAGGTCCGGTTCCAGATGCTGTGGTCGGATCCGTCGACCGCCGACGTCATCCCCGCCGACCTCCAGGCCCAGAACGCGCGGTTCCCGTTCGGCAGGCGGCAGTTCGAGGCGTTCATGCAGCAGCTCGGCTGCTCGATCATGGTGCGCGGCCACGAGAAGGTCGACGCCGGGTTCCGGCCGATGTACGGCGAGGCGGCGTCGGCGTCGCTGCTCACGCTGTTCTCGGCGGGCGGCGCCGACAACAACGACCTGCCCGAGGACTCGAGCTACCGCGCGGTGACCCCGATGGCCGCGACGATCCGGATCGACGGCGGCGCGGTGCAGGTCACGCCGTGGCTGATCGACTACGAGCGGTTCAACGATCCGCGGCGCAACCGGTTCTTCGCGTCGCCGCCCGAGATCGAGCACAAGACCGGCTGACGCTTGCGCGCCGGCGCGCGGCGGGACGATGCTCGCGGCGTGGCCTGGTGGTACGTCTACGTCGCCCGCTGCCGGGACGACAGCCTGTACTGCGGGATCGCGCGCGACGTCGCCGCGCGGATCGCCGAGCACGACGCCGGGACCGGCGCGCGCTACACCCGCGGCCGCGGCCCGCTGACCGTCGTGCTGGTCCGGCGCTGCCGCGACAAGGGCGGCGCGCTGCGGCTCGAGCACGCGATCAAGCAGCTGCCCCGCGCCGCCAAGCAGACGCTGCTCGCCGAGCCGGCGCGGCTCGCCGCGATCGTCCGCCGCGTGGCGCGCGCCCGGCGTGATCGCGTTCGCACCGGCGAGCGAACGTGAGATCGGCCACGTGGATCGCGCTCGCACCGGGGGCGCGGCGCGGGCTACGCTCGCCGCATGTCCCGACGGTTCGTTCCCCCGTCGCGGTCCCGCGCGCTCGGCGTCGCCGGGATCGTCGTTGTCCTCGCCGCGCTCGGCGCGCTGCCCGGCCTGCCGCGCGCCGCCCGCGCCAACGGCCGCCTCCCGGCGACCGTGTCGATCCGCTTTCGCCAGGGCCACGAGAGCGACATCGTCGCCGGTCTGACGTTCGGCATGGCGATCTCGCACGACGCCGGCGCGACCTGGCACTGGATGTGCGACGACGCGATCGGCATCGCCGGCGGGCCCTACGATCCGGTCTACGCCTTCACGCCCGCCGGCACGGTGTTCGCCACCACGCTCAACGGCCTCGTGGTGATGCGCGACGGCTGCGCGTTCGGCCCGGCGCTTTCGGGCAAGACCTTCGTGTCCGCCAGCGCGCTCGGCCCGGACGGTGCGCTCTACTACGGCGCGGCGCAGACCGCGGGGACCAGCATTGCCCCCGACTTCAAGATCTACAAGAGCCTCGACGACGGCAAGACGTTCCCCGACCCGCAGCAACCCGATCCCCCGACCGACACCAACGTCTGGTGGCAGTCGATCATGGCCGCGCCGAGCAACCCGCAGATCGTCTATCTCAGCGGCTTTCGCTACGTCCCGGTCTCGGCCGGGAGCACCGACACCCGGCGCGATCACCTGCTGTATCGCAGCGACGACGGCGGCGCCACGTGGACGCCGCAGATGCCTCCCACGCTCACCGGCCTGACGCTGGCGCAGAACTCGCTGATCCACATCGTCGGCGTCGCCAGCGACGATCCGAAGCACGTCTACGCGCGCGTCGAGTACATCGACAACATGACCACCGACGGGCTCTATGTCAGCACCGACCGCGGCGCGTCCTGGACCCTGATGCTCGGCCACCCCGATCGGTTCATCGCGTTCGTGGTCCGCGCGGGACTTCACGATGGCCATCACGACCTGCTCACCGCGACCGCGAAGTTCGGCACCGAGATCTCGCACGACGACGGCAAGAGCTGGGCGCCGCTCGCCGGCGCGCCGCACGTCAACTGCCTGGCCGAGAGCTCGGCCGGCGAGCTGTGGGCGTGCACCCAGAACTACGGCGTCGGCCAGGTCCAGACCGACGACGCGGGCATCATGAAGACGACCGACCTGTCGGCCTGGACCAAGGTCCTGCGCTACCAGGACCTGGTCGCGCCGGTCACCAGCTGCGGCGCCGATACCGTGCAGCAGAAGACGTGCAACCAGTCCACGCTGTGGTGTGGCGTCTGCGCGCAGCTCGGATGTACGCCATCGGCATCCTATGTCTGCCCGGTCGCTGCCAGCGAGGCGCCGGTGACCAGGGCCGGATGCTGCGACACCGGATCGAGCGCCGGTGGCCCGCTGGCGCTCTCGCTGTCGATTGCTACGCTGGTGTGGCGGCCTCGCCGCCGCCTGCGTTCCCGATGACCCAGACCCTCGGCCCGCTCGACCGGCTCGCGTATCGCTCGCAGCACTGGTCCCTGCTGCTCCAGGCGACCCTGCTGCAGGAGGCGACCCGCCTGGTGTCGCGGCTGCCGCGTCCCCGGCTGTCGGGCGCCGAGGTCCGCGCCGTGCTGCGGCGCCGCGACGAGCTCCACGCGCGCGATCTCGCCAACGTCGAGGCCGACCTGTACCCGCGCGAGCTCCTGTTCGATATCCCGCTCGGCCGCTACATGCGCGCCCTGCCGCGCCTGCTGCGCGACACGCCGCGCGTGGTGCGGCGCAAGAAGGCCGGTGCGTTCCGCGACATCCCCGAGGTCGACAAGCAGCGCTATCCCGCCTACTACCGGCGGACCTTTCACTGGCAGACCGACGGCTACTTCAGCGACCACTCGGCCGAGGTCTACGAGCTCGGCGTCGAGCTCCTGTTCCGCGGCACCGCCGACGTCATGCGCCGCCAGATCATCCCGCCGGTGACCCGCGCGGTGCGCGCCGCCGGCGACGCCTCCCGGGTCCGCCTGCTCGACGTCGCGTGCGGCACCGGGCGCACGCTGCACCAGCTCGCCGTCGCCCACCCCGCGCTGCGGCTGTACGGCATCGACCTGTCGCCCGCCTACGTCCGGCTCGCGCGCCGCCGCCTGGCCGACGCCGCCGAGGCCGCGCTCGCGGTCGAGAACGCCGAGGCGCTGCCGTTCGCCGACGGCGCGTTCGACGTGGTGACCAGCGTCTACCTGTTCCACGAGCTGCCGCGCAACACCCGCCGCGCGGTCGCCCGCGAGATGCTGCGCGTCGTCCGCCCCGGCGGCCTGGTCGTGCTCGAGGACTCGGCCCAGCTCGCCGAGAGCGCCGAGATCGCCCGCGCGCTGCACGCGTTTCCCGAGGAGTTCCACGAGCCGTTCTACGCCGACTACCTCGAGGACGATCTCGCCGAGGTGCTGCGCGAGGTCGGGTTCTCCGTCGAGTCGATCGAGCCGCAGTTCGTCGCCAAGGTCGTCGTCGCGCGCCGGCCGTGAGCGGTGTTCCACGGCTGTGCGCCGCGGCCAGCGCGCCTGGTGTACTGCGCGGCGCCGCGGGCGATACTCGCGGGGATGCAGATCGAACGGGTCACCCGGTCCGACGACGAGCTCGTCGCCGCGCTTGCCAGGTTGATGCCGCAGCTGAACCCCAGCGCGCCGCTCCCCACCGGCGATGACCTGGCGGCGATGCTCGCCAGTCCATCGACGTACCTCCTGCTCGCCCGCGATCCGGACGTCGTCGGCACGCTGACGCTCACCGTGTTCCGCACGCTGGTCGGCCTGCAGGGCCGGATCAACACGGTGATCGTCGACGCGGCCGCGCGCGGTCGCGGGATCGGCGAGGCGCTGAGCCGCGAGGCGGTGCGGATCTCGCGCGACGCCGGCGTCCGCCGGATCACGCTGAGCTCGCGGCTCGATCGGGTCGCCGCCCACCGGATGTACCTTCGCATCGGCTTCGAGCTGACCGGCAGCCGGCAGTTTCACCTGTGGCTGTAGCGGCCGCGGTCACGGCGACAGCCGGGTCAGATCGCGCGGGAACAGCACGGCGAGCCGGATGTTGGGCAGATCGAGCAGCTGGAGCAGGAAGCGCTCGAGGCCGATCGCGAACCCGCCGTGCGGCGGCATGCCGTGGCGGAACGCCTCCAGGTAGGCGGCGATCGGCGCGGGCGACATGCCGCGCGCCTCGAGCGCCGCCAGGTAGCTGGCGTGGCGGTGCAGGCGCTGGCCGCCGGTGACCAGCTCGGTGCCACGGAACAGGAGGTCGAACGAGCGCGAGTGCTCGGGCCGTTCCGGATCCGGGTGGGTGTAGAACGGCCGCTTGCGCATCGGGTACCCGGTGACGAACAGCCAGTCGCTGGCGAACCGCTCGCGCGCCCACTGGCCGAGCCAGCGCTCGCCGGCCGGGGACAGATCGGGCTCTGCGCGCACGGCCTCGCCCAGCGGCCCGGCCAGCAGCTCGAGCGCCTCGGTGAAGTGCAGGTGCGGGACGGCCTCCGGGAGCTCGGGGACGCGCGCGCCGAGCAGCGCGAGCTCGGGCGCGCAGGCCGCGGCGACCTCGGCGAGCATGCCGCGCAGCACCCGGGTGAGCTGGGCCATCACGTCGAAGTGGTCGGTGATGAAGCCGAGCTCGACGTCGAGGCTGGTGTACTGGTTGATGTGGCGGGCGGTGTCGTGCGGCTCGGCGCGGAACACCGGGCCGACCTCGTACACGCGCTCGAACACGCCGACCATGATCTGCTTGTAGAGCTGCGGGCTCTGCGCCAGGTAGGCCGGGCGGCCGAAGTAGTCGACCGCGAACACGTGGGCGCCACCCTCGGTCGCGGCCTCGACCAGCTTGGGCGACTGGATCTCGACGAAGCCCTCGGCGTCGAGCGCGGCGCGGAACCCGCGCATCGCGGCGGCGCCGATCCGGAAGATCGCGCGGCGCTGCGGGAAGCGATTGGCGACCACGGCGTGATCGAGCAGCGCCGGCAGCGGCACGTTGGCCAGCTTCTTGCCCAGCTGCACCGGCGGCGGCTCCGCGGCCTCGGAGATCACCTCGAGGGCGACCTCGCGCAGCTCGACGCCGTGTGGCGCCTGCGGCACCGCGCACACCTCCCCGGTCACGGCGACGACCGACTCGGCCTGCGCCGCGCCGAGCGCCGCCAGCCGGGCCGGATCGGCGACCGCCTGCACGACGCCGGCCCCGTCGCGGACGACGAGGAAGCTGATCGCGCCGAGCCGGCGCACCGACTGGAGCCATCCGACGACGCGCACGCGCTGGCCGACGCGCGCCGCGACCTCGACCGATCGAACTCGTTCCATCTGGCGATCCTCGCTGGCCCTGCCATGTGGTGCGGAACGCAACCCCGGCAGGCCCAGCGGCCGCTCAGGCGCGTTCCTGCGGATCGTCTCCAACGATGGTGATCATCGCTCTCTAGGCGTACTGCGCGGCGCGCGATGCGTCAACCCGGCAGTGATCGGCCTGGGTGCAAGCCGCCGACAGCAGCCGGAAAATCACGGCTGCGCGGGGAACTGCATGGCGTAGCCGGCGCGCCAGAACGCGCACTCCGTGGCGCGGAAGTCGGTGACGACCGAGGGCTGCCGCGCCAGGTTGACCCGGACGTTCTGGGCCTCGGTGAACGCCGGCCAGCCGAGATCCGCGCCGGCGTTGGGATTGCCGGTCCCGGCGAAGCGGGTCCAGTAGCGCTGCATCAGATCGCTGACCGACTTGGCCCCCGGATCGGTCGAGAACGTCGGCGACGTGCCGAACACCGACGTCAGCTCCGAGCCGTGGGTGGCGCCGAGCGTCGCCGAGATCACCGCCGGGACCGGGACGTCGAAGTTGTACATGTAGACCGACGCGCCGGCATGGGCGGCGCGCACCGCGGTGTCGAACGTCGTGCACACCAGGCGGGAGTCGCCGATCACGCGGGCGAGCGCGGCGGTCGCGGGGTTGGGCATGCCGCCGGCGAAGTTGCTCATCGGATAGGCGGCGGCGACCTGCGGCGCGACGGTGGCGCCGAACATCGCGGTGAGCGCGGTCATGTAGTCGGCCTCGCTCGCCGGCTTGGCGGCGGGCAGGAACAGGGTGCCCTCGTCGGTGTTGCTGCCGAGCAGGTAGGGGACCTTGGCGATCTTGCCGGTGTCGTACAGGGTCCGCGGCTGGTCGGGGATGAACTGGGTGTCGACCTCGAGGCCGAGGCCGCTGCTCCCGCTCGTCACCAGGCTGTCCACCGACTTGCCGCGCAGGCAGGCCAGCGCGCCCGCGCCGGTGCAGCCCAGGCTCGTGGCCAGGCTCACGGCCGCGGCCTCGGCCTGGGCCCGGGTCGGCTGGACGGTCGTGCAACCGCCGCTCTCGCTGATCGCGCGGTGGAACAGGCCGGCGTTGCTGGGCGCCACCATGTGCATGCAGACGTCGAACGACCCCGCCGACTCGCCGAAGATCGTCACGTTGCCCGGATCGCCGCCGAACTTCGCGATGTTGTCGTGCACCCACCGGAACGCCATCTGCTGGTCGAGCAGGCCCTGGTTGCCGGCCACGCCCTCGACGGCGAGCTCGGGGTGCGAGAAGAACCCGAAGATGCCGAGCCGGTAGTTGAGGCTGACCACGACGACGCCGTGGTTCCCGGCGAGGAACTCGCCGTCGTAGAACACGCCGCTGTTGACGAACGGCACCGGCTCGGACGCCGAGCCGTTGGTGTTGCCGCCGCCGTGGATCCAGATCATCACCGGCAGCGGGTCCTTGACCGCCGGGACCGGCGTCCACACGTTGAGGTACAGGCAGTCCTCGTCGCTGCTCGCCGCGTTCTGGAGCGTCGCGTCCAGCAGCTGTGCGCAGCGCTTGCCGAAGCTGGTCGCGTCCCGCAGGTCGGTCCATGGTTCGGGCTTCTGCGGCGCCTTCCACCGCAGGTCACCGACCGGCGGCCTGGCATAGGGGATGCCGAGGAACTGCAGGCTGGTCCCCTTCACGCTGCCCTGGAGCTCGCCGTCGGCGAGCTTGACCCGGGTCGGGTCGGGTTTCTCATCGGTGCCGCACGCGGCGAGGCAGCCGCACAGCGCGAGCACGAAGGCGCGGTTCACGGTCCTGATGTCCATCGCGAGCTCCTGGTCGGGCGCCGCGACGGCGCGCGCGGCGGTGGGTGGCTTCGTCGCAGTTCTGCATCGCAGAACACGGTTCCAGATCGAGCCGAAGCCGACGCGACTCTCGATCGCGCGTCGCGAGAAGTCAATCACCGACCCGGCGGGCCGTGCCGCACGGTGGCCGCGGTCGCAGGTTCGCCGCCACGCGCCGACAGCGCGCCGCGTCAGCGCGCGACCAGCCGGGCGCGGTCGCGGTAGTCGGCGGCGTAGTCGGGCTGGCCCTTGTGGTCCCACGCCCGCGCGAGCTCGCGGCAGCGCATCGCCTCCAGCGCGGGCGACAGCTCGCCGCCGGCGCGCATCGCCTCGAGCACGCCGATCGCGTCGTCGAACCGGCCGAGCGCGATCAGCGCGCTGGCGCGGGTGTGCTGCACCGCGGGGACGTCGGGGCGCAGCGCGACGGCCTGCTCGGCGAGGTCGAGCGCCGCGCGCGGGTCGCCACCGGCCTCCAGCGCGACGCACGCGCGGTTGTTGAGCCAGGTCACGCGCTCGGCGGCGGCGAGCGCACCGGCGTCGAACCCGGCGAGGACGCGCTCGGCGGCAGCGAGCCGGCCGCTCGCCACGTCGCAGCCCGCGCGCGACAGCACCGCGGCCCGCTCGCGCGCTGCCGTGAACGCGAGCGCGGCGATCAGGCGATAGCGGCGCGCGGCCGGGGCGTAGCGGGCGGCCTCGAACGCGGCGTGCGCGGCGCGCGGCAGCCACAGCAGCAGCCACGCCGTGCCGGCGATCGCCGCGGCCACCCCGGACAGGATCCAGGGCCGGCCGAGCACCGCGCCCAGCAGCGCCGGGACTGCCCCGCAGGCCGCGGCCCAGGCCGCGAGCCGTACAACGTGCCGTGCCGCCACCCCCCCAGGATAGCGAAGGTCGAGCCGCCGCGCGGGCGCCGCGGACATGGTACGAAGCCGACAGCATGTCCGAACGCCTGGTCTCGCTCGGCAAGCGGCCGGAGGCCCACGGGGCGGCGGTGCGCCCGGCGCCGGCGGCCGGCGCGCCGCGGGTCTACGTCGAGACCTACGGCTGCCAGATGAACGTCGCCGACAGCGACGTGATCGGCAGCGTGCTCGCCGCGGCGGGCTACGCGGTGGCCGCACGCGCCGACGACGCCGACGTGATCGTGGTCAACACCTGCGCGGTGCGCGAGAAGGCCGAGGAGCGGGTGATCGCGCGGGCCGGCGAGCTCGGGGCGATCAAGCGCCGCCGGCCCGGGACGGTGCTCGCGATCGTCGGCTGCATGGCCGAGCACCTCAAGGACGGCCTGGCCGAGCGCGCCCCGGCGGTCGACGTGATCGCCGGCCCCGACAGCTACCGCCGGCTGCCCGACCTGCTGGCGCGATCGCGCGCCCAGCTCCGGCCCGTGACCGCGGCGGCCTCGGCCCCTGTGGCCCCTGTGATCGACATCAAGCTCGACAAGGCCGAGACCTACGAGGGGCTGTCGGGCGCCTCCGGCGGCGACGGCGTGTCGGGGTTCGTGACCATCCAGCGCGGCTGCGACAAGTTCTGCACGTTCTGCGTCGTGCCGTTCACGCGCGGCCGCGAGCGCGGCACGCCGCCGCGCGAGGTGCTGCGCCAGGTCCGCGAGCTCGCCGACGCGGGCCACCGCGAGGTCGTGCTGCTCGGCCAGACCGTCAACTCGTACCGCTGGGACGACGTCACGTTCGCCGAGCTGCTGCGCGCGGTGGCGCGGGTCGACGGCATCGAGCGGGTGCGGTTCACCTCGCCCTACCCGGTCGACTTCACCGACGGCGTGATCGCGGCGCTCGCCGAGGAGCCCCGGCTGTGCAAGTACGTCCACCTGCCGGTGCAGTCGGGCTCGGATGCCATGCTCGACCGGATGCGGCGCGGCTACACGGTCAGCGGCTACCGCGCGATCGTCGCGGCGCTGCGCCGCGCGATGCCCGAGATCGCGCTGTCGACCGACCTGCTCACCGGGTTCTCGGGCGAGACCGAGGACGATCACCGGGCCACGCTCGACCTGATGCGCGAGCTGCGGTTCGACAGCGCGTTCATGTTCGCGTACTCCGAGCGCGATCTGACGTTCGCCGCCCGCAAGCTGCCGGATGACGTGCCGCCGGCGATCAAGCAGCGCCGGCTCGCCGAGATCGTGGCGCTGCAGGAGCAGATCAGCGCGGAGGTGTTCGCCGCCCACGTCGGCCGCCGCGAGCGCGTGTTGATCCACGGCCCGTCGAAGCGCGACCCCGCGCAGCTGATGGGGCGCACCGACGGGTTCA
>Ga0307476_10001865_pt1 | contig 12720 bp, 13 predicted proteins | sample atmos_gasesECM2C_2_FD_203314 | JGI IMG/M metagenome (GOLD analysis project Ga0307476, IMG submission 203314) | Hardwood forest soil microbial communities from Morgan-Monroe State Forest, Indiana, United States - atmos_gasesECM2C_05 | ecosystem: Environmental > Terrestrial > Soil > Temperate... | reverse complement strand
TCACGACCCCGCGCAACTGGCGCGCTTCGTGGTCAATGCCTGGCAGGGCGCGACCATCCGGGTAAAGATCACCCAGAGCTGCGAGCCGATCCAAGACTTCATGAACATCGCCTTCAAGGCGTTGTTAAAGTGAACGTGATCTTAACTCGGTTGACATTCTAAGCTGACCGGTCATATTCAATACATCGCGCTGAAGCGGTGCTGAGCAGACCTAGTACCTGAGTTCAAGCTGACCAGTCACCTTCAAATATTTGGTATTATAGTACTCAATACCGCTTCGAGCGCTTTAACCGAGAGAGAAGCATCATGACCAAGAACACCCGCATTGCCAGCCTCGTTTTCAGCACCGCCGCTTTGATCGCGGTGATTTCGGCGACCCCGGTCACCCCGGCGGCTGCCCAAGGCGTTCCGGCCGGCCTGCTCCGGCTGGATTCTGCCACGCCGTCTTTGGATGCCCAAGCCAGCCTGGCTGAGCAGCCCAAGGTCCGCAACACCTACGCTCACGTCCGCAAGCATCACGTTCCGGCCCAGTAAGCGTATTGATTTTATAAGCCCCTGACTCTCTGACCCCTCCTCAGTGCGATGGCGATCCCTTCCGCCATCGCACTCTTTTTTGTGCCGCGATGTCCTTTGCAGGACGTCGCTGGCTTTACTTCCTTCGCGCGCCCTACTTCGACGGCGCGGTCGTCGACCACAGCACCGTCTTGGCGTCTTTCTCGTAGGCCATGCCCTCGGGATAGCTGATCAGCTCCATCTGCAATCCCCAAGGCGTCAGGAAATACAGGATCGACTGGCCGGCCGCGGGACCTTCCTTGACGGGAATCGGGCCCTGCATGGTTTTGACGCCTTTCGCGCGCAGGTACTCGGCCGCCTTCGCGATATCCTCGACATAGAGCGCGATGTGATGACCGCCATAGTCGCTGTTTTTCGGCTCCGTCGTGGCCTGGTCAGGTGACTTGTACTGGAACAATTCGATATTCGAGCCGTAGCCGCAGCGAACCATGCTGATCTCTTCGATGACGGCGCGCGGGTTCACGTTGACGACGTCCTGCATGAACGTGCCCTTGTCATCCATGAACGGCCCGAACGACATCGCATGCGAACAGCCGATCACGTCGGTGAAGAAGGCGGTTGCCGCTTTCACGTCCGGAACGGTGATGCCGGTATGATCGTGGCCGCGCAGGCCGGGAATGGAATCAGCCGAAGCCGACGTCGCGGAAACGCCGAGGGTCAGCGCGGCGCAGGCAAACACTAAACTCAACTTGGTCATGATTGCTCCCTTTGGTTTTGCAGTCATTGGACGTGAAAAAATCTAGCCGGGCGAGGCGAGCTGCCGCTCGACGCCCTTGGGATCGTGGGCAAGACCTTGCGCGAGGCCGCGCGCCATCTCGCCGACGTAGATCTCCTCCTCGCCGGCCTCGAAACCGGTGAGGATCTCCTTCGCCGCATCCGCGGTCGTCATCTTCGGGATGGTGAGCATCGCCGTCATCCGCGTATCGATCGCACCGGGCAGTGCAGCGGCGACACGCACGCCCTTCGGACTCAGTTCGCCGCGCAAGCCCTGCGTCAGGCTGAGACCGGCCGCTTTCGAGGCGCAATAGGAGCCCATGAACGGCAGGTTGACGCGAGAGAGAATGGTCAGGAGGTTGAGCACCGCGCCCTTGTTCTTGATCAGCACCGGCGCAAAGGCCTTGGTCACCCGCAGCGGCGCGAGATAGTTGATCTCGATTTCCTCGCGCGCGATCACGAGATCGGGCGCCGTCATGAACGACGTGTTGTGATTGACGCCGGCGTTGTTGATCAGCAGCGTGACGTCGCCCGCTGTGCTGACAGCCTTGGCGACGTCCGCATCGCTGGTGACATCCATCTTGATCGGCACCACGCCACTGGATGCGGCGAGGCCGGACACATCGCGCGCCGCCGCATAGATCTTCGCGGCCCCGCGGGCTTTGAGTTCGTCGATGAGGGCCTTTGCGATGGTGCCGGCGGCGCCGGTGATAAGGACGACGGAACCCTTGATGGTCTCGGTCATGCGGCTGATCCTTGCGGTTGGGGTGTGACAACGGGCGGAGTATCGTCGAGCCAGCCCGGCTCGACATCGGGTAAGGGAATCGCGGCCAGCAACTGCCGCGTATAAGCATGCTGCGGAGCGCTAAAAACGCGCGCGACCGGTCCGTATTCGACGACCTCGCCGTGATAGAGGATCGCGACATCGTCGCAGAGCACGCGCACCAGCGAGAGATCGTGGCTGATGAACACCATGGTGAGGCCGAGCCGGGCGCGCAGTTCTTTCAGCAACAGCAGAATGTGCGCCTGGGTCGAGACGTCGAGGCCCGAGACGATTTCATCGGCAACGATGAAATCAGGCTCGAGCGCCAGCGCACGCGCAATGCCGGCGCGCTGACGCTGGCCGCCTGACAGTTCGTTCGGATAGCGGTCGATGAATTCGACCGGCAGGCCGACAAGATTGAGGAGTGCAGCTGCACGCTCGCGCTGGTCTTGGGGCCCCTTCAGCCGACCGTAGGCGTGGAGCGGCCGCGTCAGCGTGGTGCCAAGCCGCAGCCGCGGATTGAGCGAGGATTGCGGATCCTGAAAAATCATCTGAATGCGCGCACGCAACGGACGCAACTCCGACTCGTCGAGTCCGCCGATCTCGACGCCATCGAACTGGATGCCGCCCGCAGTCGGCTGAAGCAGCCGAACCAGCAATCGGCCGAGCGTCGTCTTGCCGGAGCCGGATTCGCCGACAAGGCCGAGCACGGACCCTCGCGGCACGACGATGTCGACACCCTTGATTACCTCACGCAGGCCGGATTTTCGAAACAGGCCCTTGCGCTGCGGATATCCGAAACGAAGACTGGTGGTGCGGACCAAGGGATCGCTCATGCCGGCCTCGCGACGCTCATCGAATCGAGCTTGCGCGCATCCGACCACAGTTGCTCGATCAGTGCCGGCGGTACTGGCCGCAGCGCCTCTGCCGGGCGGTCGGCGCGTGGCGTCGCCGCCAGCAGCGCGCGGGTATAGGCGTGGTGCGGCCGCACCAGCACTTCCGCCGTCTCGCCCTCTTCGAGCACACGGCCGGCATGCAGCACCGTCATGGTGCGGCAGATCTTGGCGACCACGCCGAGATCGTGGGTGATGAAGAGCACGGCACTGCCGTAACGAAGGCGCAGCCGCTCGACGAGCTGAAGCACCTGGCGCTGCACGGTGACGTCGAGCGCGGTGGTCGGCTCATCCGCAATGACGAGCGAGGGGTCGCACGCAAACGCCATCGCGATCAGCACACGCTGCCGCATGCCGCCGGAAATTTCATGCGGATAGAGCGACAGCACCCGTTCCGGCTCCCGGATCGCGACTTCGGTCAAAAGTTCGGCCGCGCGGGTGAGCGCGGCGCGCTTCGACAGGCTGAGATGATGCCGCAACAGGCTTCCGATCTGCGAGCCGACGCGCTTGACCGGATTGAGCGACGTCATCGGGTCCTGCGGAATCAGCGCGATGCGGCGGCCGAGCAGGTCACGACGCTCAGTTTCGCGCATCGCAAGCAAATCGCGCCCTTCGAAGGTGATGCGACCTGAGGCGATGACGGCATTCGCCGGCAGCAGACCGAGCACCGCGCGGCCCAACATCGACTTGCCGGCGCCGGATTCGCCGACCAGACCGCGGACCTCGCCGGGCTGAACGTCGAGGCTCACGCCGCGCAGCACATTGCTGTCGCCGATCGCGACCTTGAGATTCTCGATGGCGAGCGTAGCGGTCATGAGCGCTGCACCGGATCGAGCGCGAGCCGCAGGCCATCGCCGAGCAGATTGAGGCCGATGACGCTCGCGATGATGCACCCAATTGGGAAGGCCATGATCCACGGCGCCTGGTAAACGATCTGGCGGCCTTCCGCGATCATGCTTCCCCAGGTCGGCGTATCGCCGGAAACCGAAATTCCGACAAAGGACAGGATCACCTCGACCAGAATCGCTATGCCCATCTCGACCGCGAGCAGCGTCACGAGCAGCGGCACGAGATTGGGCAGAATCTCCAATCGCAAGATCTTTGCGCGGGAGAGCCCGATCGCGCGCGCCGCCGCGGCATAATCACGCGTCAACTGCACCATGGTTTCGGCGCGTACCACGCGGGCAAAGCGCGTCCAGTCGACCACCACGATCGCGACGATGACCGAGGTCAGGCCGGCGCCGATCACCGCGGCCAGCACGATCGACAGCAGGACCGGCGGGAACGCCATCCACACGTCGATCAGTCGCGAGATGACCTGATCGACCCAGCCGCCAAAGCTGCCGGCGAACAGGCCGAGCGCAACGCCGATCAGCGCGGCCAGGGACGCTGCGATCAGCGCCACGATCACCGCCGTTCGCGCGGAATAAATCAGGCGCGACAGCACGCAGCGGCCGAGGCTGTCGGTGCCGAGGAAATAAGCCGGATCGCCGCCCTGCATCCAGGCCGGCGGCAATTGCGCGGACAACAAATCCTGTTCGAGCGGATCGTGCGGCGCCAGCACAGGCGCGAACAGCGCGACCAGCACCAATATCGCCACCAATGCCGCTCCGACCCACAAGCGCGCCCCGCCGCGTTTCAATCCAGCGCCGAGATGCGAGGGCGATTTGGCTGGCGAGGTGATGGCGATGTCAGCCATGGCGCAGCCTTGGATCGAGCAGCGTCACGACGAAGTCGACGACGAGGTTCAACGCGATGAACATCACTGCAAAGGTCAGGACCAGGCCCTGGATCAGCGGGAAGTCGCGGTTGATCACGGCATCGATCGCCATGTTGCCGATGCCTTCATAGGAGAAGATGCGCTCGACCAGCACGGTGCCGCCGAGCAGCAGCGTGATCTGCACACCGCCGAGGGCAACGGTCGGGATGAGCGCATTGGGGAAGACTTCGTGCAGCAGAATGGAGGGGCGCGAATAGCCGCGGGCGCGGGCGACCTGCGCATAATCCTGATCCTCGGCCTCCGCCAATGAGGCTTTCAAGAGACGCGCAATGATCGCCGCGAACGGCAAGGCCAGCGCCAGCGCCGGCAGGATCATGTGATGCAGCAGCGCTGCGACGGTATCGAAGCGGCCTCTCACAAGGCTTTCGATCAGATAAAAATTGCTATGAAGATCGAGATCGATCTGGGGGTCGGTGCGGCCGGAGATCGGCAACAGCGGCACCAGCACGCCGAACAGCAGCAAGAGGATCAGCGCCCAGAGGAAATCCGGGATTGCCAGGAGCACGCCGACGCCGCCATCGACCGCCCACTCAGCGCGGCGTCCGCGCAGCAGGATACCCGTCAGCGCGGCAAGCCCCCCGATCACGAGCGCGATCACGGTCGCAAGCAGCACCAGTTCGAGCGTCGCCGGCAGGCGCATCAGCAGCAGATCGAACACGCTTTGGCGCACGCTGATCGACCGCCCGAAATCGCCGATCCCGACCTGGCCGAGCCAGGCCACGAATTGGTGAAGGATCGGCTGGTCGAGGCCGTAGAGCGCGCGCAACCTGGCGATGTCGGCTTCCGACGCGCCCGGCGAGATCATCATCGAGATGGGATCGCCGGGCACGACGCGCAGCAACACAAAGACGATGACCGCCACGCCAAACAGTGTCGGCGGCACCAGGACGAGTCGTCTGATGATCTCGCCCCATCGCATTGCTACGCCACCGTTCCTGGTCGCCGCCTTATTAAGCCGGCGAGATGAGTTGCGGAAGGATCATGCCGTTGGATTGTGCCACGACCTTCAAGCCCTTTTTATGGATGATCGGCTGCACGTACTGGAACAGCGGAATCACTTCGCCCTCTTCGGCGATGTATTTGTCGACCGCCTTGTAGCCGGCGATCCGCTTGGCCTCGTCCTTCTCGCCCCACAGCGGCCCGATCCGTTCGACGAGATCCTTGCCCTTCCAGGCGCAGTGCGGCGACGGGCCGAACATGGCAAAGCCGGTCGACGTCGACGGGTCGCCGATCGCATTGCCCCAGTTGTAGAAGGCGGCAGGCGCAAGCTTGTGGCCGGCACGCAGTTCGAAGTGCTTGGCGATTTCGTAGATCTCGATATTGGCATCGATGCCGACCTTGCGCCACATACCGACGATCGCCTGGATCATCTCGTAGTCTTTCGGCTTGAAGCCGCGCGTGGTCTGGATCGTGAACTTGACCGGCTTGTCCGGGGTGTAGCCGCTCTTGGCAAGCAGGCTCTTCGCGAGGTCCGGATCGTAAGTGACCTTGATCGAGGGATCGAAGGCGGCATAGCCCGGCGCCTCCAGCGTCGAGATCGGAACGCCATAACCCTTCAACAGCCGGTCGACGATCGCCTTCTTGTCGATCGCGTGGTTTGCGGCAAGCCGCACGTTGCGGTCGAGCATCGGATCGATATCGGTGATGAAGATCATCGCGATGTCGGACACCGGCTTGGTCTGGCCGGCAAGGCCGGGCTTGTTCTTCAGGCGGTCGAATTCCTCGTAAGGAATTTCGAAGGTCAGGTCGGAGCCGCCGGATTCAATTTCAGCGACGCGGCTGGTCGGATCGGTGATGAATTTGAACACCACGGTCTCGAAGGCCGGCTTGGGGCCCCAATATCCGGAATGCGCCTTCAGCCGCAGGAACGCGTTGCGCTCGAACGCATCGACCTTGTAGGGACCGGATCCGATCGGCGCCTTCTCGAATCCTTCCGCGCCGACCTTTTCGAAATAGGCTTTCGGCAGGATGTAGCCGGTGAGGAACGCCATCCACTTGAACAGCGTCGGCTCGAACTCCAGCACGTCGCCGGTGATCGTATTGCCATCGACCTTGTAGTTGCCGACCTTCGACCAGACGAACTGGATCGGGTTGCCGCCCTTGGGATCCGCGGCGCGCTGCAACGACCACACCACGTCTTCCGGCGTGACCGGCGAGCCGTCATGCCAGGTCGCACCCTTGCGCAATTCCAGCATCACCTTGCTGCGATCGTCGTTCCAGCCCCATTTGGTCAACAGGCCCGGCTTGAACGAGAGGTCTGGCGCCTGGGCGATATAAGGATCGAACACCGACTGATAGATCGACTGGATCGTCGGATTGACCGCCGACAATCCGACCGTCGGATCAAACGACGGCAGATTGACGTTATAGGCGATGGTCAGCGTGCCGGCCGCGGCATGCGCGACGCCATCGCCGAGGAGACCGGACGCGAGCGGGAGCGTCGCTGCGCCGCCAGCGAGTTGCAGGATCGAACGACGAGACAGTGAAGACATCATGTTCAGTACCCCAACGCTATGAGCCATGTGCGCAAGCCGCGCCTTCGGCTCGTTTCAATGACTTGCTCGATTATTTGCCCGCGCTTTCCGACCAGCGCGCCATCAACGTGTTCGACGGCAGCGTTTCATCGACCAGCTTTTTCGCGGTCTCGACGCCGGCCACCGGGAGCTTCTTCGGATCGAGCAGCCCGATCTGGACCAGCACCGAAGCCTGATCCCAATAGATATGCTCGTTGTAGAGTTTGTCGCCGCGGAAGCGGACGATCGCGATCAGAGGAACCTCGACATATTTGCCGGTCGGCGCCACGCCGGGCAGCATCCAGTCGATTTCGATGTCGTGGGTGAAGCAGAACAGCATCTCGTCGACGATACGGTCGGCGCCGATGGTGCGCGAGATCGGAATGAGCTTGGTGTCCTTTGGCGTCTTTGGAATGAAGTGGTTCTTGTAGAAGCGCAGCAGGTCGCGATAGCCGACGCCGCCCGTCATGGTCGGGATGTGGTTGACATAGGGCTCGACAACCATCGTCCCCATGGTTTCTTCCGCCGAACGCACGCCGAATTCCAGTTCGGTATGCCGGTCCCACAACGCCGAGAGATCGTAGTGCGGCCCCAGCACTTTGCGGAACAGCGCGATCGAGCGCGAATGCGCCATCAGCGTTGCCGGCTTGTTGAAGCTCGTCCGCTCCGGCGCGGCAAAGGCGTGGTCGCAGCCGGGATAGAGATAGAACTCGACATCGGAGCGGCCCTTGAAGGCAGCCTTGATCTGCTCGCGCGCCTCGGCTGGCGCGTATTTGTCGAGTTCGGCGAAGTGGAAGACCATCGGTCCCTTGACCTTGCCGGCCTCGGCAATGTCGGCCTCGATGCCGACGCCGTAATAGCTGACGGCACAATCCACATCGGTGCGCGCGGCGACGAGATAAGCGAGCTTGCCGCCAAGGCAGAAGCCGAGCGCGCCGACCTTGCCTTTGCATTCGGGGCGCGCACGCAGCACTTTCAGCGCATCGTCGGCATCCTTGATCGACTGGTTGGCGTCAAAACGCTGGTAATAGCCGAATGCCTTGTTGAAATCGGCCTCGGAATAACCGAGATCGACGCCGGGCTCCATGCGCCAGAACAGGTCCGGCGCCAGCACGACATAACCTTCTTCGGCGTAGTAATCGGCGGTCTCGCGCATCGACTTGTTGACGCCGAAAATCTCCTGCAGCAGCAGGACGCCGGGACCCGAACCCGAGGCAGGTACGGCGAGATAACCCTTGAACTTGCCGCCATCTTTCGCTGCGATGTCGATCCACTGTCCCGCCATTGACTTTACTCCCTGCTGAAGTCTTTCGATCCGTCCCCTGATGTGCGCCTGTTCGACGCGCATGGCATGGGCCGATGGCCATGCCTTTTCATCATGTTTTATTACTTGAATTTTTAATGTAAGAATCCAACTTGTAAATAGCCTTGATTGGGCACAGCCTGCCCAGACGTTGGGCGAACGAAAGAATCAGACGGCAAAAACCGGGAGACGATGTTGAGGAAGACGCGAGAGGCCGCAGCGAAGCGAACCGGCGAGGCGATCAAGCCGAAAGCGGCGACGTCAGAGCGGCCGGGCGCCTGGCACCTGGCGCGCACCGAGACCGAGCGGCGGCTGTCCGAGTTTGAATTCCGTCTGGAACGGCTTGCGCAGGCCTATTACCGCTGGAAAGCAGCGTGCCTTGCTGCGGTCTGCGACGTCCCGCTGACCGGCGACGATGTCGCCGTGCTCAATGTGGTGCGGATGGGCGACGAGCCGAAACGGCTGTCCGAGGTCGGTCAGCTCCTCAACCGTGTCGACGTCCCCAATCTGCAATATGCCGCGCGAAAGCTGGCGAAGGCCGGCCTGATCGAGACCGAAGGCTCGTCATCGCGCAAGGAAACGCGCTACCGCGCCACCGCGACCGGGCGTTCGGTCACCGAGGCCTATGCGGCGTTGCGCGCCGCGACCTTGCCGCCGATGCTGGAGGCGCTGGAGGGCTGGGCGGACAAATCCACGGCCGCCGGCTCGCATCTTGAGCTGGTGTCGAGTCTCTATACCCAGGCTGCGCAGGTCGCGATCACGCGACGGCATCAGCCGTAGGACGACCGGGACTGGACGTTTTGCATCCGCGCGATGGACGACACCATCGTGACGTCGGAGAGTGAGTTGATCGGCGTCAGTACTCACGCCGGCTGCAGCTGGCTGTTGCTCTCAAAAGAAATGCTTCTGCCGCTGCGTGCGGCAGCTACCTTGCTCATCGCATTCGCAAATTTCATGAAGCGGAAAAAGCAACAAGAGTTCCTTGTTGCTCCGCTTTGAGTCCATTTGATTGACCGACAAGGAGCCGTCCTCTTACACTCCGAAAAAAGATTTCGGAGGAGACGATGGCTTCGACCCAAGGGGCTGAACCGCAGGCGCACGCCTCGCTCGTGCGCGCGCGTTTGCCGCGCCTCCGCTTCGGAAAGACCAATCAGGAACAGATCGTTCTCGCGATCACGATCGCACTGCTGATCGTGTTCGGCCTCACGCTCAACGGCTTCGCCACCGTCTCTAACCTTCTCAATCTGCTGCGCAGCATTTCGATCCTCGGCGTGCTCGGCCTCGGCATGGGCCTGATCGTGATCAGCCGCGGCATCGACCTCAGCCAAATCGCGATCATGGCGGGCTGTTGGTCGATTGCCCTGATCGAGATGCAGCAGGGCGTGCCGGTCGCGTGGGCCGTGCTGATCGCGCTGGGGCTTGCGATCGCGATCGGCGTCATCAACGGCGTCATGGTGGCTTTTGTCGAAGCGCCGGCGCTGTTCGTGACGCTCGCCGCCGGCTTCGTCATCTATGGTCTTGCGTTCTGGTTTGCGCCGGCCTGGGTGGTCTATGCACCCAAGGATGCGCCGGGACTGATGTTCCTCGGCGCCGGAAGATTATTCGGCATACCGGTTCCGATCTTCGTGTTCGCTTTCTGCGCGATCGTCATCCAGCTTTTCCTGTCGCGCACCTCGGTCGGGCGCTTCATCTACGCCCAGGGCGACAACCCGGAAGCGGCGCGGCTGTCCGGCGTCGCGCTGCGGCCGTTGATCGTGCTGGAATATGTGATTGTCGCCATTCTCGCCTGGGTCGCGGGCTTCGTATGGGTCGGCACCACAGGCAGCATGCAGATGGCGATCACGCAGGGCACGATGATCTTCGACGTCGTGCTGGTGGTCGTGATCGGCGGCATCAGCCTGATCGGCGGCCGCGGCAGCGTGTTCAGCGTCGTGGTCGGCTGCGTCCTTATCGGCACGCTGCTCAACGCCTTCACCATCATGGACGTGAACAGCGAGGTGCAGAACATCGTCAAGGGCGTGGTGCTGCTCGCCGCCATCGTGCTCGACAACTGGCTGCATCCCCGCGACGAGGAGACCGCGCGGCAAGGCGACTGAGTTTTTGCAACGAAGTGAAAACGACTGAATCAAAAATCAACAGGGAGGGAAGCAATGAAGACGAACAGGGTTTTGACGTTGTTATTCGCGGGAGCCGCATTGGCCGCGCTGCCGATGTGGGCCGTCGCGCAGGAGGAGAGCGGCACCAAGACGGCGCGCGAGCTGCGCGCCTCCTTCGACAAGGCCTTGCAGGGCAAGACCGTCGCCTACCTGCCGATCGCGCTCGGCGTGCCGCTGTCGGACGAATGGGGCCGCGTGGTGAAGGAGGAATCCGAGTGGCGCGGCATGAAGTTCGTCGTGCGCGATCCCAACAACAACCCGGCCGCGATGCAGCAGGCGCTGACCGCGCTGGTCGACCAGAAGCCGGATGTGCTGATCGTGCAGAATCCGAGCGTCACGCTGTTGATGAAGGATCTCAAGCGCGCCGAGCAGCAGGGCACGCACGTCATCCAGATCAACATGTCCTCGAACTACAAGTCCGGCGCCTTCGTCGGCGCCGACTGGCGCGAGATCGGCAAGATGCTTGCGACCGACGTCGTCAAGCAATGCGGCACCGGCTCCGGCAAATCCGGCAAGGTGCAGATCGTGCAGGGTGAGTTGACCGCGGCGGCCAGCGTCGATCAGGTCGGCGGCATCATGGAGGTCCTGAACAAGGACTCCAACATCAAGGTCGTCTCGAACCAGGCGGCGAACTGGGACGCCAACACCGCGCTCAACGTCACCGCCACCGTGATCCAGCAGCATCCGGATCTGTGCGCCAGCATCGGGTTCTGGGGCATCATGGAGTCCGGCGCGGCGCAGGCGATCCGCAATGCCGGCAAGATCGACGACGTCAAGGTCTACGCCTCGGGCGAAGGCTCGCAGCTCGACTGCGACCAGGTCAACTCGGGCAATTTCTACAAATTCCTGAGCTACAAGGCGACCGAACAGGGCCATGACCTCGTGATGGCGGCGATGACGCTGCTTCAGTCCAGCGACAAGGCCGGCACCCGGAACCTCGAATATTACACGCAGCCGATCTGGCTCGACAAAAGCAATGCCAACGACACCAACTGCTTCGCTCTTCCGAAGAAGAGTTGAGCCGCAGCCCGGCGCGCGTGAGAAGCGCGCGCCGCTCATTGCTGGATGACCTCGACGGCTGTCCGCGCCGACTGAGGTGACATTCTTAACCCGGAGAGGCCGCAATCGCCGGCAGCGTGAACTGAAACGTGGCGCCATGGGGCGCGTTTGCCGTAGCCCACAGCCGGCCGCCATGCGCTTCCATGATTGAGCGGCAGATCGAAAGCCCCATACCCATGCCGCGGGATTTGGTGGTGAAGAAGGCTTTGAACAGCCGGTCTGCATTTTCGGCGGATATCCCGACGCCGCAATCGGTCACGCTGACAAGGATCTGCTCCTGTTGAACCAGCCGCGACCGGATCATCAGTTCGTGCGGTCGATCGGTCACTGATTGCATCGCTTCGATGCCGTTCATCAGCAGGTTGATAACGACCTGCTGCAACTGAACCCGATCGCCCATGATGATCGGCAATGCAGGCGCCAGCTCGATTTGCAAGGACACCTTTTGGCTCGTCAACTCGCGTTGCACCAGGGCGATCACCTCCCTTACGACCTCATTGATATCGAGTGGCGCCTTCTCGAGACGGCTTTTTTTCGCGAGCGCCCGCACGCGCCGGATCACCTCGCTCGCCCGGTTGCCGTCGTCAATAATCCATTGCACGGACCGGCGCGCCGCCTCAAGGTTGGGAGGTCCGCGATCGAGCCAGCGCAGACAGGCGTCGGCATTGGCGACAACACCGGCGAGCGGCTGGTTGACTTCGTGGGCGATGGACGCAGTCAGTTCGCCAAGCGTCGTCACGCGCGTGACATGTGCGAGCTCCATCTGGGCATCGAGGAATCGCTGTTCGCTGGCGCGCAACCTCTCTTCGGCCTGCTTGCGGTCAGTCATGTCGATGACGAAGGAAACTCCTTCGTCCGGTTTCCACTCGAAAAGTGCACGCGCGGCCAGAACCGGCACGCGGCTGCCGTCTTTGCGGAAGTACTCCTTCTCGCGCGGTTGGACGGTTCCAACCGCCTTCAGCTCCG
>Ga0307476_10001864_pt1 | contig 12725 bp, 9 predicted proteins | sample atmos_gasesECM2C_2_FD_203314 | JGI IMG/M metagenome (GOLD analysis project Ga0307476, IMG submission 203314) | Hardwood forest soil microbial communities from Morgan-Monroe State Forest, Indiana, United States - atmos_gasesECM2C_05 | ecosystem: Environmental > Terrestrial > Soil > Temperate... | reverse complement strand
GTGGCTGCTCTGACTTCAGCAGGGGAAGGGTCACGACGAACCGCGTGTTGCCCGGCATGCTGTGCACTCCCACCGTGCCGCCATGCGCGGTGACCACCGCCTCCACGATCGACAGACCGAGCCCGGTGCTCGTCCCCGGGCTGGCCCCGTCGCCGGAGTCGTCCCGGAACCGTGACGTGTCGGCCCTGGTGAACCGCTCGAACAGGTCGGGAATGAGGTCGGCGGGGATGCCCGGTCCGTCATCGGTCACGCTCAGCTCGGTAAGGTCTGCGTTGACCGAGAGTGCCACGGTGACGGTTGTGCCCGGCGGGGTGTGCTTGCCGGCGTTGCTGAGCAGGTTCGCGAGTACCTGGTGCAGCCGGTGCTCGTCGCCCTCGACCAGGACCGGGTCGTCCGGCAGGTCGAGCCGCCAGCGGTGGTCGCCGCGCGCGACCTGCGCGTCGCTGGTGACGTCGATGGCCAGCCGGGAAAGGTCGACCGGCGCCTTGTCCAGCGGGCGCCCGGCGTCCAGCCTGGCGAGCAGCAGCAGGTCGTCGACGAGCACGCTCATCCGCGCCGACTCGGACTGCACCCGGCCGAGGGCATGCGTCACCTCGTCAGGAACCGGCCCGGGGTGCCGGAGCGCGAACTCGGCGTAGCCGCGGATGGCGGACAGCGGAGTGCGCAACTCGTGGCTGGCGTCGGCGGCGAACCGGCGGAGCCGGGCCTCGCTGGCCGCGCGGCGGCCGAGCGCCCGCTCCACGTGCCCGAGCATCCGGTTGAAGGCGGCGCCCACCTGGCCGACCTCGGTGCGCGGGTCGTTGTCCGGCACGCCGGCCGGCAGCGACACGTCGCCGGAATCCAGCGGCAGCTCGGTGACCCTGGTGGCGGTCGCCGCGACCCGGCGCAGCGGCCGCAGCGACACCCGGACGAACAGCATGCCGAGCACGCCGGCCAGCACCAGCACGCTGAGGAACACGATCAGCTCGGCGAGCGCCACCTGGCTGAGCGTGTGCTGAATCCCGGACATCGGCAACCCGGTGATCAGCGTCATGCCGTTCATCTGCACGGCGGTGACCCGGTAGTCGGCGTTCAGCGACGTCAGGTGCACGGTATAGGCCGGGCCGGCCCACGACGCGGAGGACGGCGGCGGGGGCGGCTGGTTGTCATCGCTGTCGTGCCGCTGCGGCGGCAGCGTGTGCACCGGCAGCGAGAGTAGCGCCTTCTCGTCCGCAGCCGTGAGATGGCAGTCCTTTTGCGTCCCGCCGTACACGGTGTGGCTGTACAGAACCTGGCGGTTCTTGATCGCGACGCCGAGCGTGTCCTGGGCCTGGCCTCCGCTGCAATTCGGCGGCGGTCTGTCGGAGTAGCTTACATAAGCGTCAAGCCCTGGGTTTCCGGTGCAGTTGGTATACGTGCTGCTGGCGCTGGCGAGCTGCGAGTCGAGCGAGGACACCAGCGAGCTGCGCAGCACGACATAGGTGACGAAGCCGATGACGGCGCAGGCGACGACGAGCAGCACCAGGACGCCGGTGATCAGCCGGGCGCTGAGCGTCCGGGCCCGCACCAGGCGACCCAGCGACGGCATTAGCCCGCTGGCTTCAGCACGTAACCGACACCGCGGACCGTGTGGATCAGCGGGGCGCGGCCCGCGTCGATCTTCTTCCGCAGGTAGCTGATGTACAGCTCGACGACGTGGGCCTGCCCGCCGAAGTCGTAGTTCCACACCCGGTCCAGGATCTGCGCTTTGGACAGCACGCGGCGTGGGTTCCGCATCAGGAACCGGAGCAGCTCGAACTCGGTGGCGGTGAGCTCGATGAGGTCGCCGTCCCGGCGCACCTCGCGTGCGTCCTCGTCCATGGTGAGGTCGCCGACCGCCAGTGAACCCTCTGACTTCGACTGCGTCCGGCTCAGGTGCGCGCGGCGGAGCAGTCCGCGCAGCCGGGCGAGCACTTCCTCCAGGCTGAACGGCTTGGTCACGTAGTCGTCGCCGCCGGCGGTGATGCCGGCCACCCGGTCCTCGACGGCGTCCCGGGCAGTCAGGAACAGCACGCAGATCTGCGGCACTTCGGCGCGGAGCCGGCGCATGACCTCTAGCCCGTTGAAGTCGGGCAGCATGATGTCCAGCACGACCGCGTCCGGTCTGAACTCACGCGCGGTGCGCACCGCCTCGGTGCCGTTCCCGGCCGTCTCGACATCCCAGCCCTCGTACCGCAGGACGCTGGAGAGAAGCTCGGCGAGGCTCGGCTCGTCATCGACGACCAGCACGCGCACCGGCGTGCCGTCCGCTCGCGTCGTGGTGGCGGCCCGGTCCGCGGGCGCGGGCGCTCCAGTAGCCGTGACCGGAGCCGCGTTCTCCATAACTGTCATACTCCTTCTCCCGATATTTCCTACGGTATCGGCAGCCAAAACGGGTCATGGGACATGGCTACAGCATGCCGGTCCCGGCCGAACGCGAGATCAGCCGGACCTATGGATATCCTCTGAGTTCCCCCAAGGTTGTTACTCAACCTTCCTGATGACGGGTGGTCTTCTCCGTTCTTGGCCAGGTGATGGTTTACCCACGTCGTGGCGAGTGGCCGGGCGCCGGTTCCCGGATCCGGGCGGTCGGCCGGGGTGAGCTGGCTGGGCGTGCGCAGCTGGCCCTCGTCACCTCAGGTCATGGGTGTCCGCCTTCAGGAGCCCGCGAAGTTTGGCGCGGAGCTTGCCGGCGTCTGAATGCTGTACCTCTTTGAGCACGTCGAGGGCTTGTTTCCAGACCTGGTGGGCGGCCTCAAGGTTTTTCGCCTCATAGTGAGTCTCGCCGAGATGGGTGAGGGTGTCGGCCTGGTAATAGCGATTGCCGAGTTCGCGATAGCGGGTCAGAGCGTACTCGTATGCGACAGCCGCGCGAACATGGCTGCCCAGGTGATGATTGGCGTAGCCGATGCTGTCCCAGGCCGCCGCTTCGCCGTGCCGGTCACCGAGCTCGCGGTACAGGTCGAGAGCCTGCTGGCAGTAAGCCGTGGCCTGCTTGTAGTCGCGAAGGTGGGCATGGAACCAGCCGATCGCGTTGAGCGCGTCGGCTTCTTCAGCTCGCTGGTCGGTTGCGCGAACGAGCTCGAGGGCTTGCCGGGCGTGGCATAGCGCGTCGCTGTAACGTCCCTGCCACTCGAAGACCATTCCAGCGTACTGATGTGTCCGGGCCTCGCCCTTGCGGTCGCCGAGCTGACGGTACATGGAAAGGGCGCGTTGCAAGCTGGCGCGAGCGTTCTCATACTGGCCGAGCCTGGTCCTGGCGATGGCGAGATGATCATGCAACTGTGCCTGGGCGGCGCTGTCGCCGACGCGGTCAGCCGCCGACAGCGCGATGCGGAGCGCCGTGTTCCATTCCTCCCAGTAGCCGCGCCGGTCAAGGAAGCGCCCTATCGCCCAGGCGAGCTGCCAGGAGTGGACTTCGAAACCGCCGTCGGCGGCCTGAGCGACCGCGCGGAGCAAGACCTTCCGCTCCGCCTCGAACCAGGTCAGTGCTGTATCGCCGTCGGCTATATGTTCCGGTTTCACGCCCGTCTGAAGGCCGGCGAGGTTGAGCGGATCCCGGCCTGGACTCAGCATCAGCGTCGCGGCGTGGGCCGTGTGCAGATAGTGATCCAGCGCCCGTTGAACCGCGTTCCGCCGGACGGCCCGGTGAATGGTCTCTGCCTGCTCCTCAGCGAATGCGCGCAGCAGGTCATGGCAGCCGAATCGCCCGGGGACATGTTCGACCAGCATGTGTGCATCGGTGAGTTCATCCAGGGCCTGGCGTGCCTGCGTTGCCGGTATCGCGGCGAGGCTCGCGGCGGCTGGCAGTGCGACGTCCGGTCCGGGGTGCAGGGCGAGCAGCCGGAACATTCGCGCTGCTTGCCTCCCGAGGTCGGCATATGAGCAGGAAATTGCTGCTCGTACGCTGCCCGCCTCATCGCCGGCATCCAGTGCGTCCAGCCGGTTCTGGGCGTCACGAAGCCCGGAGGTCAGGGTTGCCAACTGGAAGTCCGGACGCGCCGCGGCCCGGGCGGTCACGATGCACAGCGCCAACGGCAGCCGGGCGGATAGTGCGAGCAGTTCGGCGGTCGCAATGGGTTCAGCGGCTATACGGCGGGCACCGAGCCGGCTTGTCATGAACTCTCTCGCCTCCGACTCACTGAGCAGATCCAGCGTGAGCGGCCGGGCGCCTTCGGCCGCGATCAGGCTCATGAGCTGAGTGCGACTGGTAACGATCACCATGCCGCCCGGAGAACCGGGCAACAGGGGGCGTACCTGATCTGCGTCTCGGGCATTGTCCAATATGACCAGCATTTTCCGGTCCGCCAGGACGCTCCGGTACAGGGCGGCCTGAGCGTCTAGGCTCGCAGGCATCCGCCTGGACGGATGGATAAGGATTCCGAGGATGTCCCGAATCGCATCGGCGGGCGCGACCGGAACGCCAGATGGTTCATAGCCGCGCAGGTTGACAAAGAGCTGCCCGTCAGGAAACCGGCACGCTGCTTTGCGGGCCCAGTGCACAGCTAGCGCGGTCTTGCCGGCGCCGGCGGTCGCGCTGATCACCGAGATCGCCACCGTCCCGCTGGCGGCGGTTTCCTCCGCTAGCCTAGTTAGCGCGCTGAGCTCGGCTGCCCGCCCGGTGAAATACGCGGTTCCGGCGGGGAGCTGCCGAGGTGGTGTCAGGATCCCCTCGTCGGCCTCTCCTTCTGGAATCGACGCGAACGCCGTATCCCACAGGCCCGTCAGATGAGTGGCGTCGATGTCATCCTCGGCCAGCTTCGAGGCCAGCCTTCCGATCGCTCTCCTCGGAGGCCGCGAGCTGGCGTTTATCCACCGTGCCCATTGCGACTTACTGTAAAAACACGAGTCGCCGGAAGGTGATTTCGCGGAAGACGTGACGTCCTCCAAGGCGCGAACCGTAAGACCCGCGGTGTCGATCAGTCTCCGCAGCTCTAAATAAAAATCACGCTCCGCGCGTGGCATTCCGTCGGGCAACGGGGATCGCATGCTACCGCAACTCCTCGCCAGGCTGTCCCAAGGTGTCCCAGTGCGTCCTAATATACTACTGCAGGTAGCCGGGCGTTGCCGAATCACGATCTACTGGCAGAGACGATGAACGCCACGTAGATGCGGCTAACCGGCAATGGACTCGCAGAAGCGTCACGCGAAAGTGGTGGTCGCCGGAATCTTAGTGGCACAGTCCGTGCATGCCGACAGGAGGGTAAGATGAAAGTGTTGCTGCAACGGCTAAAGCTCGTCGGAGCCGCCTGCGCGCTCATTACCGGGCTGGGCGTGGGGATAACAGCAGCCACAGCGGCACCGGCCTTCGCCGCCAACGGGCCATGTTACGACGTGACGAATGCGCAACCGACAGCGCTGCATTTCGACCCGTCGGACTCGTCGCAGACCGTCAAGTTCCTCAACAACGACTCCACGGTCACCGGCACCTGCATCTACTACGACAACGTCAACGAGAATCGCTGGTATATGCAGGTCAACTATATCGGCCCGGGCAACAATGGCGGGTACGGCTATATCTGGGTGCAGCGGCTGGATTACGGACAAGGCCACAACTGCAAGTACAACAGCGGACAGATCTTCTCCATCGGCAGCGGCTACTGCCCACTGTATACTTACTGACATCATCTCTGCTGACGTCACTGCGGGAGGTCCGTCGCTAGACGGGCCTCCCTTTCGATGTTATCCAGGAGCGGGCTATCCAGGCGGTACAGTCGGCAATCCCCGCCATCCATTATAAGCACCCCTCAAACACGTGCCAGGTTCGTGTTTGTCACTGCCGGGAACCGGCGCCCGGTTAAATAGCAGGCTAAGACGCCGAGGACATGCGCGAGCTTGGAGGCCGATCGCGCGGGGCGGGCTCCGGCCTGCTTGAGGACGGCGGCGGCCGCCGCGAGCAGGGCGTCGCCGTCCGGCGCGCCGGGCAGGAGCTCGACCTCGATCTCCCGCCAGCTGAACGGCTGGCCCGCGGGCGGAGCCAGTCGCTGGCCCGTGACGTGGTCGTCGGCGACCTCGGCCATGGGGGTGCCAGCGGTGTCGTAAAGGCGACGCACCGTACGTTTGGTAATAAGGGTCGCAATGGGGTCAAGGGGACGGTCGCCAGCGATGTCCGCCACCCGGGATCTCAGCCGCGGCGGGACCTCAGCCTCGGTGAGCGGCTCGCGGACCTCCCGGCGGGTATCGATGCCGGCTGGCAGCTTGAGATGCCAGCCCTCGTCGGGGCCGCCGGCCCGGCGGCGCAGCGTGATCTTGTGGTGGATCAGCGCCAGGTCCTCGGTGTCGAAGTAGGTCGCGTCGAGGCGGAACGTCTCCGGCGCGGAGACCGCGCTCACGCCGGGCATGTCGCGGAAGTCGGGGAGCGCGAAGCCGGAGTCGGCCTCGTACTTCTGCTCGATCTCGGTGTAGTCCGCCACGGAGTTCAGGTTACGCGTGGCCGACGGCGAACCGGGTGCGGGGGCGCTCCACGATCAGCCCGGCCGCCGGCGGCTGCGCGGGCGCGGACCGCGGGTAGGCATCGATGCGCAAGCTCTTCATGCTCTCGCTGCCCGACTCGTACCAGGCGCGCACCTGCGCGGTGAGTTCCGCCGCCAGGTCCGCGCCACCCGGGCCGTACCCCTCGGCGATAAGCTCCCTGTCCTCGTCCCTGGCCAGCACGGCGATGCCGCCCTCGTCGGCCACGATGCCGTAGCTGATCAGGACCGCCCGGTGCTGGAACAGCGGCTGGGTCAGGCGCGGTTCCTGTCCGGGGCGCGGCTCCTCGGTGAGCTCGCAGGCCCGTGGCTCATGCACCGCCAGCCACAGCAGGAGCCCCCAGGTCACGTCGGGCGTGCCGGACGTGACACCGGTGGGCTCGCTGGCCACCGGCCCGCCGTCCAGCGACACGAGGGCCAGCTCGCGCCGCTCGGGCAGCCGCAGCCGGAGCCCGGTGGCCAGCTCGATGGCCATCGTGCTGCCGGCTAGCGACCCGCGCATCCGCATGAAACCGCAGGGCGAGATCGACCGGCTCGTCCAGTGCCCGTCCCCGGCTCGCTGGAACGCCACCGACAGCTGGGCGCCGCGCACGTCCAGCGGCACCACGATCAGCGCCTGGTCGGTCACCTGGTCCAGCCACGCCGGCGCCAGGTCGGAGACGCCCACGGTGGCGATCAGCCGGTCGAACGGGGCGTCGGCGGCGCTGCCTTCCGCCCCGTCGGCGGCGAGCACGGTCACGTCCGGATAGCCCGCCGCGGCGAGGTGGTCACGGGCCTCGGCCGCCACCTCCGGGTCGATATCGATGCTCACCACCCGGCCGGCCGGACCGGTGAGCTCGCTGAGCAGGGCGGCGTTGTAGCCGGTGCCGGCGCCGATCTCGAGCACCCGGTGACCGGGCGCCAGGTTGAGCTGGCGCAGCATGATCGCCATGATCGCTGGCTGGGATGACGAGCTGACCGGAACCCCCGTCGCGTCCCGCTTGGTGACGATCGCCTCGTCCAGGTAAGCCTCCGCGGGCGGCACGCCGGGCAGGAACAGGTGCCTGGGTACGGTGCGCAGCGCGGTCGCGATCTCCGGGCTGGCTCCGGCGACTCGCGTGGCGAGCTGCTCGCGCAGCTCCGACAGATCCGCTGTCATCGGCCGGTTCTCCTCAGTGGCGGTTGCCTGTCACCCTACTCTGGGGCCGCTATGCTGCCGGTGTGATGCGCACCGAAGCAGGCGCGGCGGCTCCTCGCCAGATCAACGGCGGGAGGGACCGCGGCCGGACGCTGCTGCTGGCCGGGATCGCGGTGTCCGCGGTGGCGCTGGCCGGCTACCTGGCGGCGATCGCGACGCACCCGCGCGACGCCATGCTCAAGGCGTTCGACCTGGGGGTTTACCTCCAGGGCGGGTTGCTCGCACGGCATTCGCCTGGCACTCTGTACACCTGGCACCAGGCCGGTCACCCGGGCATCATGTTCACCTACACGCCGTTCGCGGCGATGGTCTTCGCGGTGCTGTCGTTCGTCTCGCTGCGGGCGCTTGAGGACGTCGCGGTGGTGGTGAGCATCGCGGCGCTGGTGACCACGCTGTGGATCGCGTTCCGCGAGCTCGGGGTCGCCGAGCGACGGACCCGGTGGGGCGCGACCCTGCTGCTGGCCGGGGTGTGCCTGTGGCTGGAGCCGGTGCAGCGGGCGCTGTTCCTCGGCCAGATCGAGCTGGTGCTGATGGTGCTGGTCGTCTGGGACATGTGCCAGCCGGACCGGCGCCGCCTGAAGGGCGCCGGCGTCGGGCTGGCCGCGGCGATCAAGCTGGTACCGCTGATCTTCATCGTGTACCTGGTGCTCACCAGGCGGTTCCGCGCCGCGGCGGTGGCGATCGGGGTGTTCGCGGTGACGATCGTCGCCGGGTTCATCGCGCTGCCGCACGCCTCGGTCTACTGGTGGCTGCATGGCAACTTCTTCCAGGCGGGCCGGACCGGGTTTGTCGGGGTGGGCAGTAACCAGTCGCTGCGCGGCACGCTGACCAGGTTCATCGGCAGCGTCAACAGCGGGGAGCCGGCGTGGCTCGCGGTCGGCGTCGTGATCGGGCTGCTCGGGCTGGCCGCGGCGGTGCTGCTGCACCGGGCAGGCCGGACGTTCGAGGGGCTGATGACCTGCGCGCTGACCGGGCTGCTGATCTCGCCGATCAGCTGGGATCACCACTGGGTGTGGATCGCGCCCGGGCTGGCCGTACTGGCCATTGCCGGGGTACGAGCCCGTGACCCGCTGACCCGGGCGGCCTGGTTCGGTGCCGCGGTGCTGGTAGCGCTGGTGTTCGGCGCCTGGCCGCAGTTCTGGGTGCGCGGAGCCGGGCTGCTCCAGGGCGGGCTGATCTGGTACGCGCCGACGAGCTCCTGGCCGCATGGCGACAGTCGTCTTTACGACGAATACCACTGGCACGGGCTCCAGCTGATCGCCGGGAACCTGTTCTTGCTGGCCGGCTGCCTGCTGTTCCTGGGCGCGCTGGCCGCCGCCTGGGCGGTCCGGGTCCGGCGGGCACCCGCCCGTCAGTTACCGGCGGACGGTACAACCCGCTAGTTACCGGCGGACGTACAGGTTGCCGATGCCGCGGATCCAGCCGGTGGGCGGCACTATCTGCTTGAACTCCTCGGTGAACGCTTTGGGCGGGCCCCAGACATAACCCCAGGGCAGCCGGCGCCACACGTTGGGCGACAGCCACACGTACTGCGCCTTGTTCAGGATCTGTTCCCACTCCCGCTGGGCGGCCCAGTCCTTGGTCGCGCCGCCCTGGTCGCTGACGCCGTGGGTGAACACCAGCGTGGTGGCGAGCGAGTCGATCACCACCGGGCAGGGCTTCGCCGACTCGAACCGGTCCGCGGAGATGAGGAACGAGACCTGGTCGGAGAACACGCAGGCGCCCGGCGGTATCTTGCTGGCGATCTCGCTCAGGCCGGGCGGCAGCGTCGTCTCTGACACCTGGATGAGCTGGATGATCATTGCGGCGCCGAGCACGCTGGCGGCCAGGCTGATGGCGGCCGGGCGCGCGAACGGGGCCAGGCGGACGATCAGCGTGCTCAGCGCGATGCCGGAGACGATGGCGAGCCACGGGGCAGGGAACGCCGGGTAGTGGTAGAAGAACGCCGAGTAAACGCAGATCGCGATTACCGCGATCACGGCGGTGGTCAGCGCGAACCACTCGGCCAGCACGATCTCCCGGCGGCCGAGCACCAGGCCCGCGACGATGATCGCGCCGAGGACCAGCGCCGCCGCGTACGCCAGCGGGCCAGGCTGGGCGGGCGCGGTGTCCGCCACGACGCTCTGCGCGAACAGTGAGGCGCCCCCGGCCCACGCCAGGTGGCCGTAGTAGTTCAGCAGATCGGTCAGCCCGGTGAGGTGCGCGAGCCGGAGTGACAGCGGCGCCGACGTGCCGGTCCGCACCGCCTGGTATGTCACCGTGCTGTGGAAGAACAGGCTCGGGCCGCCGGCCACCACGAACGGCAGCAGCGGCAGGACGAAGGCGCCGGCCAGCCCGCTGACGTAGGCGACGAGCCGCCGGACGCGCCGCTCGTCCGCGACCACCGCGCAGCACACCAGCAGCACCGCGGCGGGCGCCATGGCCCAGAACTTCACCGTGCTGGCGAACCCGAGCGCGATGCCCGCCCAGGCCATCCGGGCCGTCCGGTCGGTCAGCCGGCCGTGGCTGAACGCGGCGTTCGCGCCCAGCAGGCACAGCAGGTTCATCCACGGCTCGAGCAGCAGGGTGTGCGCGGAGGCGATGTCGGGCGGGTAGATCGCGAGGATCGCGCAGGTCAGCCCCACCGTGAGGGCGCCGCGACGGCGGACCAGGTTGCCCGCGAGCGGGACGCACGCGGTGCTGGCGAGCACGGTCAGCACGCGAGCGAGCCCCAGGCCCGCCGCGGTGGAGGTCACCCGGGCGATCAGCGCGACCGGGGTCATCAGCAGCAGGATCCCGGGCGGCTGGACGAACGCGAAGTCGTGATACGGCATGACGCCCTGCGTCAGCCGGATGGCCGCCCCGAGATAGACGCCGTCGTCGTACTCGTTGGGCTGAGTGAGGAAACCCGGTCTAGTGAGGGTGAACAGCCGGATACCCAGCGCCACCGCCGTGGCGATGGCCATTACCCAGCCGGGGGAGATCCGATCAATAGTGCGGGGGGGCGCGTCCGCCGGGTTCAGCGTCACACCGAGTCTCGCGCTCACGAGGGGAGACTAGCAGGCGCGCGCCCCCCTCACGGTAACCCGACGGTATGGGTGGTGTCCTGGTCCTCGGTCCGGATGGCCTCGGTCCTAGTGGTCTCCGCCGGCCTGGCCTCGGTCCTGATGCCGTCCGTGCTGAAAACCTGGGCCGGGACGGTCGGCTCGCTGACCGGGCCGGGCTCCGCCACCGCCAGGCCGGGTACCGCGGTGAGACGACCCGCCGCGGCCGCGGCCACCAGGACGATGGCGACGCCGAGACCGGTGAAGAAGCCGATCTCTTCCATCGCGCGCATCAGCGTGGTGGTGCTGGCCGGGACGCCGGCCGGGTTCGGGTTCGTCCACAGCGGGGCGAGCACGTTGCCGACCGCGAACCAGGCCCCGGCGACCAGGCCGAGCATGGCGCCGAACAGCTTGGTGTGGCGTCCGGCGGTGGCGAGCATCAGCAGGCCGCCGAGCACCGCCGCCGCGCCGGGCAGGATCTCCAGCCAGAGGCGGCCGGTGTTGTACGTCCACGACTTATCCGGCGTGTACGCATAATGGAAATAAGGGCCGATAAATGGGATAAGCGCACCCCATGCCCCCAGCAGGATGAGCAGTACGCCGCCAAGAGCCCCGCGGCTGCGCCGTACTTGGAGCATTCCAGCCATATCTCTCACTTCCCGGATCGATTGGCGTTGATCTGCGGTTTCTCGGGATTATTTGATAGCCCTACCCGGCCGGGTGCCCGATATTCACGGCCCGAGGTATCGTCGCGTGCGTGGACACCAGGCGGCTCGTGCCGCGGACCGACCTGCTGCTATCCGATCCGCGGCTCGTCGCGGCGGAACAGCGCCTCGGCCGCCGGCTGGTCAAGGCCGCGATTGCCCGCGCGCAGCAGCGGGTCCGCGACGGTGAGCTCGCCGCCGACCCGGCGGTGGTGGCGGACGCGGCGGTGGCTTTCCTGCCCGCTCATGCCGCTTCGCTGACGCCGGTCATCAACGCGACCGGTGTCCTCGTGCACACCAACCTCGGCCGGGCCCCGCTGTCCGCCGCCGCGGTCGAGGCGATCGTCGCCGCGGCCGGAAACTGCGACCTGGAGTTCGATCTGGCGGATGGCGTCCGCGGCCGCCGGGGGACCGGCGCGCTGGCCGCGCTGGGTTCGGCGATACCGGCCGCCGAGGCGGTGGCGGTGGTGAACAACAACGCGGCCGCCCTGGTGCTGGCGGCGACCGCGCTCGCGGCGGGCCGGGAGATCGTGGTGAGCCGCGGCGAGCTGATCGAGATCGGCGACCGGTTCCGGCTGCCCGACCTGATGGCCAGTACCGGTGCCCGGCTCCGTGAGGTGGGCACCACGAACCGGACCAGCGTCGCGGACTACGCGGACGCGATCGGCCCGGACACCGCGTTCCTGCTGAAGGTCCACCCGTCGAACTACCGGATCTCTGGCTTTACCGCGGTTCCTGGTGTCGCGGCGCTCGCCGGGCTCGGCCCGCCGGTCGTGTTCGACATCGGGTCCGGGCTGCTCGAACCGCACCCGCTGCTGCCGGACGAGCCGAGCGCGGACGGCGCGCTGCGGGCCGGCGCGGCCCTGGTCACCGCCAGCGGCGACAAGCTGCTCGGCGGGCCGCAGGCAGGCCTGCTGGCCGGGCGGGCCGACCTGATCCGCGTGCTCACCCGCCACCCGCTCGCCCGGGCGCTGCGCGTGGGCAAGCTGACCCTCGCCGCGCTGGAAGCGACGCTCGCCGGGCCTGCTCCGCCGGTGGCTAGCGCGCTTTCCGCCGACGTGGTGGCTCTTTCTTCATGGAGCAAACGAGCCGTGGCTGAACTTCTGGAAAACGGGATCGACGCCCGTATGGTCGCGTCCACGGCCGCGGTGGGCGGCGGGGGAGCGCCAGGCGTCGAGCTGCCCAGTGTCGCGATCAGCCTGCCGGAGGAGTATGCCGTCCCGCTCCGCATCGGCGCCCCCGCGGTGGTGGGGCGGTTGGAGAACGGCAGGCTCCTCCTCGATCTGAGATCCGTCCCCCCAGAGCGGAAAGCCCAGCTGGTAGCCGCCGTCCTCGCGATCTCGCCGTGACTCAG
>Ga0307476_10001863_pt1 | contig 12740 bp, 8 predicted proteins | sample atmos_gasesECM2C_2_FD_203314 | JGI IMG/M metagenome (GOLD analysis project Ga0307476, IMG submission 203314) | Hardwood forest soil microbial communities from Morgan-Monroe State Forest, Indiana, United States - atmos_gasesECM2C_05 | ecosystem: Environmental > Terrestrial > Soil > Temperate... | reverse complement strand
CGTAAGTGCTGGGATCGTGATCGGGGAAATCGCCGTGGTAATCTACCGTGCCCTGCATCCCCGGCCGGTTTCCTAGCCACAGTTCCAGCCCGAAGTTATCGCGGATCGGGACAAGCCGGCCTAATTGCACGTAGTTCCTGATCGTCCAGGGAACAAGCATGACAAATAGCCCGGCAATCGCCATCAGCATCCTCGGGGAACGTGCTTTCGACAGAGCGAGCCAGATTCCATAGCACGCCACCACGGCGAGAAATGTTGCCTGCAGGAGAACCAGAAGTCCGGCGTAGATTCCTAACCAGAACCAACCCCGGTCTGCCTTCAGGACTTTGGGCAGCAGTAGAAGCAAACCCGTCAGACCCAGAGCGGCGAGGTAGGGGCTCGAGAGACTCGCAGAGAAGGCCGGCGCCCGGTACATCCATGGCAGCGCCCAAGCCCACGCGGCCACGAGTCCCACGGTCTCATTGAAGTAGAGACTTCCCGCGTGGTAAAGCAGAACCGCCGTCAGGGCGCCGGCCAAAATGTTTATCGCGACGGCGGCCCACGCGGAGGCTATGGTGCAGGTTCCAAACAGTCTGAAAATTCCTGCCAGGATGAGGGGGTACAGAGGAGGCTGCTGGGCGGTCGCGGCAATGGGTACGTTCGCGTATGGAGAAGAGAACCCCGAGCCGGCAACCAAAGCACTGGCAATATGAGACGACTCATTTTGTACAAACAGCAACTGAGGTCCAAAATAGTTTCTGAAAATGAAGACCGTTGCTGCCAAGCGCGTTGTCAGTGCGGCGACGAATACCACGGCGGGCGAAGTCACACCCCGTCTGGTTTGTCTAATTTCCATACGTCACGCAACGAAAAGAAGGTCGAAGACTCCAGTGATATTCGCGGTTCGCTTTGAGATCGACCCAATGAGGCCCGCGCCGAGGTTAGGATGCGAAAACCTTTCTGGGGCTGGCCCACCCGAGGACTGCTATTTTACTCTCGAGCGTGGCCGTTCAAGCTTCCGCTTGGGCGGGGGTGGTTCGTCGGTCGCGCAAAACGGCTGAAGCTTAAGAAAGAAGAAAAGCTACGGGGTGAGTTCGAAGATTACGCAATTACTATCATCGCTCCCAGCACTGGGGCGCCCGCGCCTCTGCAAAAACGCAAAAGTAGATGGGGCCAGCCCACCCTATTCGCACAGAACGCGAGTAAGGGTGGGGCACCCCGCATTATTTCCGTGAAGACTTGACCACCTCAGTTCTCGTCGGCATCGTTGTCAGGATCCGTCGGGTAGGACGGGAAGCATCCTGTTGCCTTAGGGTTGTGGAAGCAACTGGGCGGATATTTTGCTCCGGTGATGGCCTTAAACGATCGCGCGCTGCTGAAGTCGAAAAAGTCAGAAAGCGAGTAAGTACAGGTTGAACAAGTGGGCGGGGCATCCATGGCGAGGGCGTCGGCGTAAGGATAGTTCGCCGTACCGATGCTCCCCAGGGATTGTCCGTTCTGTCCGAAGGCATACTCGATAAAGTTCAAAATGCTGCCGAAGTCGTGACAATAACTGTTGCCGGCGCATTGCGGGTTGGAGGGAGGTCCGGAAATGTATCCTCCCTGGGGCGTCACCTGTTTGGTATAGGCTGAAATCACGATCAAGGGTACGCGGAAACCATAAATATATTGCTGGCCGGTGTTATTGGAGTATCCCGTGCAACCGCCAGGACCAGGGCAGTCCGGGGGCGCGATATCGTCGTAGAGGCCTCCCCAATCGTCCCAGGTGAGCAGGATGGTAGTGTCGGACCAGTAGCCGTTTCCGCCTTCGCAGGTCTTGTCCTGACCAATGGCGTTGACGATAGCCGCAGCCCATGAGGGTCCGCCGTCGCCATTCGCGTTGCCGTTGTGGTCCGACCAGTTTCCGTCGGGAATCACCCAACTCACCCGTGGCAGGTGGCAGTTGGCGATGTCCGTCAGGATGGGAGCGGCGTCGTTGGCGTAGTTGCCCTGATCGGGCAGAACCGCGCCGACATTCGCCTGCCAGGCGGTACCTTCACACGATCCGCCATTTCCGCCTCCGTTGGTCATACAAATGTGGTTGATCGCGCTGGGCGCCGTCCACAACTGCGCGGGCGAGCGCGCATAGTATTTCCAAACACTGGTGGCCGCGTTGGTTGTGAACAGGTCGGATAGCGCAGGATGATCGTAGCAGGGATATCCGTTGGGAAATCCGAGCGGATTTGTGGGTTTGCTTTCCGTCGAGGTGGGATCGATCTGCCAGGCAGTAATTCCCGCGTCGGCGATGCACCCGTTAGTCTTGCCACTGGTATTCTCGGCGTCGAACCACTCCCAACAGGGATAGGTGCCACAGGGATCGTTGGCATCGTTGTATTGGATGGGTGCGGAGGTCCCGCTAAACAGGAATTGATGCGCGGGAAAGCTCGGCCCCTGATTGGTTTGAAACATGTAGTTGGCCCAGCCGTATTGGTTGGCCAGTTGGAAGTACGGGTCCAGAATGCGGGTGGTGCCGGTAGAATTGATCAGGCTGTTCTGGGTGAAGGTCATGGCTGCGCAATACTTGCCGATGGTTTGGTCGGGGCATAGAGGTGGCGCCGGAGTACAGGGGTTTTTGACGTTGTCGACGCCGTAGGTGAAAATCTGACAGGCCCCGTTCATGTTGCCATTGGCCCACATCCCGGTCCAGGACGGGTGGGGCTGGGAATGAGAGTGGTCGGTATCCCAGCAGGTTCCGAGCATCGCCGGCTGTAGGGTAATGGTAGTGTCGCCGCACATCCCTTGCGACACGATGTGGGCGCCGTTGGTGATGAGAGTTTGATCCTTTTGAAAAAGATTGTCGGGCGTGCGGTTTTCCTGGATGACGATGATCACATGTTGAACATTCTTGAGGTTGTTGGTTTGGGCGTAGGTAAAGGTTGCCGCTAGAAAGAATAACCACAGGCTCATGGCCGTGAATTTCATGGAAAGGCCTCCCCTCGATCTTGAAGTTAATTTTCGGGACGGACCGGCTCGGCATTGCTTATGATCCGGCGTTAGACTTCGGTGGCGGTTGGGCGAAACTATCCTCCAACAGGTTTTGCTTGTCAAGAAATTTCAGGAGTTCCTGGCGAGAAAATCTGGTTTCTGGACAACGAATTTTTTTCGATTACTGAGGAAGATTCGATTACGAGGAAGAAGATGGAACCCTCGGCTTAATGCTTGGGCCATCGTCAGGCTGCAATACTACTATTCGAGGACGAGGCCGCCGGTCAGGCTGGCCAGGCGTTCGACTCCGTGTTCTACGCACCAGTCCTGGAGTTCGTCGACGATTTTTTCGGTGGCGCGGGGGTCCCAGTAGCTGGCGGTTCCGATTTGCACGGCGGTGGCTCCAGCCAGCATGAACTCCACGATATCCGCGGCGGTGGAGATGCCGCCCATGCCGATGACCGGGATCTTTACTGCTTTGGCTGCGTCGTAAACCATGCGCAGCGCGATCGGCTTGATGGCTGGGCCGGAGAGCCCGGCGGTGATGTTGGCGATGCGCGGCTTGCGGGTTTCTGGATCTATGGCCATGGCGACGAAGGTGTTGACGAGAGAGACCGCGTCGGCGCCGGCTTCCTGGGCCACGTAGGCCATTTGCGCGATGCTAGTTACGTTGGGGGAGAGCTTCACGATCAGCGGCCGCTTCGAGTAATGTCGGGCGGTGGCGACTACTTCGTCGAGCGCGCGGGGATCGCTGCCGAACTGCATTCCTCCGGCAGCGGTGTTGGGGCAGGAGACGTTCAACTCGTAGGCGGCAATGCCTTCGCCTTCATTCAGGATTTCGAGGGTGAGCTCATAATCCTCGCGGGTGTAGCCGAAGACATTAGCGATGACTACGATATTTTTTTTCTCGCGCAGCTTTGGAAGCTTCTCGTCAACGAAGGCGCGGGCGCCGATGTTCTGCAGCCCGATGGCGTTGAGCATGCCGGCGGCGGTTTCGTACAGGCGTGGCGGGGGATTCCCCGCCATGGGTTCTTTCGACAGACCCTTGACCACAAAGCCGCCGATCTTATCGAGATGGACTACGTCTTCGAACTCGATGCCGTAGCCGAAGGTTCCGCTGGCGGCAATTACCGGATTTTTGAATGCGATGCCGGCGAGGTTGACGGCGAGGTCGGGAGCGCGTCTGGCGGCGGGGGATGCGGTCATCGCGATTGTAGTGTACAGCGTGCCGCTTCGACTCCAAAACGGTTATCGAACGTCCTGCCTTTTTCGAACTATGGGTTTCGAGCTATGGGATAGTCCCGTACACAGCGAACGCGGCCAAGTTGTCGTGGTAAGGCAGCCACTTGTCTTGGGTGTTGCCATTCAAAAAAGCGACTTTGCCTTGCGCGTCGTTCCAAACGAAGTTCCATTGGTATTGCGCCGCTGCCGAGTGCGGGCCAGTGTGGGCCACGATCCAATATTGAGTGCCGCCCTGCAGTGGAACGCCACTGGAATCTTTAAGCGCTACCAGTTTGCAGCATTGACCTTCATGTGGAAAGTTGCCAGTGGCCCAAGTCTTGAGGGGCTTTCCGGGTACGCCGTGGGCATCGGTGAAAATGCTGATGGAGCCCTTGTTGAATCCGCCGGTAACATACCCAAGCGCGATCAAGATTTCCTTCACCGTGGAATTCGCCTTGGGAGTGAAAGGCATGGCGAGGTAGCCGGTGTGCCATCTCGGGTTGTTGGGACCGGTTATCGACCAACTGACTCCGTCGTCAAAAGCGTCGGTTTTCGATCCTAGGTTGCTGTGAATTTTTGCCAAACCTTGATCGGGGCCGTTGGCAAACTGAACCATTGGAGACCGTTCAGCGAGCGCGATTTGCGGGGCTTGAGCCGCGAGATTGACGCAGGCGAACGATATAAACGCAAGACAAAAGCCCAGACCGGGGACAACCTTCTTAAACATTGACTCCTCCATCCACAAACTTGCTGGGTATCGATTTGGCCACCAGAATAAACTTGCTGTGATGCGGCCCATTCTACTTCAATTCCGGCTGCTGTCAATGTAAAGCCCGTACTGGACAAGGGTTTTGGGGGAACACCCTTGGCATACTTATGCGCACACGTGCATTGCGGCCTGCTTTTCCGTTACAGTATTCATTCTCATGCTTGATCTGAATTTTGTTCGCGACAATTTACCGCTGGTCGAGGAAAAACTGCGCCAGCGCGGCATGAAGCCGTCTGAAGTTTTGAAGAACTTCGCCCAGGTGGATGCGCAGCGACGACAGGCTATCACCAGCGCGGAGACCATGAAGGCGCAGCGTAATCGCGCCTCGGAAGAGATTGCGAAGCTGAAGAAGAGCGGGCAGGATGCGTCCGCACTCATTGCGGAAACCAAGAATCTGCGTGAGCAAGTCGAAGAACTCGGCAAGGCTGCCGAGGAATACGAAACTCGGCTGCGGCAGGTTCTGGTGGGCATCCCCAACATTCCGCACGCGAGTGTTCCGGTCGGCAAGTCGGCGGAGGACAATGTGGAAGTCCGCCGCTGGGGCTCGCCGCCGCAGTTTGACTTTGCTGCCAAGCCTCATTGGGAGATCGGGGAACAGTTGGGCGTGCTCGATCTGGAGCGCGCCGCCAAAATTTCCGGGGCGCGCTTTGCCGTGTATTGGGACTTGGGAGCGCGCCTGGAGCGGGCGCTGGCCAACTTCATGCTCGACTTGCACACCCGCGAGCATGGTTACACCGAAGTGCTCCCACCGTACATGGTGAACTCTGAGTCGATGTATGGCACCGGGCAACTGCCGAAATTTGCTGCGGATTCTTTTAGAGTTCCGCATGGGGAAAAAGATCTGTGGCTGATCCCAACGGCGGAAGTTCCGGTGACCAATCTTTATCGCGATGAGGTGCTCGAAGCGGCGCGCCTGCCGGTGTCGCTGACGGCATATACGCCGTGTTTCCGCAGCGAGGCAGGATCTTATGGTAAGGATGTGCGGGGCATTATCCGGCAGCATCAGTTTCAAAAAGTCGAGATGGTGAAGTTTACTCGGCCGGAAGATTCTTACGAGCAGTTGGAAAAGCTTACCCACGACGCCGAGGAAGTGCTGCAGAAGCTCGGACTGCACTATCGGGTAGAAGTGCTTTCGACCGGCGACATCGGTTTTTCGGCGGCCAAGACTTTTGATATCGAAGTCTGGCTGCCGGGGCAGCAATTGTTTCGTGAGATTTCTTCGTGTTCGAATTGCGAATCGTTTCAGGCACGACGGGCGAATATACGCTACCGTCCGGAGGGTAAGAACAAGACCGAATTCGTACATACGCTAAATGGTAGCGGTCTGGCAGTTGGACGCACCTGGTTGGCGATTATCGAAAACTATCAGCAGGCGGATGGGAGTGTGGTCATTCCCGAGGCGCTGCGCCCGTACATGGGAGTAGAGAGGCTCACGCCGAGGAAAATGTAGCGCTACTCTTTGATTGCGCGTTGCACAGGCGGGGTGTAAAAAATAGACTTGGATGGGACTAAAGCCAATGCGACGGTTATGGCCGCTCCCGCAGTTCCCATGAGTGGGATCTGGCACACAATCCGCGACTACATTTTCTGGTCCTATGAACGCGGCACCGTCCAGTACGACGTGATGGTCACGCTGATCTTAGTGTTTGTTTTTCTTTCGCCGAAGCTGATCAATTTCAAGGACAAACCAGTCGAGCACAATCCGCATCGAACTGGAGTTGCGGTCATGCCTGATGGCCAAGGTGGACTGATTTACCAGATTGAAGCGGCAGCGGTTGTGGGCAAGGACGATGCAGCGGTTCACAGCCAGTTGCTGGAAATCATCGAGCCCATTTCCGGTGAAGTCAACATCACCAAAGTTGAACCGGTACGCGACGGTTCAGGACGCGTTCTAAGCTACAAAGTCTGGGTGGCGCGAGAGTAACAGCGGCAACTCCGAAACGGAAAATGAATTCTTCCCTACTTAACTCGCGGCGTGTGCTTTCGTGGTATCTCCCGATCATTCTTTTCCTAGCAACCGCCGGGGCGCAGCAGTCTGCCGCGCCGGAACTGCAACCGGTTTTGAACAAGATGGATCAACTTGCGGCCAACTTCCGCACCACTCAAGCCGCCTTTGTCTGGAACCAATATCAGAAAGTGGTGGACGAGACCGACACGCAAAAAGGGACCGTGTATTTTCGGCGCAGCGGGAACGAGATTCAAATGGCGGCTGACATCAATGACCCCGCGTCCCCGAAGTACGTGCTGTTTACCGACAGCAAAGTCGAGATCTACCAGCCGAAGATCGATCAAGTCACTCGCTATAACACGGGGAAGGACCGGGCCACGATTGAAAGCTTTCTAGTGCTGGGATTTGGCGGCAGCGGGCGGGATCTGCTCAAGTCTTTCGATGTGAAGTACCTCGGCACTGAGAAAGTGGATGGCATCGACACCGCGAAGCTGGAACTGGTGCCGAAATCCCCTAAGGTTCGGGGAACCTTTGATCACATCTGGTTATGGATCGATCCTGCAAGGGGAGTGTCGGTGCAGCAGCAGCTTTTTGAGCCCTCGGGAGATTACCGGCTGGCCAAGTACTCAGATATCCAATTGAATCAAAAGATTCCAGATACTGCATTCAAGCTGAAAACGACCGGCAAAACCAAGATCGTATCGCCGCAGGGGTAAGCTGTGGAAAGATAAAGGCTGAAAAAGACGGTGCGGGACGTTATACTGCCAGAAAGCCATCTCCTAGAGAAGGAAAGAAGAGGGCTGTAAGACTCTGGTTCTACTATTATGGCCAAGGTTTTCACTATTCCGAGCCCTCCCCAAATCGGCCGCAAGCGGCGCGAGCGGACTTCCGATCCGCGCTACGTCGACGGCCAGCGGCTGTTGGTTGAAGCGATGAGATACCTGGCGCAAGCGGATCCGGTAAACAACCGTGGCGCCATCGAACTGCTTTCCGAGCATGTGCGCACGCGTTTCCGCATGACCGATTCCCCCCTCAGCTGATCGCGCGTGAGAGTCACTCGCGACTCACGCGTTGGAACCATGCAGCCGCCAGAATAATTGCTACCGGATAACACTCAAGGGTATAGCGGGTTTCTGGATTTTCCAGAGTGCCCAGAAACGCGGACCGCAAAATCACGAAGGTAAGCAGCAGTGCCAAGTGAGGCGCAAATCGTCCACACACCAGTCCGGCAAGCGCGGCGCCGACGTATGCGAGATTGATAATCCCCAAGCCGAGCGCCAGCGTCAACCATAGCGGATCGTCATTGAACTCCCACCATCGCGTGTCGGACGGCAAGGTTTCCGTCCGCGGACGAAACCACATATCGGCGATGCGCAACAGTGGGAGCTTGACGTAGTAGCGCAAAACAGAATGATGTACGCGCTCGGCGGCCAGCGCCGCGAATCGGGCGTCGAGTTCGGGAGTCACGTGCTGGACGTCGTTGTAATCGCTCAATAATTGCAGCGTCTGCTCTCGCTGCTCGGATGAATCAAAGGCGCGCGCAGGAAGTTTCTCCACGTCGACGGTATTGCCGGGCATGGTCCAGTAGATATCTTCGACCGAGGTATAATCCACGATCCAGGTTCGCATCCAGCGGTTGAATCCGAGCGGGACAAAAGCGCTTTCCTGGTTGGCATAACGTGGCGCGAGCGGTTGGAACTCGTGGAATGTCTGCAGATTGCGCAACGTCCACGGGATGAGGGTGGCGAGCGAGACCACCGCCAGAATCAGGCCCGACCTAACTACGTGAAGCGCGGACACTCCTGGCCCCGTTTTATGACGCACCAGCAGCGCGAAAAGATAGGCTTCGATGGCGAACAGAAGCAGCGCGCCATCCGGCCGCAGCAGGATGGCCGCTCCGATCGCGAGGCCGCATCCCAGCCACGGCCTCAATGATGAGGCTTGCCGCGCTTCGAGTCCGATGATAGCGAAATCCAGGGCCAGCGCGGTAAAGAAGACTTCCCAGGTTTCGGTGAGCGCATTGGCAACATAGTTGGCCAGAAACGGACAAAACGCCGCGAGCAGAAAGGCGGCCCGCGCGGCGCGAGGAGAAACTAAACGGCGCGCGAGATCGGCGATGAGGAAGCAGGTGCCGAGGTCGACAAACATTTGCAGCAACAGCACTGCGCGGTAGTGCTCCATGCCGAAGATCGCGAAGACTGCGGCCAGGAACGCGGGGTATCCGGGCAGGCGAATGTAGGTCGGAGAAACGTCAGGCACGCCGCTCAGGCCGTAAATCCCGTGCTGCAACCAGTTCTTGGCGATGTCGCCATAAACGAAAGAGTCGGTCGTGACTCCAGGAAAGCGAAGAATGAAAAGAAGACGTAGCGCGACGCCCGCGAGGGTCGCAATCAAAAAGAACCGCAGATGCTGGCGCAGCAGTTCGCGCACGGAGGGAATATAACAGCTTTTGGCTCTTAGCCTTTAGCTCTTGGCACAAGCATTCTTGTTCCTAGCTAAAGGCCAACGGCTAATGGCCAAAAGCTGCCCTTAAAAGTTTGACCCGACTTTCTCTACAGCTTAGGATGGACTCTAGCTCACTCCCCCATGGCGCAACCCGTTTTCTACGATCCCCGACAAGCCCGCTGGAAGCGATTGCGCAGCCTGTTTGACGTTCTTGGCGTCAGCGTCATGCTGCTGGTTGTGTTCTTCATCTATAACGCCCTGCAGGGCGAACAACTGCCCGAATTGATATGGCAAGCGCAGAAAAAGCCGTATCATGCGCTCAAGGAAAACGAAAAAGATAAGGCCCGGGAACGGCGGCGCAAGCAGGCCGCGCTACGCGGAAATCGTAAGACGAAGTCGAATCCTTCGCTGGTGGCGCTCAATTCCGAGGAAGGCATTCGCGCCGCTTTCTATGCCCCGTGGGATGCTGCCAGCTTCTCCTCGCTGCGTGAGTACGCTCGCCAGGTTGATCTGCTCTATCCCGACTGGCTTCACGTGCTGACCCCCGACGGCCACTTGCAGGGCGTCGATGACCAGACCAACGTCTACTTTGATGTAGTTCAGGGATCAAGCATCCATCCGGTAGACGACAAGGTCATGAAATTTCTGAAGTCCGAAGACACCGGCATGGAAGTGTTCCCCATGGTGAACAATTCCGATGGCCTGAACTGGGTGGATATCACGTCTTTCTTGAATAACGCGGAAGGACGCGCGCTCTTCCGGCAACAAGTGGCCGAGTTTCTCGCCAGCGATAAATACCACGGCCTGATGGTGGACTTCGAAGAGATCGAACCCGAAGCCCAACCGGGTTACATGGCCTTGCTGCAGGAGCTCTCCGCTGATCTCCACGCGAAAGGCATGAAACTGTACGTGAGCGTGCCCCCGCACAATGAGGATTTCGATTATTCCAGCGTGGCCAGCCGCGTGGATGGCGTGGTGCTCATGAACTATGACGAGCACTATCCCGAAGGCACCCCCGGTGCGGTTGCTTCGCAGGATTGGTTTGTGGCCAACCTGAAATTCGCCGGTAAAGTCGTTCCCCTTGACAAACTGATTTGCGCCATCGGCAACTACGGGTATGACTGGGTGCGCAAGCCCAAGCGCGGAAAGTTGCCGCCCGACGTGCACGATACCAACGTTTCGGTGCAGGAAGCGTGGCTGGGCGCGCGTGACTCGGAAGAAGACATAGATTTCGACGATGACAGCAGCAACCCGCACTTCAGCTACATGGACGAACAGAACCGGCGGCATGACATCTGGTTCCTCGATGCGGTCACTGCGCTGAACCAGATGCGCGCCGCGCAAGGTCTAGGGATTCAGGCGTTCGCTCTCTGGCGTCTGGGCGCTGAAGACCGCTCCCTGTGGCGCGTCTGGGATGTGCCCGGTGAGCCCGGCGCGCCCAATAAGTTAAAGGATGTTCTGCCCGGCCAGGATGTGGACATGGAGGGTCAGGGCGAAATCCTGCGCATCGAGGATCGGCCCACCGACGGAACACGCCAGATCACAGTCGACCCGGCGTCGGGAATCATTACCGACGAGACCATGGACACGCTTCCCGAACCCTATCGCGTAGCCCGCTACGGCTACAATCCGAAAGCCGTTGCCATCACCTTCGATGACGGTCCTGATCCCGAGTGGACCCCAAAAATCCTGGACGTGCTGAAACGCGAAAACGCGACCGCGACATTCTTTCTGATTGGGCTGGAAGCCAAGGATTTCGGCAGCGTCACTTCACGCATCTACCGCGAGGGACACGAGATCGGAAATCATACTTTCACTCATCCCGACATCAGCAACTTGTCGCGCAGCTACACGAAAGTGGAGTTGAATCTTACGGAGCAGCTTTTTGCCAGCCGCTTGGGAATTCACACCATCCTATTCCGCCCGCCATATTCCATCGATGAAGAGCCGGATACCGAAGACCAGGTCCGGCCGCTCGAGGTGGTGCAGGACATGGGCTACATCAGCGTGGGCGACAAGATCGATCCCAACGACTGGCAACCGAACCCGCATGCCGAGCGAATAGCGGCGGACGTGCTCGCCCACGTACCGCCCTGCGCCGCTACCGACCGGCTGTGCGGCAGTGTCATCCTGCTGCACGACGGCGGAGGCGATCGCAGTGAGACCGTCCGCGCTTTGCCCATGATCATCCAAGGCGTGCGTGAAAAAGGGGACGAGATCGTTCCCCTGCATGAATTGATCGGCAAAACCAGGGCTGACGTCATGCCCGCCATTCCCACCAACGAGCGCTGGGCTGCGCGATTGGATTGGATGGGCTTCGCCATCTGGGACTTCAGCACCCATGCCATCGTTTGGATCTTCTTTCTTGGCGACCTGCTTATGACCGGACGCTTGCTGTTTATCGGAGCCTTCGCGATTTTCGATCGCTTCCGGCAACAACGTTACGGCACGCCAGAGCGGGCGGAATCCTACAAACCGGCAGTCGCGGTGCTCATTCCTGCCTACAATGAAGAGAAGGTGATCGAACGCACGGTGCGCGCTGTTCTCGCCTCGGATTATCCTGGCCTGCACGTGATCGTCATTGACGATGGATCGAGCGACAATACTTTGGAAGTCGCACGTCAGGCTTTTGCAAACGAAGTCGCCTCCGGCCGCGTGCTTATCCTGACTAAGGCGAATTCCGGTAAAGCCGAGGCTCTCAACTTCGGCCTCGAACATTTGCGGAACGAGGAAATCTTCGTGGGCATCGACGCGGACACGGTCATCGCCCGCAATGCGATCTCACGGCTGGTTCCTCATTTTCTCAACCCCAGGGTTGCCGCCGTCGCGGGCAATGCCAAGGTGGGGAATCGCGTGAATCTGTGGACTCGCTGGCAAGCCCTGGAATACATCACCAGCCAGAACTTCGAGCGCAGAGCATTGAACGTTCTGGGCGCGGTGAGCGTGGTGCCGGGAGCCATCGGCGCGTGGAGAACATCCGCGGTTCGCGAAGCCGGCGGATATCACACCGACACCGTGGCCGAAGATGCCGATCTGACCATGGCGCTGCTGCGCAACGGCTACCGCGTGCAGTACGAAGATTTAGCGCTCGCCTATACGGAAGCACCCATCAATGCCAATGGCCTGATGCGGCAACGCTTCCGCTGGTCGTTTGGAATTCTGCAGTCGGTATGGAAACATCGCGCCGTGTTCGCCCGCAAGGGAGCCCTGGGCTGGGTCGCTCTGCCCAATATCGTGATCTTTCAAATCCTGCTGCCGCTGGTCTCACCCTTCATCGACCTGATGTTCGCGGTTGGCGCAATCTGGTATTTCATCCAAAAACATTTTCATCCGGACTCCACTGATCCGGCCAGCTTCCAGCGGCTTATCGTTTTCTTTGCTGCTTTTCTGGTCATTGATTTCATTACTTCCGCG
>Ga0307476_10001862_pt1 | contig 12745 bp, 10 predicted proteins | sample atmos_gasesECM2C_2_FD_203314 | JGI IMG/M metagenome (GOLD analysis project Ga0307476, IMG submission 203314) | Hardwood forest soil microbial communities from Morgan-Monroe State Forest, Indiana, United States - atmos_gasesECM2C_05 | ecosystem: Environmental > Terrestrial > Soil > Temperate... | reverse complement strand
GGCATCGTGTCTCCTTGCGACCCTCAGTGTATGGTCGGCGGTCCGCCTGACGAAAAACAAGGGCATCACCGCGACAAGGCGGCCCGATACCAGGCGAGAGTCTGTTCCAGGCCGGGGCGGAACTCGACGATCGGGCGGTAGCCAAGCCGGTCGGCGGCCCGCTTCAGGTCGGCAAAGGAATGCATCAGGTCCCCAGCACGCGGCGGCTGGTAGATCGGCACAAGCTCGCCACGACCCAATGCCGCGCCCATCGCACCCGCCAGTTCATTGACCGAGATTCGCGCGCCGCATCCGACGTTGATCACTTCGCCGCCGAGCGGCCTGGAATGCCGTGCGGCCAGAAGGTTAGCCTGAACCGCGTTGGCGACGAAAGTGAAATCGCGCGATTGTTCGCCAGTTCCATAGATGACCGGCCGTTGGCCGGCCAGCAGCGCTTTGGCGAACGCCGCGATCACCGCCGCGTACGCGCTGTTGGCGTTCTGCCGTGGACCGAAAATATTGAAATAACGCAGCGAGACCGTATCCAGCCCGTAGCTCGAGGCGTAGGCCTGGAGCAATCCTTCGCCGGCCAGTTTCGTCGCGGCGTACGGACTGTGCGGCCCCGGCGGCATGGTCTCGACCCACGGCACCGGATTCTCGCCATAGGCACTCGAGCTGGCGGCAAAAAGAACCCGCGCCACCTTCATCTCGCGGGCGGCCTCCAGGACGTTGAGCGTGCCGACGATGTTCACGTCGTTGTACAGCCGGGGCTGTTCGATGCTTCTTGGCACCGAACCCAGCGCGGCCTGATGAAACACAAAGCGGCGGCCGCGGGTGCAGCGGGCCAGCAGGTCGCGATCGAGAATCGATCCTTCCACGAATTCGACATGGGAGCTAGATAAGAGATTTTCCCGGCTGCCGCCGCTCAGATCGTCCAGCACCGCAACTGACGCCCCCAACCGCGCCAACGCCTCGGCCAGATGCGACCCGATGAACCCCGCCCCGCCGGTCACCAACGTTGTACAGCCGGCGAAAAAGTCGCCATGAAGGGCTTTCCAATCCACGCCTGCGGTCGGGCTCATTCGGCAATTGGTTTACACGCCCGACCGGCTTTCCGCCACTTGTACGGCTGGCTTTGCCGGCCCCCCCTTAAAGTCGCTCAAAACCCTTGGGCGCTTTCGCATCCGATCTCCGACGCTTTTTCATGGTGCATCATTGATGTTTTGGTAAAATGTCCGTTTATGCACTTGCTGCGCGCCCTGTACCGGAGGACTCGCACCGCGTTGCACGCGTTGCGGCGGAACGTGCTGCGGTCGGTGCTGACGTGCCTGGGGATCATCATCGGCGTGGCCGCGGTCATCGCGATGATGGAGATCGGTCAGGGTTCGTCGTCGGCCATTCAGGCCAGCATCGCGAAGCTGGGAGCCAATATCGTGATGGTGTTCCCTGGCGAGGCGCAGAGCGGCGGGATCAGCTTCGGGGGCGGCAGCCGTATCACGCTCACGCCGGAGGACTGCGAGGCAATCATCGACGAGTGCCCCGCCGTGCGGAACGCTTCGCCCAGCGTTAACGCCCGGCTTCAACTGGTTTACGGGCACAAAAACTGGCAGCCGAACAACATGAACGGCACATCGCCGGCTGATTTGGACGTCAGCAACTGGCAGGTCGCCCAGGGCGAGGCGTTCACCGATCATGACGTGACGACCGTGAGTCTGGTTTGTCTGGTCGGCAACACGCTTGTCCGCGAGCTGTTCGACGGCGAGTCGCCGGTTGGCAAATACGTTCGCGTCAAGAACGCGAACCTGAAGGTGGTCGGGGTGCTGGCGCCCAAGGGCGCGAGCATGATGGGATGGGACCAGGACGACGTGCTGATGGTGCCGTGGACGACGGTGAAATACCGCCTCTCCAACCAGATGCTCAGCAATGTCAACCAGAGTGCCGCCGCCGCGGCGACCAGCTCGCTGACCACGGTCAACACGCTCAGCAATTTGTATCCGAGCAGCAGCGTGACGCTCTATCCGGCCGCTTCGACGCTCCAGGCCGCCGACGCGCCGCAGCCGGTCCGTTTCCGCAACATCGATCGGATCACCGTCTCGGTCCGCTCGCAGGGGGAGATTCCCGCGGCCATTCGGCAGATCACCGAGCTGTTGCGTGAGCGGCATCACCTGCGTGCCGGCGAAGACGATGACTTTCAGATCCGCGACATGACCGAGTTCACCAAGGCTTTCGCTTCCACCAGCACGGTGATGACCAACCTGCTGTTGTGTGTGGCGCTGATTTCCCTGGTCGTGGGCGGCGTGGGGATCATGAACATCATGCTGGTCAGCGTAACCGAGCGGACCCGCGAGATCGGCCTGCGCATGGCGGTCGGCGCCAAAGCGCGGGACATCCTGTGGCAGTTTCTGATCGAAGCGGTGCTTCTGTGCCTGCTGGGCGGCGCCATGGGGATTCTCTTTGGCCGCGGCGGGTCGTTGCTGGTGAAGCTTTTTCTTCGCTGGCCTACGGCGCTGTCGATGCCCGCGATCATCGCGGCCGTCGTCGTTTCCGCCGGCGTCGGAATTATCTTCGGTTACTATCCCGCCTGGAAAGCCTCACGGCTCGATCCGATCGAGGCGCTGAGGTACGAATAAAAGGGACGCGCTAAATACGGGCGCGCCTGACAGTCACTCGGTTAGCGATGGCGACGACGCGGTGTTTGGCGGCGATTGCCCCCGCCACGCCGTGAAGAATGGGCCCCTGCCTTCGGCTTCTGGCCCACCTTGCCCTTTTCCTGGGTTTTCTCCTTTTGGCTGCGGCCCAGGAATTGAGAAACGGACAGGTCCAACTCCCGCCGCGGCAGATCAACGCGGGCGATTATGGTCTTGACGACGTCCCCGATGCGAATGATCTGGCCGGTTCGCTGGCCACGGACCTGCCCGCTCTTTTCGTCCACGTCCCACCAGTCGTCCATCAACTGTTCGTAGCGAATCAGCCCGTCGATCAGGTAGGTCTGGAGCTGAATGAAGATGCCGAAATTGGTGATGCCGGTTACGACGCCGACGAATTCTTCGCCGAGGCGAGTCTGAAGCAGCTCGAGTATCTTCACCTGCCGCAGCTCGCGCTCGGCATCGTCGGAACGGCGCTCGGTGAAGCTCAGGTGCCGGCCCAATTCGACCAATTCGTCGTAGCTGGGCACGTCTTCGGGATCGATTTTTGCGCGCTTTCGCCCGCCGCGGCCGGACTCGCCACCGGCGGCAAAATAGGCGTCGAGCAGACGGTGAACTGTCAAATCCGCGTACCGTCGGATCGGTGAAGTGAAGTGGCAGTACTGCTCGCTGGCCAGCGCGTAGTGGCCGGTCGGCTCGGGGGAATATTCCGCCCGCGTCAGGCTCTTGAGCACCGCCAGATTGATCGCAAACGCCTCCGGCCTGCCGCGGACTGAATTCAGCAGCGATTGAATCGATTTCCGATCGAGCACTTTGGGAATCTTGAAGCCGGCGACGGTAACGAACTGCCGAAGCCGCTCGGCGCCCTGGGTCTCCGGCTCAGGATGGATGCGTCGAAGGAACGGCACGTTTTGCGAATCCAGCAGGCGGGCCACCGCCTCGTTGGCCTCGACCATGAACATCTCGATCAGCGTGTGCGTGAAGCTCTGGTCCTCGGAGACGGCATCGACAACCTTTCCTTCCTCGTCCAACACCAGATCGACTTCCGGCAGATCGAGCACGATCTGGCCCTGCGCCAGGCGGCGTTTCTGTAGCCGCCGGGCCAGGGCGTTCATGTCCCGAAGCAGATCGACCACGTCCGGCTGGTAATCGGCGATGGTTCGCGGGCCGTCGGGATGAGGAACCGCCGCGGCATTGTCGATGATCGCCTGCGCTTCGCGATACCGCAGCCGACTGGAGCTCTTGATGATCGTGTTGGCAAAATGCGTCGAGACGGGCCGGGCGTCATCGTCATACGTGATGAACGCGCTCTTGCAGAGCCGCGGCACCCCTTCCTGAAGCGAGCAGACTCCGTTGCTCAGGATTTCCGGGAGCATTGGAATGACGAAGCCCGGAAAGTAAGTGCTGTTGCCGCGGCCGCGGGCCTCCTGGTCCATCGCGGTGCCCTCGAGGACGAACGCCGAGACGTCGGCAATGTGAACGCCCAGCTCCCAAAGCCCGCTGTCGAGCCGCCGAAGGCTGATCGCGTCGTCGTAGTCCTTGGCGTCCTCCGGATCGATGGTGCAAATGACGCGATTTGTGAGATCGAGCCGGCTGGCGCGCTGCGCCTGGGGATTGAACGAATCCAAGGCAGTCCGGGCCTCGGCAAGGACCTGATCCGGAAATTTGTCGGGGAGATTGAACAGGACGATGACCGATTTGAGATCGACGTCTTTCTCGCCCGGCTTGCCGAGCACTTCGGTGATGACGCCCTGAGCCCAGGCGGAATATTCCGGATAGGCTGTGATTTCGACGACGACCTTGGCGCCCGGCTTGATATGCCGCGACGCGGCGTCGGGTGTAAGGATCGGCTCGGTGAAGGCGTTGCCGTCCGGCATCACCGACCATTCATGTCCCTTGCGGTTCAGCGTTCCGACGAAGCGTTTCTGCGTTCGCTGCACGATCTCGGTGACGCGGCCAGTGTAGATGGCCTTCCCATCCCGCTGGCCGCGGCTGGTGATCTTGGCGCGAACGATGTCGCCGGTGATTGCCCCGCCGTTCTGTCCCTCGGGAATGTAAAGGTCTTCGTGACTGGCCGGATCGGTCGGCACGACGAAGCCGAAGCCACGGCGGTTATGGCGATAGGTTCCGGCAAACTCATTGCGCGCCTGCTGCTGAGTGGGAAGCACGATCGTCCCGCCGGCCCCGAGCACCACGCGTCCCTCGCGCATCAACTCGCGAAGCGCCTGGCGGAAAGCCGGGTATTTCTCGTCCGCCTGCAAATCCAGCTCGCGGGCCAGCCCGCGCGGGCGCTGCGGGCGGTATCGCTCCGAGCCAAGGTGCGAAAGAATCTGATTTTCCAGCAGGTCAGCCATGGAGTGTTCCGATTGGAATTGATGCGCGGGACAGCCAGGGGCAATTAAATGGTGGGCGGAGGCAAAAGGCAATTCAGGCATTTTGCGATTCCTGCCAGTTACCCGGCGCGGTACCCCCCTTGCAAATAGATTTCAACGTGCCTTCCGCGATCGGATTTGACCTTCTGTCATGACACCCTGCCGCGGTAAGGTGGGGTTTGACGTACAAGGAGAGTTTTATGAGAAAGATCGAGAGCACGATATCGCTGTTGGGCGGAGCCCTCGTGGGCGCATCGGTCATGTATCTCCTGGACCCGCAGGCGGGCCGGCGACGCCGCCGATACCTGGCCGATCAGGCGGGCGGCTACCTCGAAACCGCGGGCGAAAAACTCCACGGCGTGTTGGACAAGGCTAGTCAGCGCGGTCGCGATATCGCGCACTCGCTGGCCGACACGGCTCAGGATTATGCCGGAGACGCAGCATCCAAGGTCACCGATTACGGCAACCGCGTCTGGCGCCAAGTGCAAGATATCGGCGAGCGAGTCCGCGGCGAGGCCATGGGTGCGCCGTCAGCCAGGCACGACTTGCCCATTCCCGGCGGCTGGACCGGCGTGGGCTGCTTTGCCCTCGGCGCGACCCTTATGTTCCTCGTGGACCCGATACGCGGCCAGTCGCGACGCGCCTGGCTGGCCGCCAAAGTGAGCGGCATCATGCGCCGCACGGGTGGAACGCTGTATCGAAGCGGTCAGAACCTGGCCAATCGCGCCTCCAACGCCGTTGCCGAATTTCGCGGATCGGCCGAGCCTGGCGCCAGTTCCGGGGATTCGCTCAACACCGCGACGAGCCAGGCGCGACAGGGCGCACCGCAGATTTAGCCGTCGTCGCCCGGTGCAGATGGAGACCACAGCAAAACGCGACCGCCAGGGCATCGGCCACATCCGGCGGCTCCGGCGGCCTTGGAAGGTTCCATTGGGCCTGAACCGCCCGTTGTACCTGCGCCTTGCCGGCGTGTCCGTGTCCGGTCAGCGAAATCTTGACACGATTGGCCGCGAATTGCTCGACCGCGATCCCGCGGCGGCGGGCCGCAAGTAGAATGACGCCGCGCGCGTGCCCCATCAGGATCGCCGTGCGCGGATGGGCGTAGTGAGCGTAAAGCTGCTCGACGGCGCATACATCCGGCTTGTGTTCCGCCAGGATCGCGTCGAGTTCAGTCTCCAACTCGACAAGCCGGTCTGACAGCGACGTGCGCGCAGAGAGACGGATCACGCCACCATCCACCAGGAGGGGCCGCACCGACCGCCAGTCAATCACGCCGTACCCGGTTATCCCCAATCCAGGATCGACTCCCAGTATACGCAAGGAGCTCAACCCTTTCTCCAAAGCGTGCCGTCGGCACGGTCTTCCAGAGTGATGCCGATTTCCGCCAGACCGTCGCGAATGGAGTCCGCCAGGGCGAAGTTCTTCGCGGCCCGCGCCTCGGTGCGCAGGCGGATCACCCACTGCATGAGCTTTTCCAGGGTGTCGTCCTGGGCACTTGCGGCCGCGGGCGCGGCGGCTGCGCGGAACATCCCAAGGACCAGGCCGAGATTTCGCAGGGTCTGCGCCGCGGCGGCGGCATAGCCGATCAAGTCGGGCTGGCGGGTCTTCTCGAGCTCGTTGCGCTCGACAAACGAGTTAGTCTGGCTGGCCAGCTCGTGCAACACCGCGATCGCCCCGGCGGTGTTGAAGTCATCGTCCATCATCTCCAGGAATTTCATCTTCAACGCCAGCACGCCGCGGGCAAATGGTCCGTGGGGCGTTTCGAGTATCGAAACGGAGGCGGCATCCATGTCCGGCGCCCCGTCCGCCAGTGCCTGTCCGGAGATTCGTTCGATCCGCTCGAACAACCGTTGAAAGGCGCCCATTCCCTTTTTGGAGGACTCGAGGACTTCGGGCGAGAAATCGATCGGCCGCCGGTAGTGCGTGCTCAGCAGGAGATAGCGCAGAAGCTCCGCCCCGTGCTGTTCGATGAGAGCGCGGACACGGATCGCGTTGCCCGCGCTCTCGTGCATGTCCTCGCTCTTCCATTCCCCGCCGACCGCCTTGGTGCGGACCTTGGTCAACCCGTTGTGCATCCAGTACTTCACGAACGTCTGGCCGGTGGCGGATTCGGACTGAGCCAGCTCGTTCTCATGATGGGGGAACAGCAGGTCCATGCCGCCGCCGTGAATGTCGAACGTCGGGCCTAGGTACTTGGCGCTCATGACCGAGCACTCGATGTGCCACCCGGGACGTCCCGGCCCCCAGGGTGATTCCCACGACGGCTCACCCGCTTTGGCGGCCTTCCAGAGCGCAAAATCCGCGGCGTTTCGCTTCCCGGACCCTTCCAGCGCGCGGGTGCCAGCTTCCTGCTGCTCGACGTTGCGATGCGAAAGCTTTCCGTAATCGGGATCTTTGCTGACGTCGAACCAGACGTTCCCTTCGGCAGCATAGGCGTGGCCGCCGGCAATCAGCGCCCGGCACATATCGATGATCTCGGGAATGTTTTCCGACGCCTTGGGAAAGCGGTCGATCGTATCGACGCCGAGCAGGCCCAGGCACTCGAAATACTCCTTCGTGTGACGCTCGGCCAGGGACTGCATGGTCGTACCCTGCTTGGCCGCGGCGTCGATCAGCTTGTCGTCGACGTCGGTGATGTTGACGATCCAGGTGACCTCGAAGCCTTTGTAGCGGAGATACCGCTTGACCGCGTCGAAGATGACCGGCCCCACCATGTGTCCGATGTGCGGCGACTTGTAAACCGTCGGCCCGCACAGGTACATGCCGACTTTTCCGGGGCGAACCGGCTCGAAGAGTTCCTTCTGCCGGGTCAGTGTGTTGTAGACGCGCAAGCTCATGAGCCGGCGGATTCTAGTCAAACCGAAGGTCCGAGCAAAACCACGGCGTGGGCCGCGATGGCTTCGCCGCGGCCGATCGCGTCGCACCCTTCGTTGGTACCCGCCTTGATGTTGACACAACCGCCCACGAGATCCGTGAGAACCTTTCGCATTTGCGGCTTGAACGATTGAAGCCTGGGCCGCTCGGCCAGGATCGTCACGTCGGCGTTGATGACCGCCAGCCCGGCATCGCGAACCCTGCGGTACACTTGTTCCAGAAAGACGCGGCTCGGAACGTCCTTCCAGGCAGGATCGGTGTTGGGAAAGTGCTCGCCGATGTCTCCCCAGCCCATGGCGCCCAGCAGCGCGTCAACCAGTGCATGAATGACCACATCGCCGTCGCTGTGGGCCACCGGTCTGAGGTTCTGCGCAACTTCCACGCCGCCCAGGATGAGCCTGCCGCCGGACTGAAGCCGGTGCAGGTCGTAGCCGTGGCCGATGCGAAGTTGATGTGATTCCATCGAATCGATCCGGGTGTATCAGGACAGATCATAATCCTTGATCTTGCGATACAGTGTCCGCTCGCCGATTCCGAGAATCCTGGCGGCCTGCTCGCGGTTGCCGTGGACCAGCTTGAGCGTGTTGCGGATCAGCTCCTTTTCGGCCTGTTCGATGCTGATGCCCACGAGGTTGTTGATGCCGCCGACGATCTCCCCGCCGGCCGGGCGAATCTCGGGCGGCAGCGTCTCGACGCCGATCTGTGGTCCCGTCGATAGCACGACCATCCGCTCGATCACGTTCTTGAGCTGGCGCACGTTTCCCGGCCAGGCGAAGCTCATCAACACCTGCTGCGCCTCGGGCGTGATGCCGTCAATTTCCTTTTGATATTTCTCCGTGGCCTGATTCATGAAATAGTGGAGAAGCAGCGGGATGTCTTCGCGGCGTTCGCGCAGCGGCGGGAGATGGATCGCCATGCCGTTGATGCGGAAATACAGGTCCTCGCGGAAATGCCGCTCGGACACCAGCTCGTCGAGCTTCTTGTTGGTGGCGCTGATGAGTCGCACGTCCACCTGAATCGGTTCGTTGGAGCCCAGGCGAACGATCTCGCCGTTCTCCAGCACCCTCAGGAGCTTGGCCTGCATGGCGCTGGGCATGTCCCCCACCTCGTCGAGGAACAGCGTGCCGCCGTCGGCGTGCTCGAAGCGTCCTTCGCGATCGCCCTGAGCGCCGGTGAACGCGCCTCGCACGTGGCCGAATAATTCGTCCTCGAGAATGCTTTCGCTCAGGCCGGCGCAGTTGAGCGCCACCAGCCTCTGCCTGCGGCGTCGGCTGTTGTTGTGGATCGCGCGGGCTATCAGCTCTTTTCCGGTGCCGCTCTCACCCATGACCAGCACGGGAATATCGCTGGCGGCGACCTGCCGGGCGGTCTGCACGACCTTCTGCATGGGCGGCGAGCTGCCGACGATTCCTTCGAAGCCGGCCTGATCGACGAGCTGCTGCTGGAGAATCTGGTTTTGCTTGAGCAGCGCCGCCCGCTCGGCCGCGCGGTTGACCTGGGCGCGCAGATACTCCAGGTCGAGCGGCTTCTCGATGAAGCTGTAGGCACCCTGGTTCATCGCCTGCACGGCGGTCGGGATGTCGCCGTGGGCCGTGACAAGAATGACCGGCGGGGGCGGATCGATCTCCCTGGCCCGCTTCAGCACCTCGAGTCCATCCCGCCGGCCGTCCATCATCAGGTCGCTGACTACCACATCGTAGGAGTTGCGGCTCATGCGGCCCAGCGCTTCGGGAAGGCTGTACGTGACGTCGCAACGGTGCCCCTGCCGTTTCAACGCTTCACACATCACCTGGGCATGCTCGCGCTCGTCGTCGACGACCAGTACGTGGGCTTTATTGACCTCGGCGTCGCCCATGCGGGGCCACATCTTAGATTGCCGTGAAACGATGGTCTAGCGGGAGGAGGGTTCGGGGGTTCAGGATTTAATAAGGAAGCGAGCAACCCTCCCCACCGAACCCTACGGCTACTACCGCAGGTTTTCCGGATTGAGCCCCTCCAGCTCCGGCAGCACAAAACGTCCGTCATCGCGAATGAGTCGGTCGTCGAACCAGATTTCGCCTCCGCCGAATTCCGGCGTCTGGATCAGCACCATGTCCCAGTGGATGTCGCTCTTGTTGCCGTTGGAGGCCTCGTCATAACACGCCCCGGGTGTGAAATGAATGCTTCCTGCGATCTTCTCGTCAAAGAGAATGTCCTTCATCGGCCTCGTGCAGTAGGGGTTGAAGCCGATCGCGAATTCGCCGACGTAACGCGCGCCCTCGTCGGCGTCGAGCACCTCGTTGAGCTTCGCCGTGGCGGTGCTGCTCGCTTCGACGATCTTGCCGTCGTGGAAAACCAGGCGGATGTCGCTGTGCGTCGTGCCGCGGTAAATCGTGGGGGCGCTGAAGTGAATCACGCCATTGACGCTGTCGCGGACTGGCGCGGTGAAGACCTCGCCGTCGGGAATGTTGCGCTTCCCTTCGCACGGGACGGCGGGGATGCCGCGGATGCTGAAATTCAGGTCCGTGCCGTTTGGACCCTTGAGGCGAACCCGATCGGTCCGCTCCATCAGCTCACGAAGCGGCCGCATCGCCCGGCTCATCTTCGCGTAGTCGAGCGTACAAACCGCGAAAAAGAAATCTTCGAACGCCTCGGTGCTCATCTCAGCCATCTGCGCCATTGAGGGGCTGGGCCAGCGCAGCACGACCCATCGCGTCTTCCTGATCCGGACCTGGTGGTGCACGAGCTTCCAAACGCTTTGCTCGTAGATGGCCTGCCTGTCGGCCGGGACGTCCGACAACTCAGAGATGTTGGAATTTCCCCGCGCACCGATGTAGCACTGCACCTTTTCCATCTGGGCGCGCTCGACGGCAGCGATCGCGTCCCACTGCTCGCGTGAGCCGGCGAGCATCAGGGCGCGGTTAACCTGGTTGCTCTTGAGCATAACCAGCGGCCGCCCGCCGGCTGAAGCCGCGGCTCGGACCACCGCGCTGGTGAACTCGTGCGGCACATCGATCGCTTCGATCAGGATGTTCTCACCCGGCTGAATCGCACAGGAGTAATTGACCAGCACGTCAGCCAGTTTTCCAATCCGAGGGTCGATCATAATACGGGTAACGTAGTAAGACTTGCCGTCTGTCGATTAAGAATGCCACGTCGAGATGGTTAGTCCGCCGATATTCGGAATCAACCTGTCGGCTCCAGGCAGTACAGATTGCCGGCGGTGTCGCCAATGACCAGCACTCCCTCGCCGATCGCGGGCGAAGCTGTAATGGCACGGCCGGCCGTGAATTCCCATAGCTTGCGGCCGCTCTTGAGGTCCAGCACGTACAGCCGTTTGTCCTTACCGCCGACGTAGACTCGCCCCCCGCTGATCACCGGCGACGAATCCACTTCGCTGTGGGTGGGGAAGCTCCACAACTTGCGCCCGGTTGCAAGATCCAGGGCGTATACGTTTCGGTCGCGAGTTCCGACGACCACGACGCCGTCAGACACGGCGGGTGATCCGTAAACCATCGCCTGGTTCACGATTCCATCGAAGACCCAAAGCTGTTTCTGGCCGTCGCGTGAAAGGCAGAGCACTCGGCCCCCATCCGTCCCGACCACGATCTGCTGGTCAAGAAGCGCCGGCGACCCGGGACACAGCGCCCCCAGTTCATGAGCAAATCGCTCCTTCCCGTCATCAATGTTGATCGCCCGCAGTTGCGAATCGCAGCCGGAGACGAAAACACTGGGAGACTGCCCGGGTTCGGCAGCCCCGATCGCCGGGGCGCCGTTGACGCGGTCGCCGGCCTTGGCGTCCCAGAGTTTCTCGCCGTTGCTTGCCCGCAGGCAGTAGATGTCGGCGCCGTCGTCGCCGAAGACGATCTTGTCACCCAGAAAATTGGTTGACGAGTGGATCCCGGAACCCGCATCAAACGTCCAGAGTTTTGCGCCGTTATCGGCTTTGACAGCATGAAAGGTGCCGTCTTCGTCGCCCACATAGACGACCCCGTTGAGCACTGCCGGGCTGGCCGAGAATCCGGCATCGCTGCGGTAGGTCCACTTGCGCCTGCCGGTCTTAAGGTCCAGCGCGCGAAGCGCGCCGGCACGATCGGCGGTATAGACGACGCCATTCACGATGGCGGCGGACGCCTCGAACGCCGGCGGCGCACCGCTCTCGTCGGCAACGTTTTTCCGGGCAGGCGGGTCATCGGCGGCCTTGAAGGTCCACCGCACGCGCATCGGCGGCGCGCCGATCGGGCCGGCGACGCCGCGCAACGGCCCAGCTCCGTGAAATGCCGGCCAGTCGGCGGGCGACGCAGTCGTTGCATCTGCACGCGCCCGGACCGCGGCCCAGGCCAAGGTACAGATTAAGACGCAGGGCAGTCTGCCGAGAATCATTAGAAGCACCGTGACTTACCGCGACCGTGCCACCAGATAGTCCGGCGAGCCCGGCGCCAGCGCCGCCTGGGGTCCGATATCCAGGCAAATCAGGGTATCCTTTCCCATCGTATACAGCCTGTCGCGGTAAATCAGAGGGCTGGACCAGACCTGTCCGAAATCGAACAGTTGCATCTGGCTGATGACGGCATATCCCTGCGGCGTGGCCTTCACGAGGCTCAGCTTGCCGCGCTCGCTCATGGTGATGAGCTTGTCGCCGTCGCGCACGATCGAGCCCCCTTCGTTGAGCCGCAGCTTCGGGTCGCTGGCCTCCCATACGATTTTCCCATCGGGCCAGTGCATGCACTTGAGCGTGCCGCCGCTGTTCACGTAGTAATAATCATGATCGAGCACTCCCGGCTGAAACTTCTGCTGGATGTCGCGCTTCTGCCAGTCCTTGGTTGCCCCATTGGGCGTCAGGGAGAGCATCATGCAACCGGTCTGGTAATCGCTGCTGATGAACAAATGGCCGTC
>Ga0307476_10001861_pt1 | contig 12748 bp, 13 predicted proteins | sample atmos_gasesECM2C_2_FD_203314 | JGI IMG/M metagenome (GOLD analysis project Ga0307476, IMG submission 203314) | Hardwood forest soil microbial communities from Morgan-Monroe State Forest, Indiana, United States - atmos_gasesECM2C_05 | ecosystem: Environmental > Terrestrial > Soil > Temperate... | reverse complement strand
GAGAACGTCGCCGCCGCGATCGACGTCGTCCATCCCTTTGCGGTCGACGTCGCCAGCGGCGTCGAGGCCGAGCCCGGTCGCAAGGACCACGCGGCGCTGGCGGCCTTCTTCGAGGCCGCCAACCCAGCCGGCGTTCCCAGCGCATGAGCACGGTCGAGGAGCGCTTCGGCCCCTACGGGGGGCGCTACGTGCCGGAGACTTTGATCGCGGCGCTCGACGAGCTGACCGCAGCCTGGGTCGAGGCCCGCGAGGACGCGGATTTCGTCGCCCGGCTCGAGCAGTTGCGGCGCGACTTCATCGGCCGGCCGACGCCGCTCTACCTCGCTGAGCGCCTCTCTGAGCGGGTCGGCTCGCGGGTCTACCTCAAGCGCGAGGACCTCTCGCACACCGGCTCGCACAAGATCAACAACGCGCTCGGCCAGACGCTGCTGGCGGCGCGGATGGGCAAGCCGCGGATCATCGCCGAGACCGGGGCCGGCCAGCACGGCGTCGCCACCGCCACCGCCTGCGCCCTGCTCGGCCTCGAGTGCATCGTCTACATGGGAACCGAGGACATCCGCCGCCAGGCGCCCAACGTCGAGCGGATGAAGCTGCTCGGGGCCGAAGTCGCCCCGGTCGAGGCGGGGGCGCGGACGCTGAAGGAGGCGGTCTCCGCCGCGATCCGCGACTGGGTCGCGAACGTCGAGACGACCCACTACGTGATCGGCTCTGCGGTCGGGCCGGCTCCCTACCCGGCGCTGGTCCGCGACCTGCAGCGGGTGATCGGCGACGAGGCGCGCGAGCAGGCGCTGGCCGCCGAAGGGGAGCTGCCCGGGCGGGTGATCGCCTGCGTCGGCGGCGGCTCCAACGCGATCGGCATCTTCACCCCGTTCGTCGCTGACGCGGAGGTGGCGCTGATCGGGGTCGAGGCGGCGGGGGAAGGGCTCGACACGGGCCGCCACGGCGCTTCGCTCGGCGCCGGCGCGACCGGGGTCCTGCACGGCTCGCTCTCCTCGGTGATCGCCGACGAGGAGGGCCAGATCCTCGAGGCGCACTCGGTCTCCGCCGGCCTCGACTACCCGGGTTCCGGCCCCGAGCACGCCCACCTGCGCGACACGGGGCGGGCCCGCTACGAAAGCGTCACCGACCAAGAAGCACTGGCGGCTCTCGTCGAGCTGACGCAGCTCGAGGGAATCATCCCGGCGCTGGAGTCAGCCCACGCAGTGGCGTGGCTGCTGGCCAACCCCGGTGGCGACAGCTTCGACGTGTTGTGCCTTTCGGGAAGAGGCGACAAGGACATGGCCGAGGTCACCGCCCTGCTCGCGAAGGAGGCAGGAGGGTGACCCGGAAGAACCTCCAGCCCGTGACGGAGGTTCACCCTCCTGCCTCCCACCCGCTCGGGGATGAGCGGATCAGGGCCGCCTTCGAGGCGGCTCGCAATGAAGGCCGCGCCGCCCTGATGCCGTACCTGATGGCCGGCTTCCCCGACCGCGAGACCTCACTGGCGGTGGCGGCGGCTTACGCCGACGCCGGTGCCGACGTGATCGAGCTCGGCGTGCCGTTCTCCGACCCGCTCGCCGACGGGCCGACGATCCACGCTGCGGCGACCGCCGCGCTCGCCAACGGGGCGACGCTGGCGACCGCGCTCGAGGTCTGCCGCTCCGTCTCCGAGCGGGTGCCGGTGGTGCTGATGGTCTACGTCAACATGGTCATCGCCCACGGCGGCGCGACCGAGTTCGCCCGCCTGGCGCTCGCTGCCGGCGCCAGCGGCGCGATCGTCCCCGACCTGCCGCTCGGTGAGGCCGAGGACATCCGCGACGCCTTCAACGCCGAGGGGCTGGCGCTGGTGCCGCTGGTCGCGCCGACCACCGCCCCGGAGCGGCTGGCGCGGATCGGCGCCGTCGCCAAGGGATTCGTCTACGTCGTCTCCACGGTCGGCACCACCGGCGAGCGGGCTGAGGTGCCGCCGGCGCTGGCCGAGCTGGTTGCCGCGACCAAGGCGGCCAGCTTGGGCACGCCGGTCGCGGTCGGATTCGGGATCGGCACCCCGGCGCAGGCGGCGGAGGTGGGGCGGATCGCCGACGGCGTGATCATCGGCAGTCGACTGGTCCGCGCCGCGGCCGAGGCGGGGAGCGCCGAGGGGGCTGCTGACGCGGTTGCCGGCTTCCTCGGTGAGACGCGCGTCGCCCTCGCCCGATAGGCTCCAGGCCGCGTATGAAGATGACCGTGACCCTCTTCCTGGCGATCGCCGTGATGGTGATCGCCTACGCCTGGCTCGGCCAGGGCGGTCCCGTCGCCGGCCTGATTTTCTTCGGCATTCTGCTGATCGGCGGCATCCTCTCCGCCTTCGGTCCTAAGCGCGCGTAGCGACCACCTGCAGGTACTCGCCCTCGAGCACGAGCGCTCGCTCGCCGGCCGTGTTGACCTGACCGAGGTAGGCGCGCAGGTCCTCTTCGAGCGCCTGCTCGCCGTCCGGCCCGACCCGCTCGAAGGCCATTTTCGCGGGCCCGAACCAGGTGCGGAAGAACTCGATGTAGTGGTCGGCGGAGCGGAACGGCTGACGCGAGAGCCGGCGCTCGAACCGCAGGTCCGAGACGCCGTCGCCGAACAGGTCGCGGACCCGGTCCTCGGTGCCCCAGAGCACCGGCGGGTCGATCCCGGGCGGTGGTGGCGCGTGTTTGGAGATCGTTTTGAACATTCCGCCGACTGCTCCCTCGGGGGTCCAGTTCGCCATCCCGATCCGGCCGCCGGGTTTGGTCACCCGCAACAGCTCCGCTGCGGCCTTCGGCTGGTCGGGTGCGAACATCGCGCCGTAGACGGAGATCGTCACGTCGAAGCTGGCGTCGTCGAACGGCAGGTTCTGGGCGTCGGCCTCGACGAACTCGATGTCGAGCCGCTCGGCCGCGGCGCGCTCGCGTCCGCGCTCCAGCAGGGCGGGCACGAAGTCGGAGCTGACCGTGTTGCCCCAGGCGCGGCGGGCGGCCGCGATCGCGGCGTTGCCGCTGCCGGAGGCGACGTCGAGGACGCGCTCGTCGGGGACGATCTCGAGCGCCTCGGCCAGCGCCTCGCTGGGGAAGTAGACGAGGTTCGCGACCATCGCGAAGTCGCCCTCCGACCAGATCGCTTGCTGTATCTGGGTAATCGCCTGCAGGTCCGGTGAGTCGTTCATCTTCGCTCCTCTCTCTGTGGCTCGGTCCGAACCTATCTCGTCGGCGCCGCTGGTGTGTGTTGTTTTCACCCATGTGCGACTGAGACCCGAACCTGTCTAATCTGAATCGATGCGGATTGGCGTGCTCACCGGCGGCGGCGATTGCCCGGGACTGAACGCGGTGATTCGTGCCGTCGTCCGCAAGGGGGTCGGCAACTACGGCCACGAGTTCGTCGGTTACCGCGACGGCTGGCGCGGGCCGCTGGAGGCTGACAGCCGCCCGCTCGGCGTGCCGGAGGTGCGCGGGATCCTGCCCCGCGGCGGCACCATCCTCGGCTCTTCGCGGACCAACCCCTTCGCCGCGGACAACGGCCCCGACCGGATCGCCGAGAACATGGTGGCGGCCGGGGTCGACGGGCTGATCGCGATCGGCGGCGAGGACACGCTGGGAGCGGCGTCGAGACTGCACTCCGAGCACGGGCTGAACGTGATCGGCGTCCCGAAGACGATCGACAACGACCTCTCCGCCACCGACTACACCTTCGGCTTCGACACCGCGATCAACATCGCGATGGAGGCGATCGACCGCCTCCACACCACCGCCGACAGCCACCACCGGGTCCTGATCGTCGAGGTGATGGGGCGCCACGCCGGCTGGATCGCCTTCCATGCCGGCCTCGCCGGCGGCGCCAACGTGATCCTGATCCCCGAGCGCGAGTTCGACGTCGACCAGGTCTGCGACCTGGTCGGGCGCCGCTTCGCCAGTCACTTCGCGCCGATCATCGTCGTCGCCGAGGGGGCGCAGCCGGTCGGCGGCGTGCCGCAGGCGGACGAGAAGGAACTCGACGCCTTCGGCCACGTCCGCCTCGGCGGCATCGGGCACTGGCTCGAGGGCGAGATCGAGCGCATCACCGGCAAAGAGACGCGGGCGACGGTGCTCGGCCACGTCCAGCGCGGCGGAACCCCCACTGCCTTTGACCGGGTCCTGGCGACGCGCTTCGGCCTGCACGCGATCGATGCCGCCGACGCCGGCCGCTGGGGGACGATGACGGCGCTGCGCGGAACCGAGATCGACCTGGTCGAGCTGACCGAAGCGACGGCCGAGCTGAAGACGGTTCCGCCCTCGCTCTACGAAGAGGCCGAGGTCTTCTTTGGCTAGGGCGGTCGCGCTTGCGGCGGCCTCGCTGATCGTCCTGGTCGCGGCGGGCTGCGGTGAGGACGAAGGGGTGGCGGCAGGTGCGGTCGTCAACGCTTACGTCGGCGCCTCGCTCTGTGCGGAAGCGCATGGGGTTGCCGGTAAGGCCGGCGATCTCGAGCTGCGCGTGATCTGCCTGCGGGATCCGTCGCCAGGTGGGCGGCTGGACCTGGCGACCGTCGGCGCCAACGCCCGCCGCGCGACCGAGGACTCGGCGGCGGTCGCCTACGTCGAAGCCAGAGGCCCCGCCAACCGCTTCGCCCAAACGATCGTCGAAGAAGCCGGCATCGCCTACGTCACTGCAAGCTCGGGCGACGACGCGGTGCAGCGGGTCTTGGCCGCTATCGAAGAAGCGGGCTCGGGCTCCCTCCGCGACGAGGTCCGCAGCACCTTGGAAGCCGAATAAGAGGACCGAGGACCCTCCAAAAACACTCTCAACCGACCAAGTCTCTGAGCGCCTCGTCCAGATCCGGGTGCCGGAACCGGTAGCCCAGTTCTTCGGTTCTTTTTGGAATCACCCGCTGTCCACCGCGCAAGACCCGCCCGAACTCGGAGCCGAATTTGAGGTCGAGGGCGAAGCCGGGGAGGGGAAGGACGGCGGGGCGTCCCAGCGCCCGGCCCAGCGCCTTCGAGAAGTCCTTGCTGGTGGCGGGGTTGGGTGAGGTGGCGTTGACGACGCCGCTGACCTCCGGGGTGTCGAGCGCCCATTGCAGGATCCCGACCTCGTCCTCGCGGTGGATCCAGGAGAGGTACTGGTCGCCGCCGGCGATCGGGCCGCCGAGGCCGAGCCTGAACGGCAGCAGCAGCTCGCCGAGTAGGCCGCCGTCGGCGTCGAGGACCTGCCCCGTCCGCACGATCACCAGCCGCAGGCCCTCGGCCTCGGCCTCGCGCGCCGCCTGCTCCCAGGCGACGACGACCTCGGAGTCGAAGCTCTCGCCGCCGGGGCCGGCCGACTCGTCGAGGACGGAGTCGCCGCGATCGCCGTAGTAGCCGACCGCCGATTGGCTGACGAGGACCTGCGGCTTCTGGGCGAGGCCGGCGATCGTCCCCAGCAGGTTGTGGGTCCCGATCTGGCGCGTCGCCATGATCTTCTGCTTCGCCTCGTCGGTCCAGCGCTGGTTGATCTTCTCGCCGAGCAGGTGGACGACGCCCTCGACGCCCGCGAACGCCTCCGCCGGCGGCCGTTCCAGGTTCGGTTGCCAGGGGTGCCAGGTGATCCGCGGTTCCTTTCCGGCGGCCTGGACCGGGTCGCGGCTGAGCCCGACCACCTCGTCCCCCCGCGCCAGCAGCGAGTCACACAGCGCCGAGCCGATCAGGCCGCTGGCTCCGGTGACGAGAACGCGCATTGGCTCGGACGGCCCCGGCGGGCCGTCAGGCGGTCTCCACGGTTGCGAAGGTGCCGGTCTCGTCGCTGAAGCGGGCAATCCCCGCTCGCTTCGCCTCCTCGACCACGGCGCGCGCCACCGAGGGGGCGACGTCGCGGTTGAAGACGCTGGGGATGATGTAGTCCTCGGCGAGGTCGTCGTCGGCGACCGCGGCGGCGATGCCGTGGGCGGCGGCCAGCTTCATCTCCTCGGTGATGCTGGGAGCACCGGCGTCGAGCGCGCCGCGAAAGATGCCGGGGAAGGCGAGCACGTTGTTGATCTGGTTCGGGTAGTCGGAGCGGCCGGTGGCCATGATCCGTACGTAGGGGGCGGCGTCCTCGGGCATCACCTCGGGCGTCGGGTTGGCCATCGCGAAGACGATCGCGTCGTCGTTCATCTTCGCCAGATCCGGTCCCTCGATGATCCCGGGCCCGGAGAGGCCGACGAAGAGGTCCATGCCCTCGATTACGTCGGCGGGCTGCCCTTGGATCTTTTCCGGGTTGGAAATCTCGGCGTACCAGCGCTTGTTGGCGTCCATCGCGCCGGACGCGTAGTCCTCGCGCTCGGTCGAGAGGGCGCCGCGGCGGTCGCAGCCGATGATGTGGGTGACGCCGGAGGCGAGCATCATCTTCGTCACCGCTACCCCGGCGGCGCCGAGGCCAACCATCAGTACCCGCAGCTCCTCGATCGGCTTGTCGACGATTTTCAGGGCGTTGAAGAGGGCGGCCATCGTCACCACCGCGGTGCCGTGCTGGTCGTCGTGGAAGACGGGGATGTCGAGACTCTCCTTGAGCCGGTCCTCGATCTCGAAGCAGCGCGGGGCGGAGATGTCCTCGAGGTTGACGCCGCCGAAGGTGGGCGCCATCAGTTCGACCGCCTTGACGATTTCGTCGGCGTCTTTGGTGTCGAGGCAGATCGGGAAGGCGTCGACCCCGGCGAACTCTTTGAACAGCATGCACTTGCCCTCCATCACCGGCATCGCCGCCTCCGGGCCGATGTCGCCGAGCCCGAGGACCGCGGTGCCGTCGGAGACGACCGCAACCGTGTTCTTCTTGATCGTGTACTCGAAGGCCTTGGCGCGGTCGTGGTGGATGTCCATGCAGACGCGGGCGACCCCGGGCGTGTAGGCCATCGAGAGGTCGTCGCGCGTTTTCACCGGGTACTTGTTGTGCATGTCGATCTTGCCGCCGCGGTGCATCTGCATCGTGCGGTCGACGTAGTCGAGGACGCGGGCGCCGCGGGTCGACCCGATCGCGCGCAGGATCCGCTCCCAGTGGTCGCGGTCGGTGGCGTCGATCGTGAACTCGCGGACCCGCTTGCCCTCCGGCCCGGCGCCCGGCACCAGGTCAACGCCCTGCAACTGGCCGCCGGCCTCGGCGATCGCCGCCGTCAGTTTCCCGAGCGGCTCCTGGCGCGCGTCGAGCTCGACCCGAATCGTGACGCTGTATTGGGCGCTGACTGCCATCAGGCGGCTATCGAATCAGATTCGCTGCGTGGGCCTTGTATGCAAGCGTCCCGTGCCCTCGCCCTGGATTCGAGGGTGAACGCCACCGGGCCTTAGCGCGTATGGCCCAAGTAATGTTGAGTGCGATGGGGCGGGGGATGAGATGGGGCCTGCGGTTGGGGCTGTCGCTGGTAACGGTGGCGGCTCTCGGGGCGGCCTCCGCCCAGGCCTCGCCGCTGATCCCGCCGGGCTTTCAGCTGCCGGCGAGCCACGGCTACCGGATCTTCGGCCTCTTTTTCGACGGAACCCCGCACGAAGAGCGCGACGAGGTGATCCTCATCGTTGCTCGCAAGGACTCCACAGTCACCTATTTCGGCCCGGCTGTGGCCGACGAAACCTCGGTTTCGGCGGATCTCGGTGCGCTCGGGTCGCTGGACCTGCATTTCGCTCCCGCGGGCAGGCCGAAGTCGGAACGGACGCCCTGCGGAGAGCCGAAGCGGGTCAAGGTCGAACGAGGCGCCTACCAAGGCTCCTTCGATTTTCGCGGTGAGGAAGGGTTTGCACGGGCGCACTCGATGCGTGCCTCCGCCACTGCCAAGGTGCTGCTGGGGCTGGTGTGCCCTGGCGACACGTCCGTGGAAGGAGTCGGCGGTAACGCACCCGGTGCGCAACTGACGATCCATCGACGTTCCGCCGGGACGAGCACCCAATTCGTCGCTCGAACCAACTCTCCGACGCGGCCCGTGTATCTCGAGGCCTTGAGGGAGGAAAAGCGCGGGAGAATCGGCATCTCGCGTGAAGTCCGCTCGACGGCTGCTCCTTCGGCATTCGAGTTCGACTTCTCGGAGCACACTGCGCTCCTCGGGCCAGGCGCGCCGTTTCACGGGGCGGCGGCCTACGAAGGGCAGCGCGGACGGTTCCAACGCGTCCATGGCGACCTCAACGTTGATTTCCCGGGCCACGCGGGTGTCCACCTCCTCGGTCTCGGTACCAGCGCGGGGATGGTCCGCTATGTCGACAACCCGAGCCACCCTTTCTCGCTGCCTGTCGCCGATGCGTTGCGCGTCCCTAGACTCGGCGCGTGGCTTTCGACGAAGCCCTAGCCGACCGCATTCGCGAGGTGCTCGCGCCGCGGGCCGAGGTCAGCGAGCGGCGGATGTTCGGCGGGATCGCCTTCATGATCGCCGGCAACATCTGCTGTGGGGTGATCGGCGAGGACCTGATGGTCCGGCTCGGCGCCGAGGACGCCGAGCGCGCCCTCACCGAAGCCCATGTGCGGCCGATGGACTTCACCGGCAAACCGGCGAAGACCGCGATCTACGTCGACCCCGAAGGCACCGCCGACGACGAGTCCCTTGCGGGTTGGGTCGAAGCCGGCGCCGACCTTGCGGCCTCGCTTCCTCCCAAAGCGAAGAAATAGACGAACCGAACCTCGCGCCGCAGCCGAAATTTGCTGCCGCAGGGGAGACGATGGCAGGGAAGGCGCCTTTGTAGCCATATGGGTGACAAAGCCGCCACGCGCCAGGCGGACCTCGCTGAAATCGCTGCGCGGCAGCACGGAGTCGTGACCGTGGCGCAGCTCGAAGCGATCGGCTGGACGCGGAACGCGATTTCGAAACGAGCGGCTCGTGGGGGCTTGCACCGCATGCATCGAGGCGTTTACGCGGTTGGATACGCGGGCCTCAGTCACGAGAGGCGGTGGATGGCGGCGGTGCTCGCTTGTGGTCGTGGCGCCGTGCTCTCCCACATGAGTGCGGCGGCACTCTGGAACCTCCTGCGCCCTGAGGACGGCCCTATTGACGTTTCCTTACCCAGCCAATCCGGTCGGCGTCGCCGTAGCGGCATCCGTATTCACCGCTGCCCCTCACTTGCCGCCCCGCCGTCCCTGACCGAGAGCGGAAACGAGATCCCGCTCACCACCGTCCGCAGCCGCATTCCGGTCACCACGGTCGCCCGCACCATCCGTGACCTCGAAGCGACGGCGCCGCCGTATCTCGTCCGCCGCGCCACCCGCCAGGCGCAGCTCGCCGGCATCAAAGTCGACGTCCGCGCCGCGACCAGTACCCGCGGCACCCGCTCCGACCTCGAGCTCGACTTCCTCGAGTTCTGCGAACACCACCATCTCCCGCTCCCCAAGACCAACGTCAAACTCGGCCGTTGGGAAGTCGACTTTCTCTGGCCCCGCCAGCGCCTCGCGGTCGAGACCGACTTCTACAACACCCACCGCGGTTCCGTCGCCTTCGAGGACGACCACCAACGCGATCTCGACCTTCGTCGCCTCGGTTACCGCGTCCGCCGCTACACCGGAGCCCAAATTCGCAACCACCCAGCCCTGGTCGTTGCGGATTTGGGCGAAGCCCTGGGCGGCGCTCGGTAGTTCTCGCCTCATAGAGTGGGCGCCAATGCCCGACGCCGCCCCGCAGCTCTTCCTGATCGACGGCAACTCGCTCGCCTACCGCGCCTTCTTCGCGTTGCCGGAGTCGATCGGGACCAGTGACGGCCGCCCGACCAACGCGATCTACGGGCTCGCCTCGATGCTGGTCAAGATCATCGACGAGCACCACCCGCAGGGAGTCGTCGTCGCTTGGGACGCGGGCATGTCCGGCCGCGAGGTCACCTATGACCTCTACAAGGCACAGCGCAAACCACGCCCCGACCTGCTGCGGGAGCAGTGGCCGCACCTGATGCCGTTGGTCGAGGCCTTCGGCTACACCAACGTCAAGGTCGAAGGTTTCGAGGCCGACGACGTGATCGCCTCGATCGTCAAACAGGCGCGCGAAGAGGGGATCGAGGTGATGGTCGTGACCGGCGACCGCGACGCCTACCAGCTGGTCGGCGAGGGGGTGCGGGTGATGAGCACCTCGCGCGGGATCACGGAGACCAAGATCTACGACGTCGCCGCGGTGCAAGAGCGCTACGGGGTGCCGCCGGAGCTGATCACCGACATGATGGGCCTGCGCGGCGACACCTCGGACAACATCCCCGGCGTCCCCGGGATCGGCGAGAAAACGGCGACGCAGTTGCTGCAGCAGTTCGGTTCGCTGGAGGGCGTGCTGGAAAGCGTCGACGAGATCTCCGGCGCCAAACGCAAGCAGAACCTGACCGAGCACGCCGACGACGCCCGGATGTCGAAGCAGCTGGCGACGCTGCAGTACGAGATCGAGACCGGCGTCGACCTTGGCGAGGCGATGTCGAGCGAGCCCGACCGCGGCGCCCTGCGGGACTTCATGCGCGAGTTCGAGCTGCGGGCGGTGCTGGAGCGGCTTGAAGAAGCGCTGCCCGAGGGGGACGCGGTGCCGGGGCGCAAAGTCGAGACCGAGCTCGAGATCGAGGCGGTGGCGGGCAGCCTCGACGACCTTCGCGAGGGAGAGGGTGCGCTGGCGCTGGCGCTGTCCGGTGACGACTGGGCGGCCGCCGACGCGGCGCGCACCGTGACCGGCAGCTCGACCCGCGACGAGCTCGCCGTCGCCCTCGGTGCGCGCCCGATCGCCGGCCACGACCTGAAGTCGCTCGGCGGCGGCCGTCACGGGCTGCTCGCCGCTGCCGCCCGCGAGGGAGTCGAGCTCAGCCTCGACCACGACACGATGATCGCCGCCTACCTGCTCGAGCCCCAGCGCCGCACCTACGACCTGGTCGAGCTCGCCGCCGACGCCGGGATCGGGCTCGCCGAGGGCGCCGCCGCGGTCAAAGCCGATGAGGACGACGGCCAGCTCTCGCTCGGCGAGGAGGTCGAGGCGGGGCTCGATCCGGCCGAGGAAGCGCGCCTGGTCGCCGCTCTCGCCGAGGTCCAGCGCGGTCGCATCGAGCAGCTCGGGCTGCAGGTGCTGCTGCACGAGGTCGAGCTGCCGCTGATCGACGTCCTGGCGGCGATGGAGCGCGAGGGGCTGAAGCTCGACGCCGAGCGCCTGGCCGCGGTCGGTGCCGGCTTCGGCGAGCGCATCGACACCCTCGAAAAGGAGATCTTCGAGCTGGCCGAGGAGGAGTTCACGATCGGCTCGCCGCAGCAGGTCGGCCGGATCCTCTTCGAGAAGCTCGAGCTGACGAGGAAACGGCGCGGCAAAACGGGGTTCTCGACCGACGCTCGCGTCCTTGCCCAGATCCGTGACGAGCACCCGATCGTCGAGAAAATCGAGTCCTGGCGCGAGCTGACGAAGCTGAAGAACACCTACCTCGACTCGCTGCCGGACCTGATCGACCCCGAGACCGGCCGCGTCCACACCACCTTCAACCAGGCGGCGACGACCACTGGCCGCCTCTCCAGCACCAACCCGAACCTGCAGAACATCCCGATCCGGACCGAGATCGGGCGCCCGGTGCGGGCCTGCTTCGTCGCCGGGGAGGGCCATGAACTCCTCTCCGCCGACTACAGCCAGGTCGAGCTCCGCGTCCTCGCCCACGTCGCCGACGAGCAGGTCCTCAAAGACGTTTTCCACGCCAAGGAAGACGTCCACGCCGCGACCGCGGCCGAGGTCTTCGAGATCGGCCGCGACGAAGTCGACGTCGGCCAGCGCTCGAAGGCGAAGATGGTCAACTTCGGGATCGTCTACGGGTTGACCGGATTCGGGCTGGCGGACCGGCTGAACATCCCGCGCAAGGAGGGGGAGGAATTCGTCGCTCGCTACCTCGAGCGCTTCCCGGCGGTGCGGCGCTTCCGCGAGGAGATCGTCGAGAAAGCGCAGGAGGAGGGGTTCGTGACGACGCTGATGGGGCGGCGGCGGGCGATTCCGGAGCTGCGCTCGGGCAATCCCAACACGCGGCGGCTGGGCGAGCGCCTCGCGGTCAACACCGTGATCCAGGGCACCGCCGCCGACATCATCAAGGTGGCGATGGTGCGCTGCCAGCGGGCGCTGCGCGAGGCCGGGGGCGAGACCCGGCTCGTCCTCCAGATCCACGACGAGCTGCTGTTCGAGGGGCCGCCGGCGGAGATGGAGGCGGCGGCCGAGCTGGTGGAGCGTGAGATGTGCGCCGCCTACCAGCTCGACCCGCCGCTCGAGGTCGACATCGGCGTCGGCAAAGACTGGCTCGACGCCAAGTAGACCTCGTGGGTGGGGGCGGGGGAACCCCCGGGGAGGTACTTAACGCCTCGCCTTCGAGGGCTTTGCCTTCGACGTGGTCGAATCGCCGTCGCTGCCGGCGAGCTCGACCTTGACGAAGGTCGCCTTGCCGTCGGCGAGGATCAGGATCGCGTCGTCGACGACCGTGCCGGCGACGAGATCGTCAGTGTTGCCCTCGTCGTCGCCCCAACCGTGGTGCCAGCCGCGGCCGTGGTCGCCCTGGTGGTGGCGGAGCGTGCTGGCCTTACGGCCGCGGCGCTCGTCGTCGCCGTGATCGCCATGGCGGCAGCCGCCGCCGGTCTCGATCCGGGTCTCGTCGGTGACGAGGCCGCTGACCTGGCCGCCGTCGGCGAGGTCGATCGTGAGCACGCCGCTGTCGGGGTCGAAGGACGAGATCGTCCCCGCCGGGTCGTCGTCGCCGAAGTCTCCGTGGTGATGCGCACTCGCTGGACCCGCGAAGGCGAGCATGGCGACGATTGAGAACGCGAAGGCCACGATCGGGCTGAACCCTCGTCGGTGTCTGAATCCGTGCTGGTTCATCTGGCGTCTCCCTAGCTTTGGTTT
>Ga0307476_10001860_pt1 | contig 12752 bp, 7 predicted proteins | sample atmos_gasesECM2C_2_FD_203314 | JGI IMG/M metagenome (GOLD analysis project Ga0307476, IMG submission 203314) | Hardwood forest soil microbial communities from Morgan-Monroe State Forest, Indiana, United States - atmos_gasesECM2C_05 | ecosystem: Environmental > Terrestrial > Soil > Temperate... | reverse complement strand
CGCGCCGCCGCTCGGGCTCGATGAGGCATTCGTCGACGAGGCGGTCTCCAGCGCCGCCGGCAACCTGCAGCACGCCGTGATGCTGCACAAGCACCTGGAGGGCCTTCCCGCGCGGGAGCGTCGCGTCGAGAGCCTCCCCGAGGGACTCGAGGCGCTGCTGATGAAGTCATGGCAGCGGATCGCGACGGATCCCGTGGCGGTGGCGGGCCTCGGCATCCTGTGCGCCGCGCGCGAGGCGCTGACGCTCGACGAGGTCGGCGCCGTGGCGGGCTGGACGGTGCCCCGGCAGCGCTCGGCGTTCTTGCAAGGCGCGCGCGAATTGCTCGTGGAGACGCGTCGTGTGGACCACCAGCGCGCGTACCGGCTGCATCACGAGTCGATCCGGGCGCAGATCGCTTCGGCGCTGGGGCCGGCGGCGGTCCGGCGCCACCACGCCGCGCTGGCGCGACAGCTCGCCACGTGGCCACCGCACAAGGACGTCGAAGCGCGACGGTACGCGCTGCGGTATGCGTTGACCCATCGGGTCGAGGCCAGCGACTGGACGGACGCGTGGCGGCTCGCCGCCGACATGGAGTTCCTGGAGGGGAAGTGCCGCGAGCTCGGCGCGCACGATGCCGAGGCGGATGTGACGCGTGCGGCCGCGCGCTGCCGTGCCGGTGAAGAGGATGCGCTCGCGCCGCGTCTGGATGACCTGGCTCGCGCGCTGGTGCGCGAGTCGCACTGGCTCCGACAGGCCCCGGAGGCGACCGCGGCGCTCGTGTGGAACCGGCTGCGGCGATCGGGCTGGAGCGCGGAGACACTCGACGCACTGCTGCGGGTCCCAGCAGGAACCACGTTCTTGCGCGTGCGTCACGCGGCGAGCCGTGAGAGCCCTGCGCTCGTGCGCGAGTTCGCTGACCACACCCACGCGGTGCTGGCGTGCGCGGTGACACCGGATGGGCAGCGCGTGGTCTCGGGCTCCAGCGACGGCACGCTCAAGCTCTGGGATCTCGCCACGGGCGCGGTCCTCGCCACCCTCCGCGTCCACACCGCGCCGGTGACGGCGTGCGTGGTGACGCCCGACGGCCGGCACGTGGTCTCGGCTTCCAAGGACCGAACGCTCAAGCTCTCGGATCTCGCGACCGGCCGAGTGCTCGTCACCCTGGAAGGCCACACCGACTCGGTGGATGCGTGCGCAGTGACGCCGGACGGCCAGCGCGTGGTCTCCGCCTCCAGTGACGAGACGCTCAAGCTCTGGGACCTCGCCACGGGCCGTGTGCTCGCGACCCTCGAAGGTCACACCAGCTACGTGAAGGCGTGCGCGGTGACGCCGGACGGCCAGCGCGCGGTGTCGGGATCCTGGGACAAGACGCTCAAGCTCTGGGACCTTGCCACGGGCCGCGTGCTCGCGACCCTCGAAGGTCACACCAGCTTCGTGACTGCGTGCGCGGTGACGCCGGACGGCCAGCGCGTGGTATCGGGATCCTGGGACAATACGCTCAAGGTCTGGGACCTCGCCACGGGCCGTGTGCTCGCCACCCTCGTGAGCCCCACGGACCACGTGAACGTGTGCGTGGTGACACCCGACGGCCGCCGCATGGTGTCGGCGTCCTGGGACGACACGCTCCGGCTCTGGGACCTCGCCACGGGTCGTGTGCTTGCCACTCTCGTGGGCCACACTCGCCAGGTGAACGCGTGCGCGGTGATGCCCGACGGCAGGCGCGCGGTCTCGGCATCCGCAGACGGGACGATCAAGCTCTGGGACCTCGCCCTTGGAGATGTGGTCCCCGTCGTCGAAGGCCACGCGGGCTTCGTGAAGGCGTGTGTGGTGATGCCCGGTGGCCGGGGCGTGGTGTCGGCGTCCAAGGACGGAACGATCAGGCTCTGGGATCTCGCCACCGGCCACGTCCGCGCTATCCTCGAAGGCCACACCGACTCGGTGCAGGCATGCGCGGTGACGCCCGACGGCCGGCAGTTGGTGTCGGCGTCCTGGGACAAGACGCTCAAGGTCTGGGATCTCGCCACGGGCGGCGTGCTCGCCACCCTGGAAGGTCACACCGACTGGGTGCAGGCGTGCGCGGTGATGCCCGACGGCCGCCATGTGGTGTCGGCGTCGCATGACAAGACGCTCAAGCTCTGGGACCTCGCCACGGGCGGCGTGCTCGCCACCCTGGAAGGTCACACCGACTGGGTCCTGGCGTGCGCGGTGATGCCCGACGGCCGGCATGTGGTGTCGGCGTCCCGTGACAAGACGCTCAAGCTGTGGGACCTCGCGACCGGCGGCGTGCTCGCCACCCTCGAAGGCCACACCGACGGGGTGCAAGCGTGCGCGGTGACGCCCGACGGCCGCCGCCTGGTCTCGGGGTCCTGGGACGGGACGCTCAAGTTCTGGGACCTCGCCACCGGCGGCGTGCTCGGCACCCTCGAGGGCCACACCGGCGGCGTGAACGCATGCACCGTGACGCCGGACGGCCGGCGCGTGATCTCGGCGTCTCATGATCGGACGCTCAGGATCTGGGACCTCGACACGCAGGCGTGCCTGCTCACCCACCGCGGTGACGTCGCTTTCACATCGGTCGCTGCGACGGAGACCACCCTCATCGCCGGCGACGCGGTGGGCACCGTCTGGTTCCTGGACTTGCCGCCGTCGATGCGCTCCGACCGGCTCGGTCGTGCGAGCAGTCGCGACCCCCATCGCCAACTTCTTCCACCGCAGGGAACGTCTTCCCGAGGCCACCGATGACCAAGCACACGATCCTGTTCCTGGCCGCGAACCCCGCCGGCACCGATCGCCTCGCGCTCGACCGCGAGGCGCGGGCGATCCAGCACGAGCTCGAGCGCAGCGGCCACCGCGACCAGTTCGAGCTGGTGACCCGGTGGGCCGTCGAGCCGCTCGACCTGCTCCGAGAGCTGCGCAAGCTCAAGCCGACGGTGGTCCACTTCAGCGGTCACGGCGGCACCGCCGTTCACCCTCGATATCGCTTGCCCCCCGCCAGCCCCGAGGAGAGGCTGATGGCTGCGCTGGTGCGGGTGCGCCGCGATATCGACGATGGCTCCGGCGCGGGCGGCGGAGGCGGCCGAGGCGGAGCGGGCCTGTTCTTCCAGGGTCCCGACGGCCGGCCGCAGCTGGTCACGACCGCGGCGCTCGAGCAGACGTTCGGGGCGGCCGGGGCCTCGGTGCGGCTCGTCGTGCTCAGCGCGTGCTACAGCGACGCCCAGGCGGAGGCACTCCTGGCGCACGTCGACTGCGTCGTCGGGATGAGCGGCTCGATCACCGACGACGCGGCGCGGAGCTTCGCGATCGGGTTCTACGGCGGCCTGGGCGAGCGCGAGCCGGTCGCCCGGGCGTTCCTGCAGGGGCGTGCGGCGATCAGCCTCGAGACGCTGCACGACGGCGACCTGCCGCAGCTCGAGGTCCGCCGCGGGGTCGATGCCAGCCGGCTGATCCTGGCCGACGAGGCTCGCGCGGTCAGCGCGGCGCCGAGCGGTCCGGAGATCCGCATGACGCGCGAGCAGCTGCAGGCCCGGCTATCGGGCCTGTTGCCGGCGCAGTTCGAGGCGGTGCTGTTCCGGGCGAACATCCCGCCGGAGTACCTCCCGGGGCCGACCGCGCCGCAGGCGAGCCGCGCGATCGACGCGATCCGCTACCTCGAACAGCGAAGCCAGCTCCCGCAGCTGGCTCGGCTCCTCCAGGACATCGTGGGGGGTGGCCGGGCCTGAGCGCGGTTGCGCCGCAGCGGCGCGCGGTCCGGAACGACGAAAGGCCGCGACGCGCCATCGAAGGCGCGGCTCGCGGCCTGGGGGCGCGTGGCGCCGGGAGGGCTACGGGGCGCGCGCGGCGCCGAACTTGTCCTCGCTCGGACCCTGCGACGCGCCGCCCTTGAGGTCGAGCGGCAGCGCGTTGTCGCCCGCCTTGATGGTGATCTCGCTGCTGACCGGCTCCGAGCTCTGCTCGCTCCAGGCCTGGATCCTGTACTTGCCGGGCCGCAGGCTGCGGAACGAGAAGTTGCCGTCCTGCTCGGACACCACGTAGTGCGGAGCGTCGACGACGACCAGGTAGGCGGACATGTTCGCGTGGATGTTGCAGCCGAGCCGGATGATGCCGGGCTTGTCGAACACGACCTGGCGCATGTCGCCGCTCTTGTACAGCCCGAGGTCGAAGCGCTGGGGCTGCGACAGCGAGAACACATTGTGGTAGATCGAGTCGAAGTTGGGGAACGCGACGGTCGAGCCGACCGGGACGGCCATGAGGTGCGGGGCGAACGTCTTGTTGCGCTGCTCGATCACGCGGAACTTGGCGCCGCGCTTGACGGCCTTGCCGCCCTTGGGCCACAGCATCACCAGCCCGAGGCTGGACAGCGGCTTGCCTTCCACCGTCAGCGTGCCGTGCAGCGCGCCGGCCTCCTTCCGCTTGGCCGGGTTGTCGTCGTCCGACTTGCCGACCGCGGCGGTCGGCTGCGGGCTGTTGTCCTTCGATGCCTTGAGCGCGGTGTGGACGCGGGGCGGGGCGCCCTCGCGGAACACCTCGGACGCGCTGGCGATGGCGGCCGGGCCGACGATCAGCTCGGCGCGGCTGAACAGCTGCTCAGCGTAGGACCGCTGGCCGCGCTTGCCGGCGGTGACGGCGGCAGCGAGCAGCTCGGCGGCCTGTGGGTCCTTGACCGACGGGATCATCGCGGTGACCTTGCCGAGCTTGGCGTCCGGGATCGGCTTGAGCTTGTCCGCGGGGACGACGATCTGGGGCTTGAGCGGGCCGAGCGCTCCGAGCAGCTCGCCCTTCTCGCGCTCGGGGACGTGGAACTTGTCGAGCGCTCCGATCAGATCCTCGACCAGCGCGGTGAACTCGTCGTCGACCAGGTCCATGCCGGCGTGGGAGCTCGTCATGTCGCGCCCGGTGTACTTGACGCCGCCGCCGCTCGCCGAGGCCACGAACTCGACCAGGAGCCTCTTGAGCTGGGTCGCGTCGGTGTTGAAGAACCGCTGCTTGATCCGCGGATCGGTGGTGGTGCGCCCGACGAACTCCTCGACCACGGCGGTGATCGCGGGCAGGCCGCCCAGCCGCTCGAACAGCGGCTTGTCAGCGGCGGGCGGTGCCGCCGGCGCCGGTTCTGCGGCGGGCGGCGCGGCCGGCTCCGCGGCCGGCGCGGCGGCGGGCTCGTTGTTGTCGGCGACGGACTGTGGGTTCGCGGGCGCAGGCTGCTTCGAGCCGCACCCGAGGAGCAGCAAGCAGATCCACACGGGTCTGAGCGTCACGGGATCTCCTGTCGAGGATTAGGAACGCGAGCGGCGTACCAGTTGGACGACAAAGCCCGCCAGCAGCAGTGCCGCGAGCCCTCCGGACATGTAGCGAGCATGGCCGGCCCAGATCAAGCCGGGCGCCGGCTTTGGTGCGGCGATCACCGCCGCGTTGCCCGCGTTCCAGTCTCCGCTCGACGGGACGACGAGCTTGACCGGCGCGGTGCCGCGGTTGTCGGGCGTCCCGGCGAGCTGGACGTCGACGCCCAGACCGGTCAGAGAGGCGTACGTCGCGTGATCGCCGAACGAGCGGCGGATCGCGGTCAGATCGACCGGGGTCGAGATCACCAGGCCGCCGGTGACGCCGGCGCGGTACGCCGAGATCGGCGCGCTCGCCGCCAGGGTCACCCCTTTACCGTCGCTCTGGAACCGCGTGGCGCGGCCCTTGAGCGGCTGCACCGAGAGCGCGGTCTTGGGGATCCGCAACAGCGACATCGAGCGCTCGCCGCGGAACTGGAACACCTCCAGCGCCTCGCCGCGGTCGGCCGTGAACACCATCTCGGTGTTGGCGAGGTCGCTGAGCGTGGCGGCGTCGGTCTCGATCGCCTGGCGCAGCATCGGGGTCGTGGCGATCCCGTCGGCGCGCATGTGGGCAGACCGCGCCGCACCGTCGAACGCGGCCGCGAGCTTCTCGACATCGGCCGACAGCGCGGCGGTCATCGCCTTGTCGCCGGCGCCGGTCATCGTGTGATCGACGACGGTGACCGCGACCGCGACCGCGGCGGCGAGCACCGCGCCGACCAGCCACAGCACCGGGGATCGCCGCGCGGTGGCGGCGGCCGGGCCGAGCCCGCTCTCGCCGGTGCCGACTCGCTCGCCGAGCATGGCGGCGGTCGGCAGCGGGGTCTTCTCGGACGACGGGGTCGACGGGGCCGAGCCGACCGCGAGGAACCCCGGGGTCGGCGTGTGATGGCCGGCCGGAGCGGGCGTGGCGCCGACCTCGATGAAGTGGTCGCTGTGCGCGCGCTGGGCGCGGATCCAGGCGTCGTTGCGCTTCTCGAACAGCGCCGACATCAGCTTGGCGATCCGGATCGACGACATCGCGAGCTTGTGCTCGCGCGAGAACTCCTCGAGGTCGAGCTGGAGCGCCTGCGCCGTGGGGTAGCGCTCGGCGGGGTTCTTCGCGAGCGCCTTCATCACGATCTGCTGGAGCTCGCGCGGGTAGTTGGGGACGCGCGCGGACGGCAGCGGGATCGGGTTCTCGACGATCTGCTGGAGCAGCGCGAAGTCGCTGGTGCCGCGGAACAGCTTGGACTGGGTCGACAGCTCGTAGAGCAGGATCCCGATCGAGAACACGTCGCTGCGCCGGTCGATCGGCTTGCTCTGGCACTGCTCGGGGGACATGTACGAGAACTTGCCCTTGAGCACGCCGCTCTGGGTGTCCTCGGTCTTGCGGTTGTGCGCCTTGGCGATGCCGAAGTCGCAGACCTTGACCGCGCCGTCGTGGCTGATCAGCACGTTCGACGGCGACACGTCGCGGTGGATGATGTTGAGCGGGCGGCCCTCGAGGTCGTGCTTCTCGTGGGCGTAGTGCAGCGCCGTGCACACGTGGGCGATGATGTACAGCGCGTCGGCCAGCGCGATCGGGTAGCGCTTGGCGATCGAGGTCTCGATCAGCCGGCGCACGTCGGCGCCGTCGACGTACTCCATGACGAAGAAGTACGAGCCGTTGACTGCCCCGATCTCGTAGACCTGGGCGATGTTCGGGTGTTCGAGCGTGGCGACCAGGCGAGCTTCGTCGAGGAACAGCGCCGTGGTCTCGGGGTCGGCCAGCTCCGGCCGCGCGCGCTTGATGACGACGATCTTCTCGAAGCCCTGCATCCCCAGCTGTCGCGCGAGCCAGACCTCTGCCATGCCGCCGGTCGCCAGATGCCCCAAGAGCGAGTACCGCCCGAACTGCTCGGGTAGCAGCGCTTGGAACGAACTACGAGAGTCTGTCGCGCCCATGCGTGAGTCGAATGAGTAGCAAATATCGTAGTGGTTTGTAATGATATTTTCGGGTGTTCTTCATCGGCAGGATCTGAGCGGACGACACACATCCCGGATGTGGGTCAGGCGAGCCCCTGGCCTCGCCGGTCGCCCCGGATGCGGGCGATCACGCAGCGAGCGCAAGACACCTTACACCGCATGCCGGCGGCGAACACCTCGACGAACCCCCACACTTACGTAACCGGCTCGCCGCGACCTGCGGCCGCGGTGCAGGCGCCTCATGTGCCGCGATGTACCCGCGGCGCGATACTGCCATTCGCCATTACGATGTTCAGCCACACTGTGTAATTTTGAAACAAAGTGAACAAGTGAATGTCGATCCACGCATTCGGCTGCACCCTCGGGTCGCACACCGTGCCCGACGCGCCCGATCCGCGGCACCGAGCGGCTGCGCCCGAGCAAATTCCAGCCGTGCCCGACGAGGGAGCTCGTCGGTTCGTGCGCGATGACAAACGTCGAGCCCTGACGTCGGGCTGTCACGCCCCCCGTCACCGACAGCAACAACGCGGGCAGGTCTACCACCGATCCGGTTCGCCAGGCCATCGCCGGCCGCGAAATCGATGCCGCGCGGCGCCTCGCGATCGCCTACAGCCTGCTACTCGATCGGCGGCGCGCGCGGCAGGGTGCGATCGACCCGCGGCTTCCCGCTCGCAGCAGAAACTTGCCGCCCGTCTGCGCGCCCGCGAGCGCTGGGTTCCGATTCCGGCGCGAGTCCCAGGCCATGCAGCAAGATGCTGCACGCTGATCGGGAAGCCGGTCTCACTCGTCGGCTCCATATATGCAGCAGGATGCGGCATGTCACCTGCAACGCACCGGCCCCGCGCCGGAGCGCCAGGGAACGCCATTCGCGGCACTGCGCGTGAGCGCTCAGGTTGGCACGTCTCCGCGAGGTTTGTGCGCAGATACACACACGCCGGCGGATCGACGGGGGAGATCGGGCCCCTACGGCCTTTCTGGGCCCGATCGTTCATGCGCCAAGCTCGTCGAGGCACCCGAGCGTTGATCGTTTGCGCGGCCACCTGCTAACGTGTGCCAGATGTTGGCCGCTCGCGAAGAGACGGCTTGTTCGAACAAGTTCGTGATTCTGCGTTCGCTCGCGATGGGAGGGATGGCAGAGATCCTCCTCGCGCGCGTGCGGGATCCGGCCAAGCCCGAGCGCCTCGTGGTGCTGAAGCGCATGCATCGCCAGCTCGCGGTCGACCGCGAGTACGTCAAGATGTTCGTCGACGAGGCGCGGCTCGCCATCACGCTGCGCCACCCCAACGTGGTGGAGGTCTACGAGAGCGGCGAGGACGACGGCCAGTACTACATCGCCATGGAGTACCTGCACGGGCACGACCTGCGGCGCGTGCTCAGCCAGATGGCGAAGAAGCGCGTCCCGATGCGGCTCGCCAACGCCCTGTCGATCGCGCGCGCCGTTTGTCGTGGCCTCGATTACACGCACGAGCGCACCGATCCGTCCGGCGAGTTGCTGGGCATCGTTCACCGCGACGTGTCACCGCACAACGTGCTGGTGACCTACGGCGGGCGGGTCAAGCTGGTCGATTTCGGGATCGCCAAGACCACGATCCAGCTGGCGCGGACCCGGACCGGGATCCTCAAGGGCAAGGTCGCGTACATGTCGCCGGAGCAGGCGCTGGGCGAGACCCTGGACCGCCGGAGCGACGTGTTCTGCATCGGCATCCTGCTGTGGGAGATGACGACGGGGCACTGGCTGTACCGCCGCAAGTCCGAGCTCGAGACCCTCAAGGCGGTGGTCGAGCATGACGCGCCGCCGCCGTCGCAGGTGATCGCCGGCTACCCCAAGGAGCTCGAGCAGATCGTGATGAAGACGCTGGCGCGCAAGCGCGAGGACCGCTACCCGACCGCCGGCGAGCTCGGCGAGGCGCTCAGCGCGTTCGCCAAGCAGCGCCGGCTCGATCTGCGGCCCGCCGCGCTCGCCACGCTGATGTCCGCGACCTTCAGCGAGGAGGTCGAGTCGTGGCACGCGGCCCGCGCGACCGGGCTGTCGCTCGGCGATCACCTGGCCGACGCCGAGCACCGCGAGAACGTGCCGAACCTGAACGATCGCTACAGCCCCAACCCGGCGGCGATCGAGGACCTGCCGACCACGGTCGTCTGGCCGCAGCAGCAGCAGCAACAGCAGGCGCAGGCCTCGGCGAGCTGGCGGCAATGGCTGCGCTGGCCGCCGCCGTGGTTGCAGAATCCGCCGGCGTGGCTGCAGATCCGGTGGTACTGGGTCGTGATCGCGGCCGTCATCGCGCTCGGCGCCGCCGGGCTGCTCGCGAGCGAGCTGCTGCGCGACGACTCGACCCCGAGCAGGCGGCTGCATAGCGACCGCCCGGCGGCGGCGCCGGTCACGGCCGAGCCGAGCACGCTGCCGACGCCGCCGCTTCCGAGCACCGGCAAGCCGGCGGCGCCAGGCGCCGCGGCAGGTGCGCCGCCCACCTCGCCGGCCCCGGGCTCGACCCCGTCCACCGGCGGAGCATCGGGCCGCTGACCCTCCGCCGACCGCTCCGGACCGGCTTCCGACGTGCTCCCACCTCGAGATTCGTCGCAGCGGCCCGCGTCAACCGGGGCGATGCCCTGGACACCACCCCTGGTCATGCGAGACTGAGGACTTCGGGCTCATGGAAACGCGTGCCAAAGTCCTTCACTGGTTCATCCGCGGCGGAACGCTGACCACGCCGAACGGGGCGACGTTCACGATCGGCGTCGAGCCGATCGTGGTCGGGCGCAACGAGGGCGCCGACGTGGTGCTCGACGATCACGAGGTCAGCGGCGTGCACTGCGAGCTGCGTGCGGTCACCGAGGGCATCGCCGTGCGCGATCTCGGCAGCACCAACGGCACGTTCTGCTCCAACGTGCGGATCCGCGACGCGCTGCTCACGTCGAACGCCGAGCTCACCGTCGGCGGCACCCGGCTGACGATCACGCCGTCGGGCAACAAGCAGCGCGTCGAGCTCGGCTACTCCGACCGGTTCGGTTCGATCGTCGGCGTGTCGCCCCGGATGCGCCGCGTGTTCTCGGTGCTGGAGAAGGTCGCGGCGACCCCGCTCAGCGTGCTGGTGCTCGGTGAGACCGGCACCGGCAAGGAGGGCGTGGCGCGCGCGATCCACGACGCGAGCCCGCGCAAGGGCGGGCCGTTCGTGGTCGTCGACTGCGGCTCGATCCCGCAGACCCTCGCCGAGAGCATCCTGTTCGGCCACGAGAAGGGCTCGTTCACCGGCGCCAACGAGCGCCGGTACGGTGCGCTGGCCGAGGCCAACGGCGGCACGCTGTTCCTCGACGAGCTCGGCGAGCTGCCGATCGACCTCCAGCCCAAGCTGCTGCGCGCGCTGTCCGAGCGCCAGGTCAAGCGGATCGGCGGCACCACGTTCGATCACATCGACGTCCGGGTGATCGCCGCGACCCGGCGCGATCTCAGCTCGGAGATGAACGCCGGCCGGTTCCGCTCCGACCTGTTCTTCCGGATCGCGCAGGTCCGCATCGAGCTGCCGGCGCTGCGCGAGCGGCTCGGCGACCTGCCGATGCTGATCGAGGACATCTGCACCCGCGTCCAGCAGGCGTGGGCCGCGCCGATCGTCCACGACTGGATCGGGCGGCGGATGGCGTCGCACGACTGGCCGGGCAACGTGCGCGAGCTGGTCAACGTGGTGTCGGTCGCCGCGACCCTCGCTCACACGCCCGAGGCGATCGACGACGTGCTGCTGCTGGCGCGCAGCGGCGACCAGCCGACCCAGTCGACCCAGCCCGCGACCGCGTTCTCCGACGCCAAGCGCCAGGCGATCGAGGCGTTCGAGCGCAACTACTTCACCGAGCTCAACCGGCGCGCCAAGGGCAACGTCAGCGAGATGGCGCGGCAGAGCGGGATGGAGCGCCACCACGTGCGCGCCTACCTGCGCAAGTACGGCGTCGACAAGCCCGCGGGCTGACCGCGGGGCGCCGGCTAGGCCGGGTGGCGGCGCTGGCCGTCGATGTCGACCCGCATGCGATAGTCGGTCGGATCGCCGATGAACGCGCGCTGGCTCAGGTGGAAGTCGGTGACCGCGAGGAAGCGCAGCTCGCCGCCGCCCAGGTTCTGGGTCTGGTGCATCGACCAGCGCGGTACCAGCACGGTGTCGCCGGCGCGCACCGGGAACACGCGGTCGTCGATCAGCACCTGGCCGCTGCCCTCCAGGATGTGGATCAGCGTCTCGTGGGCGTGCTTGTGCTTCTCGTTGAACTTGCCGGCCGGGATCCGGACCATGCGCGGATCGAGCACCTCGGCGGCGACCGGCAGGCGCTCGACCGTGAACTGGATGTTCAGCTTCTCGACCTCATTGGCGTACATCGCGATCGTATCGCCGCCCGGCCGGTGATAGAGCGCTGCGTCATCGAGCTCGATCGCCAGCGAGCGCCGCGCCTGCATGCGCTCGAGCACCGGCTCGAGCCGGGCTTTGTGCAGCGCGTCGAACAGCCGGTCGAAGAACTCGGTGCGCAGATCGAGCGCGCGCTGCAGCGCGCTGGCGCAGGCCTCGAACCATCCCGGCCGGTCGGCGTACGATAGCATCATGTGCTCGAGCGTCACCGCGTGTGCGTCATCGCATGCGATGTGGATGTCGAAGAACTCCAGCTCGTTATCCGGAATGCCCGCCTGGCGCAGCCCGCTGCGCATGATCTCGTAGGCCCGGGGCACGATGCCCTCGGTGCCGATCGCGAGGAACGCGGTCGCCGCCATCGGCTCGTAGCGCAGCGCCTGGTCGAGGTAGTCGCGCACGAACTGCCGGGTGAACGGCTCGTAGTCGATCCGGGCGACGTCGTCGACGCCCAGCGCGCGGTGCAGGAAGTTGCGGAACAGCTGGGCGTGGCGCCGCTCGGGATCGCAGCCGCCGCCTTCCTCCCACAGGTTCTCGGACAGCCGGGCGCGGAACAGATCGCTCTCGCAGTTGACCATCACCGCCGCGAGGAACCGCGTGAAGCTCGACGTGTATAGATGGTATTGCGAGAATACGTAACGCAGCTCGTCGCGGGACAGCGCGCCCTGGGCGAATCCCGCCAGCAAGCGGCAGTTCCAGAATGGGTGCTTGCGCTGGAGCTCGCGCAGCGCCGTCATCTGGGGCTCGATGCCCCCGCCGCACGATGCGGCAGGAGCGGCGTTGCTCTCCGGGTGGTGTGCGTCGATGGCCGTCACGATTGTGCTCCCTCTGGCTCCTGGCTCTCGATGAATCCGCGACGTGGCGAACCGCCGCAGCTTCGAACGTTGCCGGGTTGCCACTTCGCGCAGCAATCAGCTACACCCTGATCGTGGTGCGGAGGAAACCATTACAGCGCTGTCGGGGCGCGACCTGATCGCGTAGGCTAGTGGACCACAATCGATGCGCGTACGTGAGCTCACGTTCCGCTATGTCGGCGCGTTGCTGGTGGTGGCGGGGCTTCTGGTCGCAGGCCAGACCGTCATCCACCAGCTGCTCGCGCGCCAGGAAGGCGATGCGCGGGTGATCAACCTC
>Ga0307476_10001859_pt1 | contig 12753 bp, 4 predicted proteins | sample atmos_gasesECM2C_2_FD_203314 | JGI IMG/M metagenome (GOLD analysis project Ga0307476, IMG submission 203314) | Hardwood forest soil microbial communities from Morgan-Monroe State Forest, Indiana, United States - atmos_gasesECM2C_05 | ecosystem: Environmental > Terrestrial > Soil > Temperate... | reverse complement strand
ACGTCGCGGTTGTGGAAGGCGAGGTAGTACGCCATCTCGCCGCCCACCCCCATCCCGTGCAGGACGATTCGCCGCTTGTCGATGGCGTATGTCCCCGTCACGGCCATGAGCGCCTCCTGCACGAAGCCGGCCTCGTCGCGCTTCCAGCCGTCCTCGCTCTCCGCCAGCGGCATGAGGAGGATCAGGTGGTTGGCGGCGCAGTAGTCCTGCCACGCCGCCTGGAGTTTCTTGAGATCGTCCTCGCGCACCTTGCCTGCCGGGTGCAGCCAGATCACCAGGCCGCAGGCGATCGTCGAGTCGTACTTTTCGGGGACGTAGACGTAATAAGCGTGCGTGTTGTCGGCGCTGGCGCGCTTGAAGAAGCCGAGGTCCACCTTGGCGTCCTTCTTCGGCGCCTGCTTGGCCGACGCCTCGCCGGTCAGCTCGGTCGGCACATCGGCGGGCAGCTCGCCAAGTTTGGCCGACAACGTCTCCGTTTTGTCGCTTCCCTTGTGGGCCACGTCGAGCTTCACATCGACGCCGGGCCGCTGGTGCGCCATGAGATCCAGGAAGCGGTCGCGGTCGATGATCGGCTGCTTGCCCGGCGGCTGGCCCGGCAGCGGCGGACAGTCGATCTTGACGATACGATCGCCGGCCTTGACGCCCGCCTTTTCGGCCGGACTATTGGGATAGACAAAGCGCACTTCCACGCCGGGGCCAGGGTCGTCGCGCACCGGCAAGACGCCGAGAAAGCCCTGACCGAATGCCGCGACGGCGCCGCCCAGCGTTACGGCTTTGAGGTCGATCGGCTTGCCGTCGCGCTCGATCTTGACCGCGATCACGTCCCCTTCGTACTTCGATCCGAGGGCCATTTGCAGCTGCACCTGCGTCTCGACTGGCTTGCCGTCGATCGCCGCGATGCGATCGCCGGGCTGGACGCCGGCCTTGTCGGCGGCCGACCCTGGCTCGACGGTCGAGACGATCGGCCGGGTCGTGTACGGGTCTTGCGTTTGGACGTTGACGCCAAGGATGCCGCGCTTGAGGTCGGTCCCTTCCTTGAGCCGCGGCAGGATGGCGTCGATGTCTACCAGGGGGACGGCGAACCCAAGGCCGGAATCGTACATCTCGAATCCGGCGGTCTGCCCCTCGGCGTAGGGCGACGCCGGGACCACAACGCCGAGGACGCGGCCCTGGAGGTCGATGAGCGGGCCGCCGTAGTTGGCCGGCGAAATGCGGGCGTCGGTTTGCACCGCCTTGCCCCAGATGCGGCCGGTGGCGCTGAGGATGCCGACGGCGATCGACGGCGGATCGTCGATGGCGTCCGGCAGCGTACGGCCCAAGGCCAAAGTGGTCTGACCGATTCTCATCTCGGCCTTGGGCGCCGGCGCGGGTACGGGCAGGCCGTTTTCCTCGATTTTGAGGAGCGTCAACATCCGCGTCTGGTCGGTGGCCATCAATTTGGCCGTGTAGCGCTTCCCCTTGCCCGGGACCGACACGTCGATTTTGAGCTGGGCGCCCTGGGCTTGGTTGGCGAAATTGAACGCGCTGGAAATGATGAAGCCGTCGGCGCTGACGATGAGTCCGCTTGTGGGCCCCAGACCATGGCGGATCATGGCGCCGCCGGCGCCGCGCACCATATCGGTGCCGCCCTGCGTCTCGATCTGCACCACGCAGGGAGCGACCTGGGCGACGGCCGCCTTGACGGCCTTGTCACGCAGATCGCCCAGGTCGTCGTCGGCACACGCCGCCGGCGCTAGCAGGATCAGGGCGGCCAGACCGTATGTCCATCGCATCGTCATATCAATGGTCCTGTATTGTCCGCTGTCCGCTGTCCGTTGCCTTGGCGACCACGGACAACGGACAACGGGCGTTTGACTATTTCCTCTCCGCGAGCTTCGCCAGCGTCAGCTCCACGGTCATCAGCGTGTCGCCGCGCCGCAGTTCGAGCTGCACCTTCTGGCCCGGCGGATAGTGAAACATCATTTGCTTATAGTCATCGACGGTCTTCACCGAAACGCCGCCGACGTAGACGATCAGGTCGTCGGACCGCATCCCCGCCTGGGCGGCCGGCGATCCCGGCACAACGTCGTCGATATAGGGCGGCGTGATGTCCACGGGATCGGCTACCAGCACGATGCCCGTGGTCTCCCGCAAGATGCGGTCGAACGTCCGGCCGGGCTTGGTTTGCTGGCCGTTGGCGTTGGCTTTGATGTACTTCTCCTTCTGCAGCCACACGTCCACGATGCTTGTCTTGACGACCTTGCCGTCCGGCTGCGTCACCTCCGCCGCCGCGTTGATCGGGATGGAGTAATTCATCCACGTGCCGGTCAGCTCGTTGCGCAGGCCGCGGCCGATCATGCCGATCAGCTCGCCCTTTCGCGTCGTCAAAGCGCCGCCGGCCGCGCCGGGATTGTTCGTTACGGCATCCACCATGTAGACCTTGCCGTTGTAGGGCATCTCGTAGAAGCCGTTGCGCCCTTGCAGCTTGGCGAAGGCCGTTACATAGGCGTGCTGCACCGATACAGGATCGTTCCGCGTAGCGATCTCGAAACAGTTGCTGAAGGCCAGCACCTCGGTGCCCACGTCCACCGGCGGGCGCTTGGCCGTCTCTTCGAGGTCGAAGTGCGGCAAGTCCTCGATCTTGTCCGCGTCGCTGGCTGGTTTGATCTTGATGAGCGCCACGTCCAGCTCCGGCTCCTGAGCGATTACTTCGGCGTGGTACTTGGTGCCGTCCCAGAGATGGACGCGCAGGTCGCGCGTGTCGAGCAGCTGGGCGTCGGCCGTGAGAATGTAGCCGTCGCCCGAAATCAGGAAGCCGGTGCCGAAGCCGGGCAAACCGTGCAGACCTCCCGAGCCCCAGACCTTAACGATCTTCTTGTTGACTTCAGCGATCTCCTTTGTCGCGGCCTCGTCGGCGCGGACGGAACCGGCGAAGCAGAGCAGGACGGCCGAGGCCGAGGCGCCGATCCGGATAAGTCGATTCATAGGGGGTCGGTCTCCGGCGGTTACTTCTCCATCGTGAACTTCACGTTGGTCATTACCGCGTACGTCTTGCCCTTGCAGACCACTTCGATGCGGCCCGGAACCGAGCCGCCGTTTTGCTGCGCGTAGTCCGCCAGGTAAACTTCGCAAGGATCCTCGTCGTGGTCCGGCGACACTTCAAAGCCGATCAGCTCGCCGGTCGGCGCCTGCGGCATGTACCATTTGTCCTGGTCGGCGCGGCGGAAATACCACTTCGTGGCCACGCCGGCTTGCTTGGTCCGCAGCACGTCGCACATCACGCGCTTGCGGTAGTCCGGCGGCGAACCGACCACGGACGGCGGATAGAACGGCTCCACGCCGCCGTGCGAGAGCTGCCCGATGAACCCCTTCTCGCCCTGCGTCATCAGCTGCCGATATTGGTACAGCGCCAGCAGCATGCCGCCGCTGTCCGGCGGGTCCATCAGGTCCTTCAGCGTGGTGGCCGTGTCGAGCGGGTCGATCTTGTACGCGGTGCCGTCGACCGTGCCCAGGATCAGGTCGTCTTTTTGGTCCTTGCTCGGCGGCCGAACCGCCACTTCCGCGGAGGTCGGCTTCTTGGCGATGGTGCAATCGCCCCGCAGCGACCACGGACCCTGGAACGCCGTGAAATCGCCTTGCCGGTGGAACGAGTCGATCAGGGCGTCGCGCTCCAGCTTGTTGAAGTAGTAATTGGCGAAGCCGGGCTTGGCGACGAACAGCTTGGCGGCGTCCGTGTTGGGCGGCGGCGGCGGCAGCGGCGGCGGGCCGCTGTCCTCGTCGGCCGGCGCTCCCTCGGGCGGCGCACCGGGCTGGGGATTCTTGTCGGGCAGCACGTCGGCGGTTCGGCCGGGCAGTCGCACCAGCACATCATGGACCTCGGTCACATCGTGGCGGAACGTCATTGGCACGCGCCAACCCTTGGGATAGATCCCTAGCCGATTCTTGAACTGATTGAGATTGGTCATTAAAACGCCGCCGAAATGCGTCACCACGTCGCCGGGAGCGAGGCCGCGGCGGTCCACCTCGGAGCCGGAGAGCATTCGGCCGACAACGAGCCGTCCCAGGCCGCCGTCCTCGTTCTCCGGGTCGATCTCGGCGCCGAGCGTGGCGTGGTCGCATTCCAGGCCCGCCCGCAAATGGCCGAGAAAGTTCTTGACCATGTTGACCGAAATCGCATAGGCGGCGCCGGAGTTGATGCGATCGCTCTTGCCGAGCGAGCCGGCGCTGTTGATGCCGATCCATTCGCCTTTCATGTTGAACAGCGGACCGCCGGAGTTGCCGGGATTGATGGCCGTATCCACCTGAATGCAATCGCAATACTCCAAGAGCGTTCCGGTCGGGTGCGGAATCTTCTGATAGCGATGGACGCCGGACACCATGCCGAACGTCGCGGTCGGGTTGAAGTCGGTCGCCAGCAGCAGCGGATTGCCCAGCGCCACGGTCATATCGCCCGGCTTGACCTGGTCGCTGTCGCCGATCGCAACGGTCGGGAACTTGATGGTTTGGTTCGGCTTTTGGATCAGCTTGATGAGGCAGAGGTCGCCTGGCCGGTCGAGGCCGACCAGCACCGCGTCGTACATCTCGCCGTTGGCCATGCCGCAGTGGAACAAGGAGCCGACGGCGGCGGCGACGTGGAAATTCGTGACGGCGTAGCCGTCCTCGGTGATGATCTCGCCGGAACCGCCCCCCTGTCCGCCCGGCGCCAGCACCGCCAGCACCGGCGCCTTGATTTTTTCGATGAGGGCGATGCGGTCCTGCTCATCCTTTTGCAGACGCGGATCGACGTCCAGGCCGCGAGCCGGCGTAAATAGGGCGGCAAAACCGACCGCTCCGAGGAAGGCGGGCCAGAGGCGGCGGAGGGCTGGACGGATGCTCATGGGGGTCCTTTCAGAAGCGCGGCAGAGGTCACTTGCTCACGTAAGCGTCGGCCAGGACGGCCTTGAGGCCGACGTCGTTGGGAAACTTCTCCGAAGTCGGCGCGCTGACGACGATGCGCAGCTTTTTGACATCTTTAATGTTCAATTGCGCCTTTTGGGGCAAGGACTTTTCCTTGTCGCCATGGACGAACGTGCGATTCCAAACCTCGACGTCGTCCGCGAGGATTCGGACCACGACCGGCCGATCCACCGACTCCTGCTCGATGCCGATCATGGCGTCGAATTCACGATAGTTGCCCTCCAGGTCGTAGGTCAGCTCCGTATGCGAGTGGAGCGCCAGTCCCTTTTCGTAGGGGATGTTGTTCAGCTCCAGCGGCCGATCGTCCAGGTTGCGATCCGCCCGCCAGCGCCAAGTGTGATACTGATCCACGCCGTATTCGCCCGCCACCAGCCGGAAGCGCTGCTCCACGGTCGACGGCGTCAAGTCGGAGAGATAATCCTTTTTCAGGTGGCTGTAATCCATCTTGACGATCAGGGCCGGCGTATAGTCGATCTTGGCACCGGACGGCGTCGTCACTGTGAAGCCGTTGGCCGTGCTGTCGGCGCCGCTCACCATGACCAGGTTGTGGAACGTGTCCTGCAAGCGGCACTGCACCACGGCGGCGTCGGGATTCGCCTTGCGTCGAAAAGCGAGGCCGTAAAGGCTGGACAGCGCCAGCTTGCCGCTGGTCCCGCTTTCCAGCGTGAATTGTATCGTCTCGCCGGTTTCATCCGCTTCGCCGATCAGGCCCTCGAAGGCGTTCGGCCCCGCCCCGGTGGTCTTGGCCGCCAGGTCGTGGGTGCGCGAGGTCTTGTCCAGCACGTCGGCCCAGGCCTTGCGGTTTTTCTCCTGGTCGGCGTTGGCCAGCATCGTCGACAGCGACGAAAGCGGGAATTTCACTTCCTGGCCCGAAAGGAGCGTCACGCTCACCACGGACGTTTCCTTGTCCTTCTCCTTCTTCACGGAGAATTTGGCGCAGTGCAGCTGAGTGCCGTCGGTCAATTCCACGTCCACCCACGGCACATTGCTGGGCAAGGCACCCGCCTGCTGGCCGAACGTCAGGGTCAGCACCTCGTCGATCGGCGTCGTCACTTCTCCGGAGGCCGCTTTGACGACGATTTCCTTGGAAGTAACGCGGACCAGCTCGCCGGTGATCGTCTCCTGCTTCAGCGTGCGCACTTCGGCGGGGCCGGCCCAGCCGGCGGCGGCGCACAGGAGCAAAACGACAAGAGATCGACGAGCGGGCATACTCAACCTCGCATCGCGGATGGCGGGCGGAGAGTGGCGGCGGTCACGTCTGTCCATGATAATCGAAAGGGGGGCGATCGTCAGCGGGGAACGACGATTCGAGGGGGAGCGGCGTAAGCTCGCAGCGCCAGCAAGAAAATGCTCTTGCTGGCGCTGCGAGCTTTGCGCCGCGCCGCTCGCAGGCGTCAGCGTCACTGCGTCTTGTTTTTGCCCGTAAGCAGATCCTTGAGAATCGTTTGGATCTTCGCCTCCGTGTCGGCGAGTTCCCGCAGCTCGTCCTGGATCTCCTTGTAGTGGGCCTTTTCCTTGTCGGTCGTGCCGTCGCCGGGCGCCGGCGCTTGCTCGCCCTTGTACTCCCGGCCGTACAGCTCCGTGCGCTTGTTGATGCCCTGCTGCATGGAGCGCAGCAGCCTCAACTGGGCGATCACATCCACCAGCGGATCTTCGCCTGGCGGCTTCGGCGGCCCCGGCGGCTTGGGCGGCTGCTGGCCGTCCTTCTTTTTATTGATCTCGCGCTGCTTTTTGAGCGCGTCCACCATGTCCTTGAGATGGTCGATGATGTCCTGCTCGATGGCCACGGTCACCACGCCGGTGTCGGTTTCCGTCAGGCGATTCTTGACCCGCACCATGTCTTGGCGGACCATGTTGAACATCTCGGCGAACGACTCGGCGGTGCCGTCGCTGTTCAGAAGCGCCAGGGCCCGGTCGGCCTCGTCGATGATCTTGGCCTCGCTCGTCTTGTCCGCGGCCTGGTTGGAGGCCAGATCGATCGCCTTCTGCTCCACCGACCGCTGCCGCTGCTCGTCCTTGCGCTGCCGCACGTCCTGCACGTCCTTGTCCAGCAGCTTGGTTGCGTCCTGGACCTCGATCTGCATGGCCAGCATCTTGGCGCAGCGGGCCTGCAAGCGCTCCAGGATGCGGTCGATCTCTTCTTGACGATCCTGGTTGATGATCTCTTCCAGCCGCTTCATGGCCGCCTTGATGTCGTCGGCCGCCTTGTTGGCAGGCGGCAGCGCGCCGGGCTTATTGTCGTCGCCCAGCTTTTCGTGCGTTTCGCTGGTGTCCTTGACGCCGTCCTCGATCTTCTTGCGGACGTTCGGATCGATCGGCTTTTGCTGCGGCTGGGGCGGCTGCGGCGGGGAGTCGCCGCCGGACGACGACGAATCGCCCTTGCCGTCGCTGGGCTGGCCCTGCATCGGCTGGCCGCTGGATGGGTTGCCCTTGCTCTCGCTCGGCTTGCCGTCGGACGGCTTGCTGTCCTTGGGATCGCCGGCCTTGGCGTCGGCCTTGCCGTCGCCCTTGCCCTTGCTGTCGCTGCCGGGTTTGGAGTCGCTCGGCTTGCCGTCGCCAGGCTTGGCATCGCTGGGCTTGCCCTCGCCCGGTTTGCCGTCGCCGGCCTTGCCGTCGGACGGCTTGCCTTCCTTCGCGTCGCCCGGCTTGCCTGGTTTGCCGTCGCCCGGCTGACCGGACTTGCCGGCGCCTGGCTTGGGCTGCTCGGCGCCCGATCCCGCCTTGGCCTCGTTGCCCTTGCCTTCGCCCGGCTTGGAATCGCCCTTGCCGTCGCCGGCCTTGGCGTCGCCCGGCTTGCCGTCGCCCGGCTTGGCGCCTTCCTTCGGCTGACCGGCCTGGCTCGCCTTGCCGTCGCCCGGCTTGGCGCCTTCCTTCGCTTCGCCCGGCTTGCCGTTGGGGTCGGCCGACGACGCCTGCTTGCCTTCGCCTGGCTTGGAACCCTGGGCGGCCTTCGCTTCGCTCGGCTTGCTCGGTGCCTGCTGGCCCTGTTTGCCCTCGCTGGGCTTGCCGTCGGAAGACTGACCGCCCTGGCCGTCCTTCGACTGACCGGCCTGGCCGTTCTTGTTCTCGCCCTGCTTGCCGTCGCCTTGCTTGCTCTCGCCGGGCTTGTCGCTGGCCGACTTGTCGCCCGACTTGCCCTCGCTCGGCTTGCCGTCGCCGGGCTTGGAATCGCCTTGCTTGCTTTCGCCGGATTTGCCGTCCTTGGAATCGCCGCCCTTGCCGTCCTTCGATTCGCCCGGCTTGCCGTCCTTCGATTCGCCGCTCTTGCCGTCGGCCGGCTTGTCGCCCCGCTTGCCTTCGCCGGGCTTGCCGTCCTTATTGTCGGCGGACTTGTCGCCTTGCTTGCCCTCGCTCGGCTTGCCGTCTTTCGCGGCGTCCTTGTTCGGGCCGTCTTTGCCCTCGCTGGATTTGCCGTCCTTGGCGTTCTCCCCGTTCTTGGATTCGCCCGGCTTGGCCTCTTTAGTGTCCGATGCGTTGGACTTGTCGCCGGCCTGCTTACCTTCGCCAGGTTTGCTGTCCGCGGACTTGTCGCCTGGCTTGCCTTCGCTCGGCTTGTCGGAGTCTTTCGTCTCGCCGGTCTTGTCGCCTTGCTTGCTTTCGCCGGGTTTCTTGCCGTCTTGGTTTTCGCCGGTCTTGCCGTCGCTGGGCTTCATGCCGTCCTTGTTCTCGCCGTCCTTCCCCTCGGCAGGCTTCATCCCGTCCTTGTTCTCGCCCGTCTTGTCCTGACCGGGCTTGGCTTCGTTCTGATCGCCCTGCTTGCCATCCTTCGCCTCGCCCTTGGGGCCTTCCGTATCATTCTTGGCCTCGCTCTTGGCGTTGGGGCCGGGCTTCTCGTCGTACTTGGCCTCGCTCTTGTCGAACCCCGGCTTCTTGTCTTTGGCGTTGGCGTCGATCGCCTTGGACAGCTGACTGCCGATCTTCTCCTCCGACTTGGCCATGTCCTTGCTGTCTTTCTGCCCGCGCTCGATCTGCGCGATCAGCCGCTCCTGGGAGCTGAGCGATTCCTTGAGCTTCTCCAGCAGCTTGCGGTTTTCGTCGAGCCGCGCCTTCCGGCTGGCGTCGTCGTCGCCGATGTTGTCGAGAATGGCGATCAGCTTCTCCATCGCCTGGTGCAACTCGGCGTTTTTCGCGGCGGCTTCCTTGGATTTCTGTTCCAGGGACTTGAAGCTCGCGTCCGACAGAAGCTCCTCCACGCGCGTGAACTTCTGGTCCACCTGCATGGCGTCAATTTCCGTCAGGAGCTTCTGGAGCGCCTGGACCGTCAGCCGGTCTTCTTCCTTGTCGCTGGTTTCCAGGCGCTGCTTGAGCTTGAGCACTTCGATTTTGAAGTCCTCAAAGCCCTGCTTCAGCTCCTTGGCTTTCTTGGCTTGATCGGCCTGCAGGTCGCGGGGATCCGGCGCCTTCGGGTCGCCGGGCGCGGTGGAGGTCTTGGGGTCGGCGGGCTTAGCCGCCGGGTCGTCGGCGCGAACGGTCAAGGCGAACACCGCGGCCGTCACGCCTAGCACGGCCAGGAGTCTACGAGTCATGTGGATTCGTCCTCTCACGCCTGCGGGGACCGCGGTCCCCGGTGGTTACGCTCCCCATTCCCGCGAAGCAACGGCCGGGCGAGTGCCGTCGGCCGCCGAGCTGTCCGTGTATGACGATCCGCAACGTCTTCCCCAACAGCGATCTGGGGCAGCTGCCGCGGAAGCGGGCCGACGCCCTGTTGCGTCTTTCACGGCTTGAAAATCTCGTCCTGAAGGATTCTTTCGACGTCCTCGGCGTATCTTTTCTCGTCCTGCACGCCTTTATCGATGTTAACCAATGTTTGGCGCAGCGACTGGCGGTTTTTACCGCCGCTGATGGCGTCCAGCACCGCGTGCAGATCGGCAACCAGCCGCGTCATCGGCTCCTGAACGTCCTGGCCGACTTCCCGCGAATGCTCAATCCGTTCCAGGTCGGTCTGCCCCGCCGCCTTCTCGGTCAGAGCCTTGTGGAAGCGGGCGACGGCTTCCGTCGCGGCCGGGAAGTCCAGCCGCTGGATTTCGTGCATCTTGTCGACGACGCGCTTCTGCGTGTAGTCGATCACATCCTTGTCCAGCACGTTCAGCTGCTCTTCGCGGACCAGTCGCTCATAGGCGTCCACGGCTTTTTGCGTCGTGTCCACGGCGCCGTTGACCGACTTGCTGATGCGGTCCAGCTGCACGTCCTGCTTTTGCAGCTCCGTGACCGCCGCATTGGCCGCGCCGAGAGTTTCCAGCATTTGGTGCAGTGTCGATTTCTCCTCCCTCATGCCGTACAGCAGCGCGTCCAGCCGGGCGACGGAGTTGCGGTACTCCTCGTGCTGCTGCATCACGCGCCGCAAGGCGTCGGCGTTGGCCGGCGGAGGATCCGATTCCAGCGTCTTCTGCAAATCCTTGTCCTCGTTCGAGTCGGCCAGGATGCGCGCCTTGAGGTTCTTATGACCCTCCGAGCTGAGCAGGAAGGTCTCCGGATCGGACAGCTGGTGCGCTTTATCCAGCTTGCCGCTCACCTCCACGAGCAAATCCGCAACCTGCTCGGCCGATTGCGGATCGCCGCCGTCCTTCAGCCGTTTCTCGAACGCCTCCGCCTCGCTCTTGAACACGTCGAAGTCGGTGGTAAGCCCGGCGAGGCCCTGGAACTGGGCGTTCAGCTCCTTGTACTGCTTGGCCTCGTCCTGGCCGATCAGTCCGACCAGATAACTGTCGCGCACCACCAGGAAGGTGTACGTCTCACTTTTGCTGCGGTGCGGCTGCGGTTTGCCGTCCACGACGGAGTCGTCGGCGTCCGTATCCACCGCTTCCACCATGAACCGCAGCAGGTACTGCGGGTGGTCGTCGCCCAGCTCCAGGTTGTACTGCCACAAGGGGAAGTCCCAGCTGAGCTTGTTCGCCGGGTCCTGGGCGTCGCGCCACAGGGGCCGCTTCTCCTTGGACGGGAAGTAGCCGACGTTGATCGTATCGGTGCGAATCGTCGCGTCGCGCTTGAGTAACGCCTGCCGGTAGGGCAATTGCTGTGGCTGGACGAGCAAGTCCTGCACCGTCAACCGCGGCAAGCCGTCCTGGGCGGCGCTCACCAAATCCAAAAACGCCGGCGGGCTGTAGGCGATGTCGCGGCCGGGCGGCTCCGGCGCGGGCTTGGCCGGCTTGGGCGCGTCGGCCGGCGGCGGAGGCGGCACGGGCTTCACGTTGACGTGATACACCACTTCGCCCAGGCAGTGATCGTCGGAGATGCGGGCGGCCACCGGAACGCGCGCCCGCGGCGTCACCAGGTAGACCAGCTTCTTCTCGCCCTCCGCGGTATTGTCGCCGCGGCTGCGCAGACCGACGATGCTCACGTCCTGGATCACCGGCGCCGCGTCCGGCTGAATCTGAATGTCCACGTGCTTGCGGCCTGTGACGTTTTGCTCGTCAGTGTACTCCAACGTGAACGACGCCGATTTGCGCACGTCCGGCAACACGATCTCAAAAACTCGCTTTTTGCGGTCCTTTAAGCCGATTTCAAGCGGCACGCGCAACGGCTCGCCCTTGGCCAATGCGCCCTTTTCCTTCTCGTCCTCCTTGGTCGTCTGCAGCGTCGCCACATCGGCGTCGCCCGGGACGCCGGCCGGCTTCAGGCTGACGGGCATGCTGACCCAGCGCTCGTGGTCCGCCGCGTCGCGGCCGACGAAGAACGACGACGTCTGCTCGCCGCCCTTCCGCTTCGACGGATCGATGTGCAGCCGTATGCTGGTCACTTCCGTCTTGGTCGGCGTCACGACCAGGAACGCTTCCTTGAGGTCGTTGTCGGCCGCCGCGGTCAGCACAAAGTCGGTCCCGGCCGGGGCCTCGATGCGAGCCGTGTCGTTGCCTTTCGTCAGGATGGTCTGCACTTGGAACAGCTGCTTGCGCCCGTGCAGGTAATCGAGCGTGACCGAGTCCTCCGGTTTGTCCATCGACCGCGGCGGATAGTAGAGATAGGCCGGCCGGGTCTGCACCAGCCGGGCGCCCTCCAGGTCCGGCGGATCCACCATCGTAAGGGTGCGGGTCGGCGTGGTGTAGTCCGCGGCGGACATCGAGAACTTCAGCACCCGCTGGTCGTTGGAATCGAACTGCAGGTCCTTGAATTCGTAGGTGTACCCGTGGTCGTCGCCGATTTTCAGGCGCGATTGGGGCGGGTTCTTGCAGCCGGAGCTGGAAAGATAGATGCCTTCCGGCGCCATCAGCCGCCGCATGGTGCGGCTCATTTCCGGCCGCTTGATGCTGTCATTGACGCGGTCCAGCACGTTTTGCAGAGCAGCGCGGTCCCCGACCATCAGCTCCCGCGCCTCCGGCTTGTCGGCTTGGTCGGGCGCTTCCAGGGCGATCTCCCAGCCCTTGGGCGCCGGCCCGGCCGCCTCGCCCTCCTTCGCTTCCTTCCATTTGCCGAGCATCAGCGCCACGTCGTCCACGGACACATCATTCCACTTCTCCTGTCCCTTGAGGCGGATGTTCGGCACATCGCCGCCGGCCAGGCCGCGCCGCTGGCGCAGATCGTCCCAGGTCAGCGCCCGCCAACCGTCGTACGAATCCGGTTCGGCGATGACATATTCGAGAGCGCGAACATGCACCTGCGGCGCCGGGCCGCCAATGCCGGCGGCCATTCCCTCTTCGGGCACGTTGACGAACACCAACTGGGCCCGCCGCGGCCAAAGCGTGTGGCGCAAGAGAACAGTCCGCTCGAACCACATCTGCACCACTTCATTGAAGCGGCTGTAACCGATCCGGCCGTCGCGGACGGCGCCGATGGCGTCGAGCGTCCAGAACAGGCCGCCGAGCAGGGCGTACAGTCCCAGCGTCA
>Ga0307476_10001858_pt1 | contig 12754 bp, 10 predicted proteins | sample atmos_gasesECM2C_2_FD_203314 | JGI IMG/M metagenome (GOLD analysis project Ga0307476, IMG submission 203314) | Hardwood forest soil microbial communities from Morgan-Monroe State Forest, Indiana, United States - atmos_gasesECM2C_05 | ecosystem: Environmental > Terrestrial > Soil > Temperate... | reverse complement strand
CGAGCAAATGCCCTTTCGAAAAACATCCGCTTCCATCGCCAGGCCACCAATCGCTCGTGGCTTCGCGACTCGGGCGGCATCTTCGTTACGCAGCAGCCGGGCTCCGCTCAGGGCAAGCTTGGGGGGCTGTCCCCACATGGAGCCAAAGCCAAACTCCTCACCCTACACTTCCGCTTCAACGCCTGGGCGAAATACTCCAACTGGCGCCTCGACGCCAAAATCGGCGGACTCATGGCCAATGCCGCCTACTCTCAAGAGGTCCGTCCTCTGCACCGCAACACCCGCGTTGTCCTCGAAGGCGGCTCGATTGATGTCAACGGACGCGGCACCATCCTCACCACGGAAGAATGCCTGCTCAGCAAAATCCAGCAGCGCAACCCGGGCATGTCGCGCAAACACTATGAAAAGCTCTTCGCCGATTATCTCGGAGCTCCGAACGTGATCTGGCTTGGACGCGGCATCGCCGGCGACGACACGCACGGGCATGTCGACGACCTAACCCGCTTCGTCGCGCCCGACACCGTCATTACCGTGGTTGAAAACAACTCGAGAGATGTGAATCACCAGCCCCTGCGCGCCAACCTTCGCCGCATGTGGAGCGCGCGCGATCAGGCCGGCAAGGCGCTGAACATCGTTGAACTTCCCATGCCCGGTCCCGTCGTCTTCGAACAGCGCCGCCTTCCCGCCAGCTACGCCAACTTCTACATCGCCAACGGGGTCGTGCTGGCGCCCGTTTTCAACGATCCAAACGACCGCATCGCGCTGAACACGCTGGCAGCGCTGTTTCCCACGCGCGAAGTCGTCCCAATCTATTCCGGTGACCTGGTCTGGGGACTGGGCACCATGCATTGCATGACTCAACAACAACCAGTGCCTTGACGAGCACGAGAGTCTGAACGATGTAAGCTCGTTACTTTTTGGGGCGCGACTCGGGGGGCACAAGGCCTGACAACCGGTAGTAAACAACCAGCTGGCCATAGTGTTCGCCGGAGTGCTCGATGAAACCGTAGGCCAGGTCGGAGATGCGGGTCTTCTGGTGCGCGAAGGGGTCGGTGACGATGTCAGACATTCCTTTGTCGCCTTTGGCTTTGATGGCAGCGGCTCCGTCAGCAAACGCCTTTTTCACGAAGGCAGCGACGGCCGCCTTACTTTTGTATTGATCGCGTTTAGGATCTTCTTCCGCGGGCGGCTTCTCGCCCATGGCTAAATTGGTGAAGAAATAATTCGCGTTGGCGGCATGGAGGAGTTGCTCGGCGAAGCTGCGCTGGGCGGGCGTAGGCTTGAAGTCGTATTTGTCCTCGGGAAAATCTTCGGCCATGGCGGTGAGCTTGCGGCCAATGTCGTTCCAGGAATCGAGGACGACTTTCGACGGGCTATCGGCTGGCTTTACGGCTGCTTCTTTTTTGGTGTCTTGTGTGTGCGCGGGGAGAGTGAGCATTGCGGCGGACAGGATTGCTGCGACGAGAAACGGCGTCTTGCTCATGAATGGTTCCTCCGTGATTTCGATCGGCGAGCGCAATCTTAGTCGGAATTGTTATTTGTGTAAACGGAGAATCGGAAACAAAGTCTTCCACACGGGGGACACGGGGTTACACAGGGTAGGGCTGTTTGTTTCGAGCTACAAGGGACCGGCGGTGGGTAGGATCTCCAGCGTTTCTACGGTGGCGTTCGGCGGCAGCAGGATTGCGTTGACGACTGCGGTAGCGACCGTGGCGGGAGACATCATCTTCTTGCGCGGGGCTTGCGGCCAAAATGTTTTCCAGATATCTGTGTTGGTTGCTCCGGGCAAAAGCGCGATGACGCGAATTCCTCTGGGGCGCAATTCTTCGCGCAGCGTGTTGGTGAAACCGAGTGCGCCGTGTTTGGAGGCAGCGTAGGCAGCCGATCCGGCGAAAACGCGATTGGCCGCGATGGACAGATTGTTCACAATGGTTCCTTCGCGCTTCATCATGGCGAGGGCGGCTTGCGTGACCAGAAACATCCCCGTCAGGTTGGTCTCGATGACGTCTTTCCAAAGCGGCAGAGGAAGTTTGTCGACGGTGAAATTTGGGTGAGCGATGCCGGCGTTGTTAATGAGAATGTCGAGGCGGTGGAATTTTTGGCGGATCGCGCGGAACAGATCGTCTATCGACTGCGGATCGCGGAGGTCGCAGGAGTGGGCGAGAACTTTAATTCTTCCCGTGGCTAGTCCCCGGCTAACTCGGCGTAAGACTTGTTCGTCGCGGCCAGTGAGAATGAGATCGCAGCCTTCGGCAGCGAGCGCGCGGGCAACGGCGAGGCCGATGCCGCGGGTAGCGCCGGTTACGAGGGCGACTTGGTTGTGAAGGCTTCGAGTAGAGTGGCTTGGCGGCACGGGTACATATTACAGAATCCGAACCAAAATCAAAGACAACTTCAGCGGCGAACTAGAGTGTCCGTCCCACATGGGCGTTGCCGCTACATGCCGTTCGGACGCTGGCGGATCAGCGAGAGAAATTCCGAACGCGTTTCGTGCTCGTTGCGGAAGCAGCCTAGCATTGAGGACGTTACGGCGGCAGAATGTTGTTTCTCGACGCCGCGCATCATCATGCACAAGTGGCGGGCTTCGATGACCACGCCGACGCCTTGCGGTTCGATTACTTTCTGGATGGTTTCGGCGATCTGCGTGGTGAGGCGCTCCTGAATCTGCAGGCGGCGGGAGAACACTTCGATCAGGCGCGGAACTTTGCTGAGTCCGATCACTTTGCCGTTCGGAATGTAGGCGACGTGCACTTTGCCGAAGAAAGGCAGCATGTGGTGCTCGCAGAGGCTGAACATTTCGATGTCTTTGACGATCACCATTTCGTCATAGGTGACGGTGAAGAGCGCGCCCTTGAGCAACGCTTCTGGATCTTCGGTGTAGCCCCGGGTAAGGAACTGCATCGACTTGCGAACGCGCTCGGGAGTTTGCAGCAGGCCCTCGCGTTGCGGGTCTTCGCCGAGGCGGACGATCATTTCCTGGACGAGGTCTTCAAAGCTGGCGCTGGTGAGAGTTGGCTGTTCGGTTGTTGGTTTCATGGGCACCAATTCATTGGGTAATTGTGCGACTGGGCGATTTTGTAATTGAAAGTCAAATCAGCCCGCGTATTCGAACGAATTCATCATGGTTTCTTCGAGCCTTACTCTTTCCAGATGCGCGAAGTGGAAGCCGCGCTGCACTATTTCGTAAATCTGGATGCAGAGATTTTCGGTGGTGGGCACTTCCTGGGCGAATTCAGACAACGTGTTCAGGTTCTCGTGGCCGTAACGGGCGAGGACTTCCCTTTCGATGAAGCCGTCCAGATCGGTGAGGTTGCAAACCATCCCGGTTTTCTCGTCGACTGGACCGCTCACGGTGACTTCGACGGTGTAGTTGTGGCCGTGGCCGAACGGATTGTTGCATTTGCCGTAGGTCGTTTGGTTCTCTTCTGCGGTCATGGCTTCGCTATGCAGGCGGTGCGAAGCGGAAAAAAGATAGCGGCGTGAGAGGTGGGCTTTCATAATTTCTGCCTTGCTGTGAACCTTAAACCTTTAATCACAGGGGACACAGGGTTACACAGGGTAGAACTTAGCGTCGGGCTCATGGTTCTCCGTAGAAATCCACAAACAGATCGGGCGTCTCGTAAACTCGCACCCGGTGCAGTTGAGCGGCTGTCAGCTTGCTCGCGAGACGCCGCCAAATGGCGATGGCGATATTTTCCGTGGTAGGAATCTGGTGCAGAAATTCAGGAACCTCTTTGTTAAGAAAGCGGTGATCCATGGCATCGAGCACTTCCCTGTGCATGATTTCTTTGAGTTGCTTGAGGTCAACGACGAAGCCGGAGCGCGGATCGACTTCTCCTTTTACCGTGACTTCGAGGGTGTAGTTGTGGCCGTGACCGTTTGGATTATTGCATTTGCCAAAGACGCGGCGGTTCTCCTCCGGAGTGAATTCCGGGTTGTGATAGACATGCGAAGCGGAGAATTCAGCTTTGCGCGTGAGATAGACCATGCTTCTCCTGTGTTGTCGACTCTGGTTGGCTGCCGGATTCTGCGGTTCGCCGATTGCTGGAATAATTGCGGCCTTTCCAGGAAACACTGCCGCGCCGGTGAAATCGTTCCGAGCGCAGCAACAAATAGGAGAACAGAGGCAGGCCGAAGAGGGCCGGAAGGTTTGCCTGCCAGAGGAAATGGGCGCGGCGGATTCGGGTGATAAACAATGCATAGACGATCACGCACAGTATTGCGGTCACAACCGCTGGTTGCCAATGTCCGCGCAGGCCGCTGGCGACCGCGATGGCGAAGCTGGAAACGATCAGCACAAATTCAATCGCGCGGAGGGCGGCCAGACGCTGGGGCGAGGGGAACAACAAAGCCAGGTTTTTGGTCCAGCCCTCGCGAAGCTGGGCGAAGGTGCGATACATACGGGTACAAACCGCATCGCCGCCGTGACGGAATAAAATCCTTCTGCCCGATTGCTTCACGGCCCGGGCCAGCGCTACGTCTTCGAGCAGGCTGGAGGCGATGGCGGCGTGGCCTCCGACAGCGTCGTAAGCTTCGCGGGTGATAAGGATGTACTGGCCGTTGGCGGCTGCGGCGGCAGAGTTGGGATCGCTCACTCGGGAGGGACGAAAGCTGGCCGCAAGTTCGGCGAAGATGACGGGCATCACAGCCTTTTCCCAAAAGCTTTTCACGATTTGCTTGGGAGAGTAGGAGAGCATGGCTGCCCCATGACTCTTCGCTTCTTCCAGGCTATGCGCTAGAGAGCCTGGCAGGTGGATGGTGTCGGCATCGGTGAAGAGCAGCCATGCGCCGCGAGCTGCCTTGGCTCCGGCGGTGACGGCATTGTTCTTTCCGGTCCAGCCTGCGGGAAGCGGACCGGCTTCGATAACTCGAACTCCCTGGCTGGCAAACGAGGCGGCAATTGCACGCGTGCGGTCCGCGGAATGATCGTCCACCACAATTACTTCAAAAGCGACGTCCGTCAGCGACAAAAGGGATTGGAGACACGCGCCGAGACAGAATTCTTCGTTGCGGGCTGGTACGATCACCGACACTGCGGGTTGAGCGATTGCTGTAGGTGTCGCAGGCATAGGCCGAATCAATTATTATAGCTGTGTGCGACGCATCCCTGGTTGGTCTGGCCCTCTTGCCTGTGTTTTGATTCTCGTAATCCTCTTCCTCTCTGGCTGCTACAGCGGGACGCGGCCGCCGCGCATCGGCACGGCCGCTCCGGATTTCACCGTGCGCGACTCGGAGCACGCGGTATCTCTGAGCCAACTCAAAGGGAAGGTGGTGGTGCTGAACTTCTGGGCAACGTGGTGCGCGCCTTGCATCGAAGAGATGCCGTCGCTGGTGCGGATGCAGCAGCGCATGCAGGCAAAAGGCGTGACGGTGCTGGCGGTCAGCGTCGATGTGGATGACGGCAACTACCGGCGATTCCTGAAGGATCACAACGTGAGCCTGCTTTCCGTGCGCGATCCGGACCAGAAAAGTAACGCGCTCTATGGAACCTTCAAGTTTCCGGAGACTTATATAATCGACCGCAATGGGGTGATGCGCCGGAAGTTTATCGGCGCGGTGGATTGGACGGAGCCTGAGGTTATTGATTTTCTGGGGAAGCTGTAACTTCCCCCAGGTGCTTAAAGCCCACTTCGAATGAGGGAATTTAACGCGCAGACCTCAAAGGTCTGTCTCCAACCACTTTCACATGCAGTCACAACTTCACGTTGCGCAGGCGCAGGGCGTTCGTGATCACTGAGACCGAACTGAAGCTCATGGCGGCGGCGGCAAAGATGGGGCTGAGCAGCAGGCCGAAGAATGGATAGAGGACTCCGGCGGCAACGGGCACGCCGATGGCGTTGTAGACGAAGGCGAAGAAAAGATTTTGCCGGATGTTGCGCATGGTGGCCTGGCTCAGTTTGCGGGCGCGCAGGATTCCGGAGAGATCGCCTTTCACCAGGGTGATGCCCCCGCTTTCCATGGCGACATCGGTGCCGGTGCCCATGGCGATGCCGACATCGGCTTGGGCCAACGCGGGGGCGTCGTTGATGCCATCGCCGGCCATGGCGACCACTCTTCCCTGTCCTTGCAGCTTGCGGACGATTTCCAGCTTCCTTTCGGGCAGAACTTCGGCTTCGAATTCTTCGATGCCGAGTTGCTTGGCGATCGAGGCGGCAACGATTTTGTTGTCGCCGGTAAGCATGACGATGCGAATGCCTTGAGCTTTGAGGTCGCGAAGGGCGGCGGGCGTGGATTCTTTTACGCGGTCGGCGACGACGAAGTTTCCAACGTACGTTCCGTCGATCGCTACATGCAGGGTGGTGCCATCGGTCGGAGTCAAGATCGCCATGGTGCGATTCTTTTCGAAGGCACCAGCGTCGATCATCAGCGCCTGATTGCCGATTGCAATATTTCTTCCGTCGACCACGCCACGAATACCTTTTCCTGTGACGGAAGTGAACTGCTCGGGTTGCGAGAGTTTAAGATTGCGCGTCGTGGCGGCTTCGACAATCGCAGATCCTAAGGGATGTTCACTGGCGCGTTCCAGGCTGGCGGCTAGACGGAAGAGTTCGGGGTCGTCCGCAATGGCTTGCGAGAAACTGAAGAGGCGCGGCTTGCCTTCGGTGAGCGTGCCGGTCTTGTCGACGACGAGCGTGTCGACTTTTTCCATAGTCTCGAGAGCCTCGGCATTCCTGATAAGAACGCCGGCGCGAGCGCCACGGCCTACACCGACCATGATGGCCATTGGAGTCGCGAGCCCTAAGGCGCAGGGACAGGCGATGATGAGAACCGCGACCGCATTTACGAGGGCGTGCGCGAAGCGCGGTTGCGGACCCAGCAGAAGCCATGCGGCGAAGGTGAGGATCGCGACCGCGACCACTGCAGGCACGAACCATTTGGCCACGCGGTCGGCGAGGCGCTGAATGGGAGCGCGGCTGCGTTGCGCCTGGCCGACGAGTTGCACGATTCGCGCCAGCAACGTTTCGCTGCCTACACGCTCGGCACGCATTACAAACGAGCCGGTGCCGTTGATCGTCGCGCCGATTACGTTGCTGTTAGGCGACTTTTCTACAGGCATAGACTCGCCCGTGATCATGGATTCGTCGATCGCGCTGCGGCCTTCGAGCAAAATCCCATCGACGGGAACTTTTTCTCCCGGGCGCACGCGCAGACGGTCTCCGGGCTTTACTTGTTCGAGCGGAATATCTTTCTCGTCGCCATCGGCGCCGAGCAGGCGCGCAGTTTTGGGGCTCAGATCGAGCAGCGCACGGATGGCGGCGCTGGTGTGACTGCGGGCGCGCAACTCCATGACTTGGCCGAGCAAGACCAGCGCAGTGATTGCGGCCGCCGCCTCGAAGTAAACATCGGGATATCCGGCCATGGTACGCAGCTCGTCCGGAAAAATCCGCGGCACCAGCGTGGCCACAACGCTGTAACCATAGGCAACGCCGGTGCCCATGCCGATCAGCGTGAACATGTTGGGACTGCGATTGACCAGCGAAGTCCAGAAACGCTGGAAGAATGGCCATCCACCCCAGAGCACCACTGGTGTGGCCAGCGCGAGTTCGATCCATGGCAGCGCCGCACCCGGAAAAATGCGGTGCAAGGGCATCGGCCATAACATTGCGGTCATCGCGATTGCCATGAGCGGAGCCGTAAGCGCGACGCTCACCCAAAAGCGGCGTGTCATGTCACGCAGTTCTGGATTTTCTTCGGCAGTTGCAGTGATAGTGCGAGGTTCCAACGCCATGCCGCAGATCGGACACGAACCCGGCGCGGATCGGACGATTTCCGGGTGCATGGGACAGGTGTACTCGGTGCGGGTGGAGGTGACGGGGACATCCGGTTCGAGCGCCATGCCGCACGAAGGACAGGCGCCGGGTTTGCTTTCACGAACCTCCGGACACATGGGGCAGACGTAGGCGGCGGCCTGAGCCGCAGGCTTGGGAGCGGTCTGTGCAGATGAGTCGCGGGATTGCTTTTTTGCGGGTGCGCCGCCGAGCATTACCAGACTCGGCGCAGGAGCTTTCTGGCTCAGATATTTCGGAGGATCTGCCTTGAATTTTTCCACGCAGGAGGCGCAGCAAAAATAGTAATTCTTTCCATCGTGGCTATAGACATGTTTGGCGGCCGCGGGATTCACATTCATTCCGCAGACCGGGTCGCGTTCGAGGGCGGGTGCCAGATTGGATGGGTGCGTGGACATAGGTTCAGGTCACCGGCGAGATTGCGACCACGGGGGCTGAGACCTCAATTGTTCCTCTTTACTGTTTACTAGCTGGTTGCGAGGAATCGAATCGCCTTTCTTCAGGCACTCGAGGCCATTCTTCCAAGTTGCGGCACCCGTGTTACGGTACCCGTTCGATGGGCTATGCTCTATATTGGATTCAACCCAACGCAAACGGGTGTCAGCAGTGATCTGCAATTTAAGGATTATCCCATGACTTATTTGGACGTGGTTTTTCACTACCGTGCGGTGCCTGGTGAAAGCGCATTGCGGGCTATCGACGGGATGCGTGAGGTTTACGGGGTGCGGCGAGTGCAATTCAACGAAACGGAGCGCACCGTACTCGTGGAGTTTGACGCTTCGCGCCTTAAGGCGGAGGGCGTGGCTCGACTGCTGCGCCAAGCGGGAATAGATGTGCAGGAGCCGCTGGCCTTAGCGTGAAGATGAGGGCTGGGGAGGGCTGACAAGGCATCGAAGTAATGCAAAGGGGCGCCCAAGAAAACCTCTGGCCGAAGTTCTTCTTGGAGCGCCCCGTTGCGCGCCACTTCGTCTGTTCTTGTTAAAGCACCTGGCATGCCGTTCCGTAACTCAAACAAAATACAAGGGCCTACGAGCGACCGCACTGTAGGAATTGCTCTAGGCCGGGAAAGATTTACTTCGGGTCTGCAGGTTGCGGTCTAGAGGGCCAAAGGGCTGTGGAAAAGCGTAGGTGGCGAAATTTTCTACCTTTATTTCCAAATCTTCCCAATCCGAACCTTAAGACGCTTTAAACCGGAAAGACCGGCGAAAAACCGGTCATCTCGGGCTTCGCCAAGCCCATCTTTCCCATCCCCCCTTTCGGCGACCGTTCGATAGCAAACGTTCGCGGCGATTCTAGACTTCCGCTATAATCCTTGAACCGAGTTTCCTGCCAAAAGCGAAACCTGCGCCCTTAGCTCAGCTGGATAGAGCGTCTGGCTACGAACCAGAAGGTCGGGAGTTCGAATCTCTCAGGGCGCACCATCTTCATCCTTTATGAGGACCTATAGTCGGGCCCACTTCCTGCCTGGAATGCCTTGGCCTACTGCAACCGTAGCTTTTCCCGTGAGGTCGATGTCTGCCGAGGAAAGTGCCACGTAAATATCGAAATCCCCCGGCACGACCGTCCATTTTTGACGTCATAATTAAGAGAAGGCTCGGCGGTCCAGCGTGACCCGAACGTGCTTGCTCTGACCAGGATCAAGCTCAACTTTCGCAAAACCCTTCAAGTCCTTTACAGGACGCGGAACGCCTGCGTGCCGGTCGCCAACCTATACCTGAGAGACCTCCGCTCCGCCAATCAATTGCAATTTGCGCATCATTGCGACCCTCCGGTTCAGACCTCGCAAACCGACCGCCACTGCACATTCTCAACCAACACAGAAGATGGAACAGGCTACGACCAGGACACCAGCCCCAGCAAAGATTGCGGCGGCAACTATACCCATTCCCGGAAGAATTTCCTCCCGCCGTCAGCGCTCTTTATCACAATAGCGGCGATGAAACTCTTACGGACCCGAGCCAGCGGCAGTTAGGGATGAGGGTAGGGTTGGGAGATTGCGACAACGACGGAGGGAAAGATTTGTTCGTCGGTCTTCGTCGCTAGAGACCATATATTGGATGATAATGTTGAACGGATCGATCTTTTCGCTGCAACTTGCAGAACGCCTCGAACCGGAAGCAGGCGCCGAGCCAAACGGGAATCGCAACGTTAGTCTCACCGGTGGCATCAGATCGGAGCTTAGTTTATGGAATCCTCGCGGCATCATCCTTTTATCACTCCGGCAAGCCGGTTTTTTGTTCCCGGTGTCTTGCTCATGTGTTCTCTCGCGGGTTTGCCGCTGCAAGCCGCTGAAGCCTCTTCGCGGGACCTTGATGCGGGCTGGCAATTTCGAGCCGTTGCAAACGCGGATCGAAGCGACGTCAAAGAATGGCATCCCGCGCAGGTCCCTGGAGTAGTTCAAACTGACCTGCTGCGTGACAACCTCATCCCTGATCCATTCGACAAAGATAATGAATTCCATTTGCAGTGGATCGGCCTGGCTGACTGGGAGTATCAAACTACGTTTCAAGCCGATGCGGCCACGCTCGCGCACACACATGTTGATCTGGTTTTTGAAGGCCTCGATACATTCGCGGACGTCTATCTTAACGATCAGGCGATTCTCCGTGCGGATAATATGTTTCGCCGTTGGCGGATTCCGGCAAAAGCGCAGCTTAAGCCGGGGTCAAATATTCTGCGGATTGTTTTCCATTCGGCGATCGAGAAGATGATTCCCTACGCCAAGTCACTGCCGTATATTCTGCCTTCTATCTCAACCCACAACTACGGGAATGAAGAAAACATCGCGACTGCTCCCTATACGCGCAAGGCTCCGTACAACTATGGGTGGGATTGGGGACCTCGGTTTATGACCGAAGGAATTTGGAGGCCGGTGCATCTAGAGACCTGGGATGCGCTGCGCATTGAGACTTTTCACATTCACCAGCAGAACATTACTTCCGCACTGGCGAACGTTAGCGCAGAAGTTGAGATCGAAGCCAGCCAGCCGGTCACAGCTACGTTGAACTTCTCTCACGGTGAACTTTCTGCAGCCCGCAACGACGACGGAGATCAGACGCTGCAACTCGACGCCGGCATCAATCATGTTTGTTTTTCGATTCGCATTGCCGAGCCGAAACTCTGGTACCCGGTGGGGTACGGAGCACAGAGCCGTTACCGCTTTTCTACCGCGATCCGCGTCGGGCGCGAGGTTGCGGCGAATGCAGAGACCATGACTGGACTGCGCTCAATCGAACTGCGCCGCGTTCCTGATGAATGGGGAAAGAGTTTCGAGTTTGTGGTGAATGGGATTTCTGTATTCGCCAAGGGGGCGGACGTCATTCCGTTCGACAGTTTTCCCAATCGCGTAACTCCGGAAATTCATCGCAATATTCTGCAGTCCGCCCGCGACGCTCACATGAATATGGTTCGTGAATGGGGCGGCGGTTATTACGAGTCCGATGACTTCTACGACATCTGCGACGAACTCGGAATTATGGTGTGGCAGGAATTCATGTTCGGCGGAGATATGGTTCCCGGTGACCTGGCCTTTCAAGAGAACGTTCGGCAAGAGGCTATCGATCAGATAAAGCGTCTGCGCGACCACCCGAGCATCGTGATCTGGTGCGGAAACAATGAAGTGGAAACTGGCTGGTACCACTGGGGCGACCGTCAGGAGTTCAAGGAATCGATTTCTGCCGACGCTCGCGACCGCGTCTGGCTGGATTACATAATTATGTTCGCCGATATTCTCAAGAGCGCCGTTACTCAATACGCCGATCCCGTTCCGTACTGGCCCAGCTCTCCCAGTGCCAACTTCGAGGAAGTTCCTGACAATCAGCACAACGGCGACATGCACTACTGGCAAGTCTGGCACGCGCAAGCGCCCGCCTCTGATTACACCTTGCAATTTCCGCGCTTCATGACCGAATACGGATTCCAATCTTTTCCTGAGATGCGCACCATACGCGCATTTGCCAAGCCTGAGGATTTCGACATTCGCTCAGCTGTGATGCAGGCGCACCAGAAGAACAAGGGGGGAAATGAACGCATCCTGACTTACATGCTGCGCGAGTACCGTGAGCCCAAAGATTTCGCTTCATTCGTTTATCTGAGTCAGGTACAACAAGCGGAAATCATCAAGATTGGCGCCGAGCATTTGCGCAGGCAGCGGCCGCGAACCATGGGCTCTTTGTATTGGCAGTTGAATGACTGCTGGCCGGTGGCATCGTGGGCCAGCATCGATTACTACGGACGTTGGAAGGCGCTGCATTACTATGCCCGCCGCTTCTACGACGATGTGCTGATCTCGCCCTTCTGGCACGACGATAAGGTCGATGTCTACGTTGTGTCCGACAAACTCCAACTCATTTCCGGAACGATTCACATGCGACTGCTCGACTTCGCCGGCAAGGTATTGCTCGATCAAACTAAAGACGTTCAAGTCCCCGCGCAGTCAAGCGCAATTTATTTCAGCATCGATAAGCCGTCCCTCTCGGCGAAGGGTGATCCGAGAAAAAGCTTTCTGGTGTTTGACCTGCAAGTCGCTGGGAAGCAGGTGTCTCGAAATTTAGTATTTCTCGATGTGACCCACAACCTGGATTTGCCAGTTGCACCCAAGATCGAGAGCGACCTTACAAAAACTGCTGGCGGATACGGCCTCACCCTGCGGACTTCGGCACTGGCGAGGAACGTCTACGTTTCTTTCGGAGATCTGGATGTTCACACCTCCGACAATTACTTCGATCTGCTTCCTGGTGAACCGGTCACAATCGCGTTCAAGACTTCGAGCACCCTCGATCAGGTACGGGGCGCGCTGAAGATTACGTCGTTGACGGAGGCTTTTCAGCCTGCAGTCCCGTAAGATTGCGCAGTCGAATCCACGCCAGACATCCCTAAGAAGTGGCCAAAACGATTAGTCATTTGGAAAAACAATTTTGGGATGAAATAGCGTACCGGCTATACGGCTAGCGATGGCGATGAGTTCC